>JGI24159J19872_10004272_pt1 | contig 18151 bp, 10 predicted proteins | sample Ectturendosymbi4_FD_19872 | JGI IMG/M metagenome (IMG submission 19872) | reverse complement strand
TTGTCCATGGGACATATTTATCTGTCCCATTCCCATCCCATAGCAATTTATGCCTGTCCCATCCCATGGGATTCCCATAGGAATGACATTCCCATGGACAAGCCTGGGCATATCTCTTGTTTGTGCAGTAGCATAGTTGTTACTCCAGTATGTTTTCGCAGTTAGCTGCGTTATAGCCGGAGATGGGGTGACTGATGATTTGATATTCCTCGGATATAGCGGTGTGTAAACTGGAATACCTGGTAGGCAAATATTAACCAATATATAAGTAAACTTTATGAAATTCTTGAGATACTTTTTGTCCTTAGTTGATTAGACCGTCAAGTGAACAAAATATTTGTAAAGACTGGTATTCATTCCTAGTTTTATGACTATGTGGAAAATTTGCCGTTCGTGTCATTTTGTTTTTTAATCTATATTTGTCTTGAGATCCGCTTTTTTAGTCATGGCGTGTTCTGCATCTGTAGTAGTTTTATGGTTGGCTCAGCCTGAATCAAGTGTGCAATTCGAAAACTACACAGGAGACCTTGACGGACGAGGACGTCATGCGATGTCAGCGGGCGATTTATCACGTGATGGGAATGGAAAGAGAAGGTTTAGCACTTCCCGCCTTTCCCATGTCGGGATCAACCAATCGTGGTGCTGGGAAGTATCAAAAAAAGTGAGTGAATTCTCCCTACGAAACGATGAAGAAGATTGTCTCAGCCGTAGCAAGTTGCCGTTGGTATTTCATCATACTCCGATCCGTAACTCCTATCTTCGTTCGAAGCGTAAGAAATCGGCCCCTATAAGTTTTCCTCAATTGTTGTCATTGGCGTCGATGTGCGGCGATTAAACGGTAGAGATGCGGGAAGTGGGAGCTAGAGTAGAACTCCAATACGTGAGAAAATATTTAATTTTGGTGTACTGACAGCAACCTACATAACGGTAGGCCACGTTGACCACCTGCTGTAACAGATGTTAAAGCTGGTGTGCCAAGTTGAGAAAATGTTTGAATGAAAAAATATTTCCTGGTTCACCTTAACATTAATTGCAAGTGCGTTTGTAATAACTGTACACAGTAGCCGTTTTGAGAAAACTGATTATGTCCTTATTAATTTTTTAAACATACATCAGCTGTTTATTCCACTCTTGGACTACGTGTAAGGCTTGTTGTTTTCTAAGGCAAAGCCCTCTGTCTATCGTGGTGGTTACCCTAGCAAACGAAAGCACCGGTCAGAACCATCGGTTGTAAAAAACTAAAAATCCTGCGTTTTGAACGGTGCGTTTTTAACTGATGGGGGCAAATTAAAAATTTGCTGATCGATTCCTTGCTTACACCCATCGTGGAGGGTACGTGCTTGAATATAGATATGCGCAAGTTTGAATCATCGCAAAAAGATGAAAGCAAAGCGCAGTCGACTGATTCAGCGAAAGCATACAGAAAACCTAGTGCTTTTAACTGGTGAAGCAAACAATGACGTAATCAAACGGTGGAATTGGCGTAATTGCCCGGCTTCACTATTCACGATCAGGTTGGATTGTTAAAACAAAACGTGTGAATATTTCAGGGAGGAACAGTACAAAGCGATGTGGTCTGAGCTGGAAACGGTCTTGCAAGCCCACGCGTCCACATCGTCCAAGCATGCTGAAATCCACGATTGCCTGGTGGAGTGCGTCGGCAAATCCACGCTAAAGAATGGAAGCGTTGATGGCGGCGGCATTGCCGCACAGAGCGTCCGGTGAGCATTGCCCAGCTGCAGCCTCTTTTCTAGCTAATGATGTAGCTTGTAAACTTTGAGATTCACCGGAAACATTTATTCTTTGGGTGTCGGTGGTTTGAAACCAAAATTAATTCAAATTGTGAAAGATCTCAACTTGTAAGTACAATTTGCAAAATGAAGGTGCGCGTGGTTATTCAAACTTCACGAGCGTAATGTCAGAGTTCGATCAACTTCAAGACTGCACTATGAGCTCGATTTTTTCGGTAGAGTAGCATCAACTGACCTGCAGTTAATAACAATAGTGTGTTGTACCGAGATGCTCAGATGAAATTGAATATCCAGCTTTTAGGATTTAGAGCCTTGCCAAAGCACAAAAAGTCTTATCACGGTTGGACTTGCCATCTGTCAGTAACTTATAGTTCGCGTATCAGATATGATACCTCCTCCTGCGGACTGCGTTTACTGAATGAAACATATTAAAAATGTTCACCACTACAACATCGCTCAAAATGAAACTATATAATCTCTTTCTCATTGAAACCGCGCCAACACAAATTGAAAAATACTTTAGTTCGATTATTTTCGTTGTGCTTGATATTAAGTCATTCAAGTTTTTTTTCTTTTTATTATGTAGCACATGAGTATACGAGTATAAATAAATGCAGTATTCGCAACTATCATATCGCGTCTGATGAATGCAATGCTTGTTTGGCTTATTTTGTATTTGTAATCTTCAGTGAATGCTTTACACTGGAGTTGAATCAATTGCAATTTGTAATTGAGCTGAATATAATTGATAACTCGCTCTTTCTCATGTTATTGTAATTGATATACTTTATTTTTGTGTATTTGCAATATTTTAAAATCATCAATCTAATTACATTTACATTTTGCTTTCAATAAATACACAAAGCTTAAACAAATGTATGAAGAAAACCAGTGAAGTACTTACTACAGTAAAATTTGCCTAATTCGTCACCTCAAGGGGATTAGAAAAAAGTGACGAATTATGCAAACAGGTAAACTCTTATCATAGAAGCTCGTAGTAACTCGTATACATAGTGTTCTTATTTGCAGTAAAAGACAAGTTTATGACGTTATGGTTGAATACAACAATTAATCCTTTGCTCTATCTGGACTCCTCCGTTTAATCAAGCACCTTTTAAATCTTTCATAAACTTTTCCGGTATCTCTCAATGGGGAGTCGGGTCGCGCTTCGAACCTCGTGTATAAATTCGATAAACAAATTGCGAGGTACAACAATTCTCAGATAAAGATCCTTAATTTGTTTGAATTCCCATACGTACTAGTTGCTTAGACATCAAAAACGAAACTGCAAATGATGAATTAAACGAACAAAACGCTTCTCAGGGATGGAAAGAGGTGACGAATTAAGCAAATTGACGAATTAGACGAACAGAAATGTACACAAAAGATAGGGACTCTGCCGGGACCGACGAAAATGTGACGAATTGACGAATTAGACGAGTTCTACTGTATGTATTTTTGCCGAGCGAGCGGCGAAATGTGTCATGTAGATGTGCTGTGCACGTGGTCTGGGTGGTGTATAAGTCAGATTCCTATTTGCATTGGACCGCATGTAATTAATGACTGATTTTCATCTAATTGTCATTAAGATTTATTTTGTGTAATTGTATTGCAATTGAAAAATGGGAAGAGTATTTGTAATTGTAATTCAACTGAAGTCATTGTAATTGCTCCAACTCTGTTTCATATATCGTTAATCAGCCATTCTTTTCATTTTACAACAATTGAATCGTTGATCTACGAAACGGAAAATGCTTTTCCGTTCTAGTCAGTCATTACATCGACAGCAAAGTCGCTTCCCGAACGAGTAGCTTCAAAGTCTCTTCGGGAGATAACTTTCCCTGAGACGAATGTGGTAATGCTGCGCTGTCTAGTAATCCATGACAACGCAACCATCATTTTAAATTGCCTCTCGCGGTCTCAACAATTTAAGTGCCCAACACCATTTTCTTGCCAAGTAGTCTTCGCCTTATTCGTTGATAAACTTCAACTTCATCTGCAAATACGGTGCAACTACAATTGCAACGCTGAATTCTCAAATAAGCTTGGGTTTAATCTGTTACAATATATGTCCATTCTCACTTGAAGCAGCTTTGCCATAAAAGAGGACTGCTGCTCAATCGGATCCAAGTCGTTCATAGTTCACCCCCACCACTCTCACGTTCCTGGCCGCAAAACGATATTGTAGATCTGGTCAGTGCAACGTAAAACGCTGCCGTAGTTTGTTTCCTGTAGCGCCATCTATCTCCTTGTAGTTGTAGTGAGAGAGAGAAACCGTCAATAATTCTTACGAATGGAGATAAATGGGCCGTTATGATGAAACGCACTTCCCGGGATCCCGATGTTTGTATTTTTCTGTTTTTTGTGTTTTTTTCATCTTTTGAGCAGTATTGCTATAATAATACAAACTGGCTAATTTAACAAGTTTTCTGTGAGAAACTCACCCTGTTTGTAAGATATGAATAGAAAAGAGTTGTTTGAAAGGAGTCATGGTGGTTTTTATGCGATGAAATGCAGTTCAACAATCCATCACTTTTGGTTAACCAGTGACAAAAATGAATTGGGTTGTGGCTCATATTTCTGGCTCGAAATGTTACATTTGCTGGTGGTTTCAGTTTTTTTGTACCACTGATTATTGCCTGGTGTCGGCCTTGCCCAAGGTTTTGTCAAAAATTTGATATTTTTGGCCTCAGACTCGCTGATCTCGATTTTACCACAAATAGGGTTTAACGTGGGCATTTTTGTTTTGAATCTGCAGTGCTAAGAGGATATTGTTGAAAATACTGTTGTGAAAAGAACCATGAAGAATGTTGCGTTTTTTCGGCAGTCTTTGTCTGAACAGCATTACGACTACATGTTTAAATGGTCTCAAAAACTATTTATTTACTTATTTGCTTTCTTGACAAACTTACCTTCGAACAAATTTATGAAGCTACTGTAAATTGATTATTACTGCAGTTGACATCCATAATTACCTACAGTTTTGCGACAATGCGCTGTTGCGTGACCGACCATCTTGACATTTCCTATCGTGGAGTATTGAACGTCGATAAAGCTTTGAAAAACATAATCTGAAACAATTACTTAAGGTGCACACAAAAAACTTACAAAATCTCTATTTAAATCATTGTTGGGGTTGGACTACATTTTCTAAGTGCAAATAACCGCTGCACACCTCCCACCACTCTGTAACGACGTGCAGTGTTGACTGATGTTCGTGTTAATATATACACGGGTCAACCTGTGTGCAAAAATTTTTATAAAGGAATTGCTGTCCACGATCGCTGCTATGTTCCATTGCAGAACGCCGCCAACTGCAGCCGAAGTGTTTGAGTCGCCAGAGTCGCCCCCACCTCTTAAGAAGCAAAAAGTTAGCAGTGACGTAACGGTGAAGTTGCAGAAAGGTGCTGATTCGTTTGTTTGTTTTTTAACTGAAAATGTGATTATTCGTTCCTGTTGCCTCGTCCTTATAACTGCTGTGTATCGTGTTTGCTTCATGTTTAAAAGTGCACACGTTTTTGGGCGAAAGTTGTTCCTCATTTTTACGTGTTTCCTAAGCTTCTTATACGTCTGTAACGCCTCGTGGAATTCAGTCGATGTGTTGCTTCGAAAAAGCAAATGCAACTGCGAAACAATGGAGCGTCGCGATATGCAATCACCAATAGGTTGTTATGGAGTTGACTTTGGCTTGAAAACCTGTCACAGTATATCCTGTCAAGATTCTCGTCATTGCCCGAAAGGGTTTCAACGTCCATGTAGCTACCACCCACCCATTTACTTCGAATGGTAACGCTATCTTTTTCTGGGTCACGTGAAGACTGCAACAAATCAACAGGGGTGGCAACAGGTGACGTGCCAGGACATAAACAGAACGAAGATGTCTAGTAAAGAGATATAGCATCAATGCTCACCTGCAGAAATCCAAGATAGAATTGTAAGAAAGTTTTTACCGACCAAAGCAAAGTTTTCTTCTTACCTTCGAAGCCTGCTAAGACTAGTCACGAAATCATCTTACCTCGACTTTGCCGGTTGTGCAACTTTATCAGAATTTTTCTGATGCGTAGTTTTGAGAGTTAGATACCTACATAGATCACTTTTCAGTTGTCCGGTACCTCCTGATATTGTGACGCTCGACTTGTCAAACAACATGCGTCATTGTGAGGCAAACGAAAGCATTCGAAACGTTCCTTTCGAGCTCTTGTTTCCAACGATTCCGACCCTTCTATATAACAGGTTCAGACTACGCTTTTCTTAAATGAAGTATCTTTTACTTCAGTTCTGTTTCAAAGTCAATGTGATTGTTTGCTCATCATGATCCATCCCGAGACTCAAGTTTCATTGAAACAAAATAACTCAGTGCGTACAAACCTGTGCAATGCATTGCGAGTTCTCTAGTTCGAACTCTTTAAGCCCAAGAAAGAATCATACGGACACAAAGTGTCTTCCCACGCTGTCCAACATTAGCTATTGTAATTGATGATAAATGTGAATCTCGAATGGATCAGTTTCCCATTTATCATTGCTGCAACTCAGTTGCTGAAGGTAACATGTAAGTCTTGCACTGCCCGTAGCGGTTCTTCGTGGATTCCTTCGATTTTTTTCGTATGTTGCGCCCTCTGCTTTGGCACGTGTGCTACACTCACAAGAAAAAGGCAAGATCACGAAATTATGTCATTGCTGTTTTAGGGTGTGCTCTACTTTTGACTTTTATCGGCATTTTTGTAATTGTTTAAACACACCTTGTGGCAGCGAACAGTAAGAGTCCTGCAAAGTGTGTATTTGTGTTTTGTCTTATGATGAGATGAAGCGATCTTCCGCGTTGCTCATCTAACGTTGAGTTCGTGATCCCGTCTCTCTCGACTTGCTTAAGACGCCACTCATGATTTTGGCTGCAGTTCAACGCACACTTCTTGCGAATAAGATAAGCAAAACGAGCGAAGTTGCTGAACGATTTGTTGAGAGAATCTCATTGATTGCAAAAACGTCTGCGCTTGTTTGTGACCATCAAGTTACTCCATTCGATATTCTTCCTTAGCTGGATATGCTGGACATCTTAATCAACAAAAACCCAGGCAACCCTAGGCCTTGTCCATGCACCGCCCTACCGAATAACAGAATCCCTTTCTCACAAGCTGCTACTCAGTGTCATTTTCCGCAGGCAAGCAATCGTTGCTGAGTTTGTGGAATCAACGAGTTGAAACAAAGAATTCGCAACGTCATGTTGAGTTCTATGGTCGCATCGCCAGCGACGGAAATCGCGCTCACCTCTACCCCCACATCGAAGAGGAATCCCCAAACAACACTGCTGTTTCTGCCAGTAACCACGGCGCAAGGTAAATGTTTATGTGCTTGACACATCTTTGACGAAGTACCATAGCTTCGCGTTCCCAATTTATCACTGTGCAATTGGTTCTTATTTGCTCGCCGCAGCCATTGATAGTAGCATTTTAAAGCGCGACCTGATTTGCCTTTTACGTCGCTTCCCCGCGGTATGTTCTTGGTGTCCCTGTCAAACGTCCAGTACTTTGTGAGCCTGCTATTATGCTCTTGGTAAGAAGTTTAAGAAAAATCAATGGACGGCACCCATTGCCGAACGCCCTTTGATATCCATTACTGTTGTGCTTACATTTTGTTTGTTTCCTAGATTAGCTGAAAAGTAAAATCCAAAAATCAGGGGCTGCGATAGTTGAATGGTGCAGGGTCCGCCTTATGATCGAAAGGTTTGGTGTTCGATCCACGGGCAGTACCTACTCGCGGTAGCGCTTTATGTGCAAAAGTATGCCATTCAGCTGCCCCGGCATGAAGCACTTTCAGGGTTTTTTAAGGTTTGACCTTGTGACCGTAAAGACATTTTGAGAGACCACAACTTTCATCTGAATACTGAGATAGTCATAAATCGAGGTTTTAGTGTATTATTGGCGATGTGCTCAAAGCGAGGTTCTGCGGTAGTTTAAGAGACCGTTGGAAAAATTTGAGAGACCGTTTCAGTCTCTCAAAACACCTTTATAAACACTATGCACATTGCAGACTTACGCATGCCATCGTCCAAATGATGCTACATCAATAAAAACGTTATTTATTATCCTTACCTTGTTTCACAACATATCGATCTCGTCTTTTTTGATTTCCCGGCCAGACACGGCGGACAGCATCGCTTCCCATCACACCACCACCGCGGCCCGTCAGGCCCTCGTGAGGAGCCTGGTCGAAGTGGTAGATTGACCCCTCAAGGCAAGCAGAAAATAAAAAAGGAAAAGAAGCCGCAAGGGGCAACCGTTACTTGATCGGGCCAAACGTTGCACTTCACAAGAAGTTGTTCAAAGCGGTCGTCGACTCACCGGACGTACAATGTCACGTGAGCGGGAGCACCAATGAGTTGCTCAGTGGCTGCTGGTTGGTTCGCGTTGTTTGCGGCCTGTGACGTTGTTGGCTTGGAGCAGCTGCGCGGGAAAAAATGACGCATCTTCGAAGCCACTTGCGACTTTTCGCGCGCTGAGACTTGTTGCGATGTAGCTTTCGTGGGATTGAGCGCTTTTCAATGCTACCCGTACCACTGCAATGCCGCCAATTGCCGGACTGAATACAAGGATCAGAGATGGGGGTTAAGTGGTTGTGACGTCACTTGGCAATTGTTTTAGTTTTTAAATCGACTCGAGCGATGGAAAGCAACTTCAACGGATATGCCCCGTTTGGATGCTTTGTTTTAATGCGACCCTAGTCAGCGATTGCTGTTCGCTAAAAGCCAAGCGCCACATCGACTTCTGACTTAAATGCATTAATTAAACATTTTCCGGATGAAGTGTTCTGGGTGATTCTATGGTGTGAGAATTTCTATGCAGAACTCAAGTNTCAGGCTTGCAAGCCGAGGTCTGTATATTTTGCAGCTAACGTAGTTNTTAAGCAACTGCAGTCGGTATCTGGGGTGGCGTTTGAGTGTCAACTGATGTTACTTTCCGACTTAAGAATCTAATANTCAAACCAGTGGCTAAGTCAAGGATGATGAGAAGAGAAAACCTTTGCCAAAGAAGATTAAAATTGAAATGATTTCGTGCATTACATTCTTCCATTCAACGACAGAAAAGAAAGCGTTGTCCTAGGTACTTTTTTTTTCGTATGCTCGTTAGTGCAGTAAACTTCGGTTAATCCGGCTCTTAACTGAATGGGGATAAAACTGATGATACGAATGACTTAACGTTTTTTCTGATGAAAATCTTCGGATAACCCGGATTATTTAATCGGGATCTTCACCTTTTCTGGGTAAAATTTGCTCTTATTNCATTTTGCAATTCGGGTTTTTCATCATTTTCCGTGTCAATGCCAATCCCGGTGCTACGGAAGACTTTTNGGGGCTTACACTCCTATACTCCCCCANACAANGCTTGAAGTCCACAAAAATAGAAATTCAGACTCTAGAAATCAGTTGCTTTTTTCTATAGACTCATGTTCTGTCCTAAAACTTATTTTTCAACGTGTTTTTGAAATTGCTACGAACTGAGAATGTTCGTAACTAACTGAATATCAAGGTTACGACGCCTGATATTTCAATGTAAATACATCAATAAATTAGTTTAATTTCACGGAATTCTGTTGCTTGTTTGTTAATGTGTTTGATTGAGGCGAGTTTTCCGGAAAACCGAAGTCTGCACTATTGTCAAACTTAAGATAGGGTTCGAAAATGACAGCAAAGTGTAGAAATAGGCAATGAGTTATTTAGGAGGAAAAAAAACAGTAAAGTGCAGACAGAGCCGTATCAGCCGCACTCCATACCCCCAATTGGGAGGCACGCTGTCACAGGGGGCCCAAAATTCCAGTCCCGTCACCACTTAGCACACCAGAGAAAGGTTCGATCCCCAAATTGAAATATGAAACACTAGAAATCAGTTAAGTTAGGGGGCCTTTTGAAAGAAAAGTGCATTGCAGTTATTTGGGGCCCCTTCATAAACAGAGTAGCCCACTTATACATTGCAGTTGCTGTTGGGCCTCATTTGAAAGCAAGGCAGGCTACTTTGCACGTTACAGTTGCAAAGGGGGGCCCGAGGCAAGTGCCTCGCTTGCCTTCCCTTAAACACACCACTGTATATGATCCTGACAATGATCTTATATGAGAATATGAAACCGATTGAACACGTTCTGCTTCATCCGATATGCGTACTTTCTCACCTGATGCGCGCATGTAAGCACTGTAATGCAAATTCATCTTTATGTTATTGAACACATTAAAGTTGCTGATGAGTTTATCACTTCGAAAAACACAGATATCACGCGATTTTTCATGATAACCAAGACATACAGGCATAGGTGGCGGAACCGGGGAGGGGGGCGCATGGGCCTAGGCCCCCACTTCTATTTCTGGGGGGCCTGGCCCCCCATTTTTCAATGTCGAATTTTGCCCAAATAAGTTTAGGTAACACAATTATGGGTCCATTGTTAATGTACATCGTTTAATGAAAAACATGTTGCAGAATTTTGGCAGTGCTTTGTCACTATTACTGTAATATATTATCTGTAATTTGGCAGGATTTCGTAGTAGGCTATTTGTTTGGTAAAAGACACCGTGCACAGTCTGTCCTGCTATGGCTTGCTTATCGCATTGGTGTTGTTCAGCAGCGTTGCCAGATAGTGTAACACAACACAATTTTTTACAAAAATGGTGTAACTTTACAAGTTTATGGGCATGGGAAAAATTTTTTCCAGGGGGGGACACTAGTGGATTTTTCCGAAAGTTTTTCTGGGGATGGGGGACAAAAGTGGTGAAGTTTGGTTTTTACCACCCGAAACTAAGAAAACAGCCTTTTTTTCAGAAATTTTCAAATTCGTGGCCCCCTTCCGACACCCATGCTTATATGTAGGAGAAAGTTCGTGCCACACCACTAAAAATTAGTGTGATTTCAAGCGTTTCAACACCATCTGAAAATAGTGAAATCCTTACAGACAACTTGCCAGTTGCTTTGTCCAGGGGCGTAACGAGGTTAGATGGCGCCCGGGACAAGAAGCAAGTTTGGCGCCCCTATGTTCGAAACTGAGGTCTTTCGGAAGCAAATGTACTGTACTGAAGAAAGTACTTGTGATATTGTTGGGACTTTTTGGCGCTCACCGCAGTGATTTGGCGCCCCAATAGTGACTCGGCGCCCGGGGAATTGACCCCTCCTCGTTACGCCGCTGGCTTTGTCGTGGATTTGCGTTTCGGTATCTAATGCCTTCGTAGAATGGGTATTCAGTCATGTTACTTCTCTGTTCAAGATGTGGAAAAATTGTGAGTTTGAATGTGTTTAAGACAGCTGTCAATGCTGTGTCATTTTTGCCTGTTTTTTAAGCAGTGTTCTTGGTGTTTTTAACAGCCCAGTGGCGACTCCGGCGCACGGGTTCAGGCCGAGTCTTCGATTGCGATTCATATCTGAGAACGCGAACTTGATTGCTTTGTATATTTGTGCCTCCGTCCAAGCGCCGATCCTACCTTACTAGGTTGTTGACTCGGACTCTTTTCTTTGTACTTTGTCACTGTTCCTATATTTTCGTTTCATGTCCGGCTTTTCACGTTCAAGGTGACCTGAATGAAACAATATCGTTCGTAGCAGGCGTTCTCTCGACTTCGTTCGCTCGCGCTTTACTCGGGCTAATCCAATAGAACCCGAGCTGCCGGACTAAGGCTACACAAAAAGTATTTTTTAAAACATAATTAATATCCGATCGGATGTTTTTTGAAGCAATGGATTTGCATAGAACACTGGATTTGAAATCCAATCCCACGGACAGTTCCCAGTTTGAGAGTAATTTTAAACGAATAAAAAATTGTCCAGAAGCTCAGCTAATATGAATGAGCCTACTATACTCAGAGGGCTTACTGGCGTTATCATTGCTCTGTGACGTGAGTTACTCAACAATGGAGAAGTTATCATGAGAACTTCTCATTCATTGTCACGTTATTAACATCACAGAGCAAAGATAGTACCGACCAAAATGAGAGCAAATGGAAATTTCAGTGACGCAAGCGTTAACGGCTTTGGTAAGTCAGAATAGTGGCATGAGCCCGAGTGACGCTGTTAACCTGGGCCACCCCTGTAACAGCCTATTTGAATTTCAAGTGGTTAACCGATACGTTGTCATAGTGGTGTAATTTTGTCTAAAATACTGTAATTTATACCTTCATATGGTGTATAGGAAATGACGTCATATTTCAATGCTTGTGACGTTACAGTTGCCAGTTCAAACCGCAAAATTTTTCTACAGTTTTGTTGACGTGCGCTTGTGCCCCCCACATTGAAAAAAGCTTCCGCCATCCATGCACACAGGTCGACTAAAAACAGATCTGGGTGGAAAAAACCCTTAAGGCTGGTTTACACTGGGGCCAAGCAAGGCTGGGCCAAGCTGAGCGTGAGAAAGTGTTTACACTTGCAATAATGTTTACGCTTGGTTGCGTCCATTGCCATGCGAGCGAAGTTCGACGTGCTGCCCGCGTCTATCCTGGTTGCTTGGTATAAACATGCTGGTATCTGTAACGGTTGGCCGTTATAACAAAAAAAAGCAACTGCTACTTTGTTACTGGCACTAAAAAGTGTTAACAAGCTAAAAGGCGAAGGTAGCCTTCAATACTAGACTGCATTAATTAAGTCTTCTGCCACTTTACCTTTAAATGGAATCTTAAGTAAGGTAAATTTAATTTAACTTAATTTACTTGTTTATGAGCAGACACGAAGCCCATAGGATGAACACACACACTCTGCAGAACTCAAAAACATCTATCCAATAAACTAAAGCAACATTCAAACAGAATGCCATACCGAAATCCAAGAAATATAGTATAATTTACCATATCAAATTATTTTGGACTCAACTCTATAGTTTTTACCAAAAGACTAAAAGGTTTGTCAAATAGTATGAAAAACAAATGACAAAAACAAGCAGAGGAGAGGCATATGACATTCTAATTTAGGTACAAGCGGAAGAAAAAGGATTCAATGAAAGATTTTGCAGGGGTTTGATTATTAAAATCTTGGGTAAATTTTAAAAAATTTGCCATTAAAATATTCGTGAATTTTATTGTTTACTCTGAAAAGTTAGACAGATCACTACCTATTCGTTTATGGGAAACAAGCTTAATGCAACTAGCGTAACAAATGGTACCGCAGTCGCATTTCACAGCGTTTAATGACATAACATCCAAACATTTTTGAACATGTTGGAAGATTCTAGAGTTTGCATTATCAGTTGCATACGTCAACCAGTCGCTCAAAAACTGGACAAGATCCACGTCAGTCTATATGCGCGCAAGTTTTGTGGACCTACTTCGGGAGTAGGTGTCGTTTAGAACAAAGTCGCTAGACTCGTTACTCGCCTTCGGTTGAACGTGTGTTGGTGAACATCAGAAGGGTGTAAATATAAAAAGCGCAATCACGGCCGCGGTGACATCATGCTCGACTGCAGTATTGGGTGAAAAGAGCGTACTGCAGATCTTGCATTCATAGCATTGATATTATCACAAACGCTTTCGCACAAAAGTTTTACGCGCAAATAGTGGCTTTCATTCAAAGTTGAAAATTTACTAAAAACAAACTTTGAAAACTTGTCGATTCAATCAAAGCAGACTTTCTCTTTGGCGGCTTAAATCTGAACAGAATTATTCAGACAAAGAAGTTCCAGAAAAATGCACATTTTATGGATGATGCTATGAAAACAAGAAGCAGTATGTTGAGACTTGGTTGTTGTTTGCCTCCCCCTATCAAAATTTCTGGCTACGCGCCTGCTCACAAAGCGAGGTAACTTGAAAGCAATAATCGCTGTATTATGGTTTTTGTGTTTCAGGCACAGTCAGTGCAATCCATCCCTGGCGTGGATCCTGCGGAAGCCACCAGGGAAAGATAATCACTGCCAAACGGGGAAAGCATATGCGGCCGCAGTTTGTATGCTGGTTTCAAAAGAAGCGTGCATTACTGTCATTCGATTGTTTCCTGTTGCGTGTTTCGCGGCGGCATAGACAGAGGAAGCCATTTGATGTTTGCAAAGAGGGTTGGTTTTTGAAGGGCTTTGCCTTTCACTGCTATCCCGGTCATTGTATTTTTTCCTCTATGTCGCTTCCATAACGAGAAACAAAGGCATGCAAGCATGAATTTTTTTGAGCCTGGTGGACAAAAATGTTTCGCGTTTACTTGCATACGGCGAAACATACCATGTTCACTGGCTTACCTTTCTGTTGAGAAAAAATAGATCAGAAGATAGACATCAGGTACATGCTAGACCTTGGACATCTGCCATTTTATTTTCAAGGGCAGAAAAATGAGTTCATCTGGTGCACCACCCATGAGATTCCCAAAACCCAATGTCAGACAGGTACCAGAAGGCAAGCCAGACTATCGTTTCTCGGACTTCTACATAAGCTAGTCTGTTCTCTCTCTTAAAATTTGCAGATTTTTTAACGAAAGTTATGAATTTCTGCTGCTTTTTAGAAAATTTTGGAGAATCCTCGTTTTGTGTTCTACTGTAGATCATTTATTCACCCCAAAGATTTTCTATGGAAATGTGTCTGTTCATTGCAACACTTCCTCTTAAATCAAATGGATTTTCAAGATTGCGTTTTTGCTCAAGAGTGGTCATGATACTCGGCAGAAAGAAAGCAAAAACACGATTAGATGTGAAGTAAACTTGCCACATATGAATTTCAGACACAGAGGTAGAGCCGTAACATACAGAGAGTATTTGGACGTGCCGGCGCAGAAAATGAAGTGGAAACTTTGCTATTCAGAGAAGTAGCAAAGGTGAAATTTTTTAAATGCTTGGTAAAGTAATACGTTTAGCGATTTGGCTATTTAGCATCTCACAGAATGATGAAAGTTGTTTCAAAGGTCACTAATTGCAAGTTTGAACTTCATGAGAAATAAAGCATTTTATTTTTATAATAAGAGTCAGCTAGCGGGACCATCATTTGCGACCATTTCGTAAGATTATCTTTTCTCAGTTTTTCAATGGCTAGTGAGCTTTTTCTTGAGGCTAGGTAAAAATCTTTCAAAGCTTGGGCGTCTTTTGGTAAACAGCATTGTTTGCATTGGCGTGCGCAGAAAATTTTCATGGGGAGGTTTTATTCAGTGGCACATGGGGCATTTGTATTTGGTGTGCGCTGTTTGTGACGTCACAATTTAACGTCATATTCATGTTTCAAGACCAACGTTTTGGCAAAGTTTTTTAACATAATATGCATATTCTTGTACACGCACTCCCAATATTTTATGTGTCATTGCACTGAACATAAACTATCAGTGCTCCAAGCTAGGATATCGGAGGAAAATAAACTCAACGCTACGACACAGCAGTTCATAACCGCAAAAATATCAGGCTGCGCATTAAAACAGGGGAGGAAAACACACTCATTACTACGTCAGAGCAATTTACAATTGCCAAATGAGGCTGCGCTAATGTCTCGTCGAATACAAGCAGTCGTGCATAGAAAGTGTGCGGCGCTTGCGCTGATCAGCCTTAGCAGACGCTTGCGCTGATCAGCCTTATCAGCGCTTGCGCTGATCAGCCTTAGCAGACAAAATAAACACAATTGTTTCTGATAAAGTGAACTACCGCGGAACACCATCTAAAACATGCGTAGTGGACGCAGGGTCTGCAAAAAGTGGTGAGATGGTTTTCGGACGCAAACGATAACCCAGATCCACATCAACAACTAATTTTTCTTTTTGGCCCATTCACAGCATTTCTTGAAATTTGCATGCAAATTTACCGTGGTATTTGTATTATGTCGACAAGTTGACAAGCAAAAATAATGCGAAAATAATTAATTTCCTTTGTGCAGGTAATAAAGTTTTTGTAAAATATCAAGCTCAAGGGGGGGTTTTAACCCCAAACCCTCCCCCTTGCGTACGCCCTTGATTGTTTGCTCTGCTTTGCAGTGTCGTATGTTTCATTGAAATGCCCGATATAAGGCTTCCAAAAAGTTATCTGTTGTATACAACTGTTTTTATACACAAAAAATACTAAATTGAATGATGTTCATGATGGTTAGTACGCTTTGATGTTCGCAATCCATTACTGTCAACAGCGATTATAAATCTCACATTAAAATAAAGACAGTTAAACACAGACGTGCTGTTGAGTTTTGCTGAGAAAATTTACATCAAATGTTAAAGTCATTCTAAAATCAAAAGGACTTTTTACAAATACAAACAACTAAAACTTATTGACATCGACTAGCTTCTTAAATTTACGTCATGGTCAATTTTTTTCAGTCAAGGAAGATGCACCCAAACTGGAAGCTTTACTTCCAAATTTTTCGCAAATACTTGCTACTACTAAATAATGAAGAAATGAGTAATTTGAAAGAGTTTTGTAAATACCGCAATGGTGGCATCCCACAAAAAAGAAAGCTTCAGGTCTTTCTTAGGTGTTGGAAAACAGCAATTTTCCTGGATCGAAATCGAGTCGATGCCGGCACACTTTTGTTAGTATGTTAATGCAACATCACCAGCGTGATTTTTGTTTTCTTTTACAGAGCATAGCAGAATAGGTGCGAAATGGCAACAGCTGCCACAACTACGCAGCCCTCAAGCAAGGCTGCAGAGGGCACTAGCACAGTGCCTTCAGCCAAAGCTGAAGGTGAGATGGAGAACAATTGGAGTTTTCCTTTTTTTGGATGTTTCACAGACCCAAAGCTGTGCATCATAACGTTCTGCTTACCCTGCTTCACCAATGGTAGGACGGCAGAGGCAGTCGGAGATGATTGCATTTTCTGCTGCATCGGTTACTTCTTTCTTGGATGTATTGCTGGAATGATTGTTAGAGGGAAAGTTCGCGACAAGAAAAATATTGCTGGCAATGTTTGTATAGACTTGTTGGCACATCTATTCTGCCCTTTGTGCGCCTTGGTCCAAGACAACAGAGAAGTATGTGACACACCCTACAGAATGGCGATGGCAAGAGTTTGAACTTCACCAATGGAAACCTGTACATTTTCTTGATTCGTCAAACAAAATTTGCGGTCTTTCACCAAGAGAATATGTTATTGTGCAAGCGCATTTTCCTACAGAATTTGTGTATTGACTGTTTCGCTAAGATCAAAGATACTGAACAGTATGTATGTTAATCATCTGATGAGATGTGTTGCAAAATCAACTTTAATGCTCGGAGCAAGATCTACGTTTAATTAAACGGAAACAGATTTACACTTTGTCGTTTTTTACTTAAATCTGCTTAAGAGTGTAATTTAATTCTAAGAATAAACTGTTGGTCCAACTTTCCCAAACTCAAGTAATTTTTCGGAGGGACACGTAGATAAAAAATCAGCAAATATTTTTTAAGAATATGTGTGTCAATTCTTGATTTAAAAATTTCTGTCTTACGATGTATTTCGATAAAACAATTTTAACACTTTCAATACTGATTTTAAACCAATCGATTTGAAAGTTGATTTTTGGCATGAGAGTATTGCTTTATGAACAAATAAGGTAGTTTCAATGGTTTCAATTTTTTAAGGTAGTTTCAATTGTAAGGTAGTTTTTATGCTATTTATTTATAAAATGTATGAACCGGAAGTCGGACACTTTTGTCCCTATAGCATCGTATCCTGGGACAAATGTGTCTCAAAAATGTTGAACAAACACAACCGATGTCCAAAAACACGTTTTGCAATAAATACATTTTTTTGGCAAATGTTGCCTTGTTTCCTCTTTTTAGGTGTGAAACACAATATACACATTAAGCGGGTTGCATTTTTGACACATGAAGTTGGGTTTTTTTCATTTTTTCTGCACATAGGCCACAGTGCCTTTTTAGTTTTCCTTTCACTAGAACATGTTCATCCACATATTGTAGCAGTTTTGCAGCACTAAAATGCCTCCTACCTCGTCTACTTCTTCATGGTAAAATGGCATGTCCGTGATAAATTAGACATTCAGATAAAAGTTCCGTGTAATGAATGTGTGGTAGATTGTAAGTTCAATTTGCAGGAAATGGCATTGTGAATATCAATTTCGTTGATGTAAAATATGAATCAAGTACCAAAACAGCATAATGATTATTTTTGATTGATTGGAACAGCTTTGTAACCACTCTTTCACCCTAACTGTCCTTCTAGGCAAGAATCTCCTTTTTCAGGGTAAATGTTTGTGTCATACACGTAGCCAGTTTTTGCATCACGTTTCGTTCATAGTCTTATTTCACGTCTTACAGCCTTCATTCCATGTTTTAGAGCTTTCATTCCACGTTTCACAGACTTCACAGAAGGAAATACATCTTTTACTGCCTCATCAAGTGAAATTTTTATAGTAACCATGTATCAAAAGTCTAGCGCAGTGGTTCCCAACCTTTTTATGCTTGCGGCACCCTACAAAACAGAAATATAATTTCCGGCACCTAGTGGCGAACCCATAGCAATTTGGATTGAGTTTTGGCGACATTTTGAAAATATC
>JGI24159J19872_10004271_pt1 | contig 18156 bp, 10 predicted proteins | sample Ectturendosymbi4_FD_19872 | JGI IMG/M metagenome (IMG submission 19872) | reverse complement strand
TTCGGCCGAGTGCGGTCGAATTTGAATCAACTTGTGTGGTCAGTTGTGACCAAACTGCTGTATTTGTTAGTCAGAAGTGACTATTTACGTGCTTCAGATTCGTTGTGGTTGTTAGGCTTGGTTCCCTCATATTTCGGTGAGTTTCTAGCCATTCTTTTCTGTGCTTCCGCGAGTTATTAGTTATTGAACCTGTTTTTGTTTATTTAATAGAAACACGTCTTGGTAGGTCTTGACCGTCTTCGGTTGTCCTGGCTGTCTTGACTGTATTGGCTCTTTAATCAATACTCAAGCGTGTAATTCGGAAAGGGAGAAGATTATTATTTTCTGTTATTGTGACGAGCGGTTGTACGAGCCCCGCAAGTAAGCGTCGCAATAATACCACAAGCATATTCTTCAATACAGTACATTTGCTTCCTAAAGACCACAAATTCGAACATGGGGACGGCAAACTATCTTCTTGCCCCGGGCGCCATCTAACCTCTTTGCCCCTGCTAGTGCGTGTTTCGCTTATGGGAAGGAAGTCGTAATCAACGCAGGGTTAAAAAGTCAGCTTTTGAGGATCACGCAGAAGAAAATTCAGTGTTAATATTATGAACGATTTTGTTGAGAATATTCTGCAAAATAAGTTTTACGCCTGCTGTTACATCTCACTACCAGTTACACGCCCTAAACGCCGATGCACACCTATCTGCGGTGCTGCTTCGCTACTTTAGGTGCCACTGGTGCCGAAACCTCGCTGCTGTTAACTGCATACTGCATTGAATAATCCTCACTCTATCCACGCTGCAGATGGGCATTAGACTCGTAATAGTAGTTGCATAACACTGTTATGGTTACACCACAATAACAAAATGTCCATATAAGCTACAACAAAAACGGATTAGTCAGTAATCACCAATCTGTTGGCAGATGACTTATTTTTATGTGTTTTGTAGTAACAATATTTTGACGAAACCAGTTGGCTATCAACAGCCAACTTGTCTCTGTGTCAAGATGGAATTCGTGGTTGGAAACATTTCGAGCTCATGCGAATTGTATTCACTTTCGTGGAGCTGTTTTCGTCCACGTGGGATAGGCACAACTGTGTAAGGGAAATGGTGTTTCGTTTCACAAGCGCAGTGCTGTGGAAGTTGCAATGGTAGCACAGAATATTGGACATAGAAGTATACCTGTGTGATTACTTTTTTTTTTGATTACCCCTACTTTTTTCGTGGCCCTGCAGTGGCCCCCACTTTTTAAGTTCTAGAATCGCCACTGTTGAAAACTTCTCTGGTTCATCGTTTTGAAGTGTATTGGTCCCAAAATATAGTCTGATATTCCTGAAAATTTGAAAGCTCTCTCTCGCCTTATTCATTTGGAAAACGATATATAAACACCCTGCTATTTTGCCAGCATTCCTGTTGATTTTCGTTTCACATGCCTGACACTTTTCTGTAATATTGTTTTGATGACCCTCTTTTCCTACATATTTTTTACCTCTTCAGTTGCTCATCCCAGCCCCTGTATATATAGGCATGCTTTTCCCCCACTATTTTTCATTGTTGTTTTTTACGTATTTTATCTGACGTTGATTCGATGCATTTTGTTACTTTTCTTAAATACTACTGTGAAACGTCTTCAACTAAAAATTGATTTGTGCTAGCAATAGGGCTGACTGAGAACTTGACCCATATGGTCTTTCGCCAACCCTTTGTGCTTCAACATGGTGGAACACGATCATAAAATTGCGAAAGCTGCACATTCTTAGGTTTTATGTAACTTACTCATCAACATGAAATTAATTTCTGCGCTTTGGTGTCGTTTTTTTTCTCTTTCTGCATTCATGTTACTCAGTGATTTGAGTCACAGAAATGGATGAATAAACTATTACCATTACCACCATCGTACAGGGTGAGCGTTTCTACAAGAACTGGGATTTCACAACCAGTTCCTTTCTTTATACACCATAGCCAGTGGGCTACTCACTTATACAGCACATATTGTTAACAAGGCAACACGCTTGCGCTGCGGCTTACTTCATTCGCTAATCTGTAGGTTGCTCTACCTCATCTTTGCGGAAACACCACCATCTACAGTAGATACCACAAGAAAAATTCCTTGATGATGCTGCCGCTACACGAAAATCGAGACTTAGTGCGAACCCTGAGCCTTGTGATTTGCGGGAAGGGTTTTAATTTTATGGAAGAGATGCGTTAACTACAACCGAAGCACGTTCTCACCACTTTCCCTTAAATCACGACCACTGCAGTACTTATCGTACATATATATAAAACTTGCCTAAATCCTTGTTCAGCAATATACGTCGTTGGAAAGGCCAGAATCAAAACTTCTCCCAAAGCTCAGGAAAACTCTGTTCGTATTTCAGCCACAGGCGGACTAATCCATCCAGATACTTGAAAAATGGAACGGGCTTAGACATTGCTTGGTTCATCAACAACACGAGCAGCTCTTGAACCTCGAATTTACACTAGATCGTATCAACAACAAATTCTCGAACCACACACCCAGGACTTCAACCTCGATGAGATCTTTGAAATTATTTTAATATCTTCTTTGACTGCTTTCTAGTGAGCAAAGGCGTGCACCTCTTCGTCAGAGATTGCCAGGCTTGAGACACTATTGCCAATCTTGGAAAATGACTGCAATGACGTCTACCGAAAGCCTAGTGGTAGAGTTCCATCTTGTAAATAAGACTTAGGATCAAAATTGTTCACCAAATCAGATTGACAACCTTTCCTTGAAGTTGCATAGCAGCGGCGTTCATTTTCTCAAAGAAATCAGCGAAGTAACGTGTATCAATCTGACGCGAAGCGATCATCTCTCAGAAACGCGTCTTACGGAAGAAATCAACGATGCTTCCGCGAAAATCACAACAGCGAGATAAGCAATTACCTTTCGAAACCCGACATACTTGTGAAGCACACGTCGCTCATAATCTTCGTCAGTTTTTTCGTACAACTGCCGGAACAGATGGTAGCTCAAGACGCTTGCTTTAGTTTCAATTATTGCTTTAAGAGCTACGTTAAGCAATTCACGCAACCTTTTACCACGAAATGGTGTCGGTACAAAATGTAATGCACAGTAATGATACAAGGCAGAGTTCTTTTTAATAAGAACTTCAAAACAACAGTTTCTCCTGCAGATCACCGTGCGACAAGTACTGCCGTATCTAAGGAGGAGAGATTTGTTCCCTGATGTTGTCGTTTTGTTGAGTTGTATTTTAAAGTTGTTTTGACGAAGCTCACACACTTATTCGCCAACGTCCATACTCACTTTATCACATTCTGCGAATCACAGTTGCGCTGCTCGACGGGACCAGTTTTATTACAGGTCCAGGTTCACGCCGCTCTGCAGAAGAAATAATTTCGGACAATGCAAGAATGATGAATTTTTCTCCGGTGAGGAACGGCTGGCCAGATCTTGCAACTGAGAAAGAGACGTTGCATGAAGCAAGCAATCCATTGTCATTGTAAGAGGATATTATGGTAAACAGACTCCCGATGTTTCTTTGTTTCCGTCTTTCATTCAAAATTCAAAAAACTCTCGAGGCTTATCAGCCTCGTCTGGGTGAACCGCACAAAAATGTTTTTTCAGTAGAGACGCCTTCTTGGCTTTATTAGCAAATAACTTGGAACAAACTAAACACACGGGAAGCTGTGGACTCGCTGGAGCTGGAACGAAAGCAAAATCGCGCAATTCGGTAGAATAGGTTGGACATTTCACCTCGCTTCTTGAACTATCACTGCCGTTCCGCAGCTACAGTAAGACATTCATTTACATTGTAATTTTGTGAAAATGTTTGCTAGTCAAAATGACTCAATTCATTAAAGTGTGACATTTCATTCAAACAAAAAAACTGGCCAAGACTGTTGAGCTAATGTTTAAAATATATCCCTACCGTTGTTTATCAAAAATCAGTGCTGAGGTAGCGTTGAAAAATTGCTGGTTTCACTCTGTGCGTCATTCAAGCGCGTGGTCAAAGCAAACGCTGCATATGATTTTAAAAATAAACGTTAAAAATTCACACTCTTTTCTGGTTCACTACCTCTGTAGCTCAAACATGTCTGATTCCGGCTGGGTTTGTTGCGTCATAAACCTCTAGCCCAATCACGTCTGATTCCTGCTGGGGCTTTTTACGTCATGAACCTCTCTAGCTCAAATATGTTTGGTTCGTGCTGGGCTTGTTGAGTCATAAATATCTAAAAGCGAGTCACACAAATTTATCAAACAATGGCGATTGTTACGGACTAGCACAGTGTGCTCTGAAAATGCAATACAGAATTATAAGCTGACAATGCATCCAGGAAATGGTTTTACCACAGACCCACTCAGGTGGGAACCGATTCTGGCAAATTTCAGTAATCGTTATGAAATAGCCCCCACACTAGCGAAATAGGCCCTAATTTATGATTAAAGTAAATCACAACCCCGGGGGACCATAACGCTCAAGATGGGAAACCCTAGTCTATACCAGGCCTTCTCAAACTTTTTTGTTCTGTGACCCATTTGAAAAAGATTTTTCTATGCGACCCTTCATGGATAGCCTATACGTGTAAACGTCCTATTGCAAACCCCAAGAGGCATTTTTGTACATGGCGAAATCATACAAATGTACACAATCCACGAAAGTAACTATGCAGTAATAAAACAACTGTGTAATGGAAACGGTAAGGCGAAAAAAATTAACAAAAACATTTCAGTTTATAGAAATATCAAGCACAACTAATGGCATGAATGCACTTTATGATTTTTACGCAGATCATCCATTTGTAGATTGATAAAATTAGCCAACGCAGGAAGAAAGACATTCTCAACATATTTACAAAAGCATCGATATTTAGACTTGATGATTATCAATTTTGAGAATTCCTCATCACACAAATATGTTGTGCAAACAGCTAAGAGTATTTGAATGGCTAGATCAGAAATGACTGAGTATTCATTTCTTATTATCAAAAAATTACATAAACTCTATTCTGAAAAATCCAGTTGCAAACTTTAATGGATTACTAACTCCACAAGTCATCCTGTGCTTATAATGGCAGGTGTGTGGCCTCCTGAAATTTAAATTGTGTATCGTTTGCGGACCCAACTTTTCCTGAATACAAACTCCGAGTACTTCTGAAACTGTGTATGAAGCTTTACTTCAGTCTATAACTACTCAGCGTGCTCTCAAAGCAATTAGCTTAGCCCCCAGCCTAGACCTAGAGTTCTAAACACAAGCATGCCTTTGTGTCGAAATGAATGCAACAAGGTCAATATTGGTCAGTACGTTGAAACAATGATGACCTAACAATGCATAACTTGTGTTTGATTGAGTATTATCATTTGATAGTTCAGGCAGACATCCTAGTAAACAACTGACAGCAGGAAACGCGGAATTGCCCTAAAAATGCAGTAGAAGTAGATTCACCGCAGGCCTTCTTTTAATTTTCCTGTAACGTTCACAAAGACTTTTTTATCGGATTTGTCTAGTCAATTTGTTTCGTCAATTTGTTTCGCGACCTCTAAATTACATTTCGCGGCCCCGAATGGGGTCGCGACCCGTAGTTTGAGAAGCCCTGGTCTATACCAAAATAATGCTACTCGCAGCAAGTCGATCACCTGCCTGTGTTGTAAAGCACTAACACCAATAACACTGTTCACGGTCAGGTTATGGTCATGTTGGTCGCACGAAAACTGATCATGCTTCTTTGTCACATGCCACGGAAATGCCAAACCGCTGTCATCAGCGATATTTCAAGGCCAGTCGTGACATTTTCATCGCCTGCATCCCAAAATATAAACGCTGATTGATCAGGCCCAATTGCCGGTCTAAATATATCTTAGGTTCATCATCGAATTTGCAAGGTCTCGCTGAAGGTCACTGAAAGCAATGCATCACTTTGGTCAGTACGAACATTTTTCGCAAAACTCGTGAGGTTTGTTTGAGCATATCGTCATGAAAAGTGTCTAATCAACTTATTTGTCTTTCTTTTAAGCGGGTTCTGTTCGCCATATTCTGTACGTGTAACTACGCGCGCCAATTTAATTGCTGAGATAAAGAAAAATGTATGAGAGTGTTGCGACTGACAATTGCTGAGCGGAAGTGTTGCATGGTTGTTGTCAGGTGAAGTTGGGTAGTTTGATGTTGCCGACAAAGCAGGAGCGCATCGAGGTTGTGTGGCGCCCGGGTAAAGAAACAATTTTGGCGCCCCACGGGAGCAAATGTGCTATTTTGTAGAAATTACTTGCCACATTGTTGGGACCTTTCGGCGCCCCCAGTGATTTGGCACCTGGGGAACTGTGCCATCCCTCCGTACGGCCCTGCACCTGCAACTAAGTCACAGAAATTCTTGCGATGAAGCGAAAGAAGCATTGCAACTTTTGCTTCATTGAAAGAATTCTGAGCATTGCCAAACATTTTTGCATGAAGCATGTCAGTTACAGCACTGAGGTAAAGATAACGTTCACAATAAATCTTTCAAAATATTTACGAAAATATCACGAAACAATATCAACCCATTAATGCCCAAAATTCAAATAATTTGAATTATTTTTCTTTCTGCCGCAATACGTTATTCGACACGACCATCTAAAAATAGTTTGAGTTTATTTTTCTTGAAATTCATTTTTTACATCCTCTTTTTGGCAGTATAATATATCATGAAATATCGTAATCTTTATAAATATTACTTCTTACCTTCGCGCATCAAAAACTACAAGCATTGACATGCAGAAAATGTCAGGATATGCAGTCTTTGAACAAGTTACTATGGTTGGGCAAATCTGAAAATTTTCAAGAGGTCCTCACATCGATGAGAGTTTTCCTGTACGGAATGGTACGATGAAATCTTTACCAACATTGAAATTGAGCCCTGATTGTTTCGGTTAGAGAGGCTGCTGTTTTTTAAAATAATGCACAAAAATAACATTTTGTGGTAAATTGCGAATAATATTTTCGAAGTATTGCTTGTGATATGTCTTTTTTAAGGTTTTAGGGTGTGCTGAATCCACACGTTTTGTCTTTTTGCAATTACAATCAAATTGGATGTGTTTACGAAGAAATAGACATGCGACCAGGTTCACGACAAAAACGACGATTTTCACAATCAGAAACCGCAGAATATGACTGAAACAAAGAGCAGTAAATGAAAATAGATATATGCTATAAAGGAAATAATATTGTTTTTATCACTGCACTCTAACAATACCACATAAAACCCGAAACCAACAGATTGTACGCAAAGTTATTAGATTCACATTCTGGTTCCAGAACGTCACTGACTGAATGCTGCACTTCGTCCAGCGAGAATATTTCCATTTTGTAGAAAGCCTTCGTGAGCCTGACCATTCGTGAGCCTGACATCTGTCGCTGAAGGACTGCCGGAAACAGTTCAAGGCAGATCGTCCAGAACATTCCGGATTACGAGGTTGAAAAGAGCAGATTTTTTCCGGAATTGACGAAGATCCGGGTTAAAGAATCCGGATGAACAGAAGATTTTTACAAAGAAAAACGTTAGAAATAATTCGTATCACCAGTTTCATCCGGTTTTTGCCAAGATCCGGATTAACCGAATCCAGATTAACTGAGGTTAACTGTATATAAAATGCCTTGTAATAAATGTACTTTTGGTTGATTTCCGCTTATTAAAGTGTTTTATCAAGTATACTCAGATTTTGTTTGTATTTGTCAATGGCATTTAGCAATGCCCCTGTGCAACGTTTCACGATTGATGGAAGCTTTCTTGTAGTGACGATGCAGTGATGAAAGAATTATGACTACCTAACACCGGGGCCCTTGAGAGAAAAAAATGTGCCGGTGCACGTGTTTTGGGCCCTCTTCTGAGTCATAAATCATAACTGGTTAAACGCCTTACTAGCTTTTCGGTAGTACGAATAGAAAATGTTGAACTTTATTTATTCTTTCACTTTATGACCATTTACCAATGTTATTAACAGCGGCGGCTCGCCACTGTGGTTCGTGTTGTTGTTGCAAATTCTAACAAAGGTTTCATAAAGGCTGAACTGCATCACGTTTTCCTCGGTGGCGCGGACTATTGTGACGTTGACAGTTCTTTTTCTACGAACGAATTGTGAGATTTCTTCAGTATTGCTATGCTGCAGTGGCATGCTATTGTCACACACGCATAACGTGAAAAAGAGCGTATGTTTCGCACCACGCCAGCGGTCGTCAAACTTGCCAACTACAATTGTCCCAGTCGACGTGACTGAATATATCGAGAACAGAAACAATCATAGCTGATCATATCACACATCTGCAGGTTAGAGAAAGGAGTGCCTTATCACTTTGGACAGGCAATTGTTATTCCTGGAAATACCTATCAAAGTACCTATCACAGTTATTTACATCACTCACTAATCACTAATTGAATGATGCTGCGATTAACATTATCATTTGCGTGAATTAACTTTCAAAGATTAAAAGGGAAGTAGCCATAGTTTAAGTTTTGCTGAAATATTGGGTGTTACTACGTGCTTTAATATTAAATCTTAGAACAATAAGTTAAGTTTTTCGGTGATAATGGTATTTTCCAGAAGCCGACTTGACTTTTGAACTCGAGCACAAAGCTGATCTTGACTTTTGAAACCGGTTTTAATTCTGACGCGTTTCATAAATCTACTGTAGGCCCCCTCCAAAATGATATTTAACGTGTTCCTGATTTGAGGCTAAGAAAACAAGTTAAACATACGCTTAAGGCGCGCTCTGGAATGTAGCCCATAACTTTCTGCCGATCAGACCCAGGATCACCTTACCTTGCAAATGCAGACCAAATCCATATACATCATTACCTCAGAGAAAAGTATGCTGTGTTGATCATCCAGCAGACTACAACCTCTTCCAATAATATAACCCTATAAAATTCGCAATAATTCGACCATTAACTCTAAACTATAATAAAAATTTATGAAACTGTTGAGGGGTGGCCGACAAGACAACCTGTTTAACAAGATTTTGTCGGTGTCCCAGCGCCTTAATTTTAATTTGCATGAAATTGTTTAATGTTTCCGCCAATAAACTCAACTCTACTCAGCAGCGTTGCCACTTGGTTCAGTCTCGCAGGTTGCTGTCTTCTTCAACATCAGGTTTTACATTACAGTTTCATATCAGCTAAATGTTTCCATTACCAATACCTAACAAAGCGCGATGAAACATGTTGTATATAGCGCGAATTCAAATAGAGCGAATTCTTGTCATTTAGATGTCGGTCATACCATGCGTAACGTGAAATGTTATTCTCAATGCAGCGCATGGATCTTTTTCAGTTTGGCACGATAACAAAACACACATGAGGGGAGAGATTGAAAGAATCTTCAAAATTATGAATCTAACTAATGTTCAACGTAAAAGGAGAGGAAACGTAGAAAACAAACACAACAGCTCNGGTCAATATTAGATTTATCGCCAAAATATCAGACNACAGAAATTTCTTTCAAANCATCAGATCTGAAGTTGAAACCTCCGAAGTGGCGACACTGCTACTCGGAAAATCAGCATGAGCTTTAGCTAAGTAGCAAAGATGAACATGGATTCGGATTTAAATTTTACATTGTTGGAGCACTGACATATTTTCCAGAGATGCAAGTTACAAGCCTGCTTTCTTTTGTATCTCATTATTAAAGTTAAGGAATTCGTGCATCTTTGACTGATCCAACCCCTTTTTCTGAACCATGATCGTTTGTAGTACAGTGATACCTGCGACCTTTTAAACAATTATACCACAATTCATCATTATTTATATGTGCGTAGCCTAGTGCTAATGATTCGCTTGCGATGTATACTGCCTGAGAATTACACTTTATGACTGAGCTTCTCATTGCATGTGATGATAATAGCGTTAACCTAATAGTTTATGATGTGTCCACTATTATAGTCTTGTGAGCCAATTAACTTGAGTTTGTTCTAAGGTATTTTTTGGTAGCGTCTATTTTGCCTCATGACGCAAACGCTACGCTGGGGCTGTTTTGTGTTTAGCAGAACATGATTGCTGGGAGTTTGGATTTAAACAGGATTTTGATTTTGAACCTGTGAGTTTGTCGGATTTGGATTTGAATTGAATTTTGAAATCAAATTTTTGGATTGGACTTGGATTTGAAAAAAACTAAATCCATTCATCTCTACTAGCTAGTGGCAGTAGTGCGTTCAGGAAATATACTGCAGATTAGACGTTCGATCAACTGATTATACAACAATAGTCGTTATTTGTCGATCTCCATTCTTTGGGTTTGGAATGTTAACCAGGGTAATTTCAACAGTCAGCAAGGGAGAGAATGCACTTGGAGATATTTTGAGTGTTCAAATTCCGGAACGTGGTGCTATACACTCAAATTAGGCCAAATTTCCAAAAATACTTACAAAAGGCCAAACAAAATACTAGCGGGCAAACCACTTCTGAAAATGGCCAAATTTTCACAATTTGTCTGCAAAAAGGTCAAGTTCCCAAGCCTGTGCTGAAGTATTTTCTGCCCATTTAAGGTAAGCAGCAGTGGGGTGATTTATATTTTGCTATATGTTGTGTGCAATTGTGTTATTTGTGTAATGGATTATGTTGCACATGTGGGAAGGATGATGTATTACCAAAGACGTTATACGAGTTGGTATGAAATTCTGCATCTGATTTAAGTGTTGCTGTAAATACAAACCCACTTCTTTACAACGATGACCTTATTTCGGTCTTTCATTTGCGCGAGCGCAAGAGTCCCCAAAATATTCTTCACACACAGGGGCCCTCAAATTGCTAAGACCACCACTGTAGACCACTTTGCACATGCACCGCTTTTGCAGGAACCACCAAACACATTGCGATTGTCAGAGTGAAAGTACTGTGCACAACTGTCATTTTGCCTCTGTCCGGCTCCTGTAACGTATTATGGTATTCAGGATGTCGAGTAAGAATGTCATAGTGTCGAGTTATCATCCGCTGTTTTTCATCAACCTTTCTCACCACGCCGATGTTTCCATGCGTTTGTTGTTGCTCTCGTATTTATGCCGGGTTTTCAAGAGGTCATTATCATTGAGTATTTTTTCCCTGACAGTTCTTCCAATGCTGTGGATACACGCTTTTGGCTATCCAACCCTCACATAAGACGTGTTTTAGCAGTGAAATCATTTTCTTCACTGAAAACGAATCCACATTCTAGAATTTCACGTCCAATAACATAATGCCACCTTGAGTGAAAGCTTTTTTTATGGGGCAGACACACTTTTATCTCGGTGAAGGAAGAAACAATGGACTACACGTGGGTGGTCCATGACTGCGAGCGTGAAGCATTACGGTTTGAGGACAAATTTGCGGGCCGCAAAGAGAGGAACTCCATTGTAAATCAAAGACTCGTTTGCTGTACTTATAAACCTAATTTTTGCTGCACACCTAACGCAATTTTCGAATGTTTTTTTTTTAATAGTTAAGTTTTCTGTTTTGTATTTAATCATGCTGTATAACATCTTCATATCAACACGTAACGGAGCAGGACTGAAGCGTACATGGCTTTAGCAAAAAACGCACCGATACAAAAAAGAACAAGAACATAGACATGTGGTGGTAAGAAAAAAGCTTTTGCGTACTGTAGATGGCGCTAACACGGTTGCTTCGAAGAAACACAGGCACACACATATATATATATATATATATGGCACTGACAAAGAGCACACGCATGGATGACGCCAACACGGTTGTTATAATATTTAGCACCAATGCATAGTGCTGTGATATGTCCCAAGTAGTCCGATTAATAAATGCATGGGGGAGTGGGAGGCTGTGAAGGACCAGGGATCATTTCGGCTGCAGACCTTCCGAGGGCGAAGTTACTTATAGTTTAAAGAGAAAAATTGGAGGTAGCAAAAGTCTGCTGCTCTGGGAATGAGTTTATACTGTGTGCCCAATTCGTCTAAACGTTCAGTGGAAGCAATATGCGATGTACTGGAGGCAAATTAAGCCGACAGAAGAGATTGATTTAACTTTTAACCATAAACGTTTTGCACTTTGCACGTATATGGTAGATATTCGTGATCGGTAAGCATAGAAATGCGTCACGACGGTTATGGACTTGCGCAGCCTGCAACGGACGTCACAAAATTTAAGCAGGCTGAGAACGAGGCGTGCATTCGGGAAATGCGTTTTCGAAGGAACACAAGTATAGACACAAGTCTGCTCTGTGCGCATTGCGAAAAGGGTCCGACGACTGTCAGACGTACATTAGGCGCAGCTTTTGTAGTTTATAAAAATGACTCGGCAAAACGTCTTTTTCAGAGATTATTTTCATATGCAACAAATCGTGTTTTTGACCAGTCTAGTTTGTGTTCTAGTTCCATCCATGCTTTCCTAGGGCAGATTTTTAGGGCTGGCAGTTGGTTACATAGCTTAAGGTTTTTCACGTTTACTAAAATTTATTTTGTTTTCACCAATATATTGCAGTCGCAATCCCTGTAAACGACGTTTCATTCAAATGTCTAAACCAGCTATGCCCAACCCAAATGGTTTACTGAGCCAAAAATTATGTCGCTATCTTAATCAGGGCCGCACATCAAAATAACATATTGATGAGGTCCGAACATTGAATGGCTTACTTTGATCTTAGCAAAACAAATTTAAGCTAAAGTACTGAAAGCGTTCGAATTCTAACTGCCATGATAACAGACGTGATAAAGTGGCACTGAGGACCACCTTCAACAAAAATGTCAATTTCAAGATNATCAACATAAGGACAGATTGTCAGTATGTAGGATACTTTTTCTACCGCGAAAGCCTAAATCGAGCGCACAAAACCNTCGACTGATGGGCATACGGCCCGCTGGCCGCGGTTTGGACATAGCTGGTCCAAATCAATGTTTTGGCGGAGTTTGATGACACAACATGTGTAATTTCCCACACGACATATCGCTGTTAAATACCTGGTTGTCATGTATGTCCCATAAACTATGAGCACTCCATTTAACACAATGGGGTTAAACACTTAACCTAAAACAGCAGAGTAAAACGCACTCAATGTGGCGACAGCGGCGAAATGACACGGATCACTGTGAAACGCAGTTCGATAAATGTTGAAACGCGTCGTTCCACGTTAAACCAGGACAGTAAAATACACTGAAGACTGTGAAAACAGATTAAAACACATTCAACGTTACACATTTTCTATAACACCATTCTATTCTCCTTTTATCAAGCAATACATTTTTCGATAACGTGATCGTGAAACGCTTGCGTTTGCTTTAGCTGCATTAAGATATCTTTCTCAATAGACAGCAAACTTAGTGAACTCAGTCGGTCTTGGTTTTGATGGAATGAACATAGGTAATAAATCTTTTCTATATTGAGAAGATTCTTTCAACCGATGCTATGTTGCCGGGAATAGTGTAGCGCAGACAATTCAAATACCTACTTCTTTGAAAGCAGAATCCAAAGAATTTCCGTAAACGTTTTCCAACATGCCATGTGCACTTTTTGTTGCAAAATTCTTCAGGTGATTTTTAAACAACGTCTAGCTCATATTTCCAACAGCGCGTACTTAAACACTTATTCGTATTCAGCACACAACTTCATGAATAATTCTTGACGATAGTCTTTTTATATTCAGGATAAGAAAGCACAAAAGAATTCAAAGTTTGGAAGTGTACTGAATCGTCTATCTAGCCCAGCACAAATCTTCGTTGTTTGTTAGAGTGTTTGAAAATATGTTCAGCGCAAACTTAAGTCCTTCTGTGAACGCCTTAACGCTCTATGGATAAGCAACTGCCAGGTTCCTACCTGGCTCGTAGCGCCTGTCACTCCATCGGTTGGTATTTTAGGTTTTGTGGCACCGGCATGATCTTGCGTTTAGTACTTATCATGACGTCACTCTAATTGCGTTTTTCTTCTTTTTCCCTCAGTTGTGCACAGTGACGTCGTCGCTGATGGTCATTTCCCTCGTGAAAGTCCGCTGTTAATTAGGCTGAAACGCTACCGTCATTTTACACAACAATTGAGCCATAATCTATGATTTATTTTGTTTCCTAGTTGTTGAAGTTATTTTGTTCCCCAAGGCAGCTCGTCTCAGAAATTTAATCGAGCTTGTGACGAAGTGCTGTTTTGTTTAGTTTTCACTGATGCAGTCTAAAACTTGTATATTGCTCATTCGAGGTGCGATTTTCTCCCTGCCTTACTGGTGATATATTTAGAGCAGCTGATGAAAGCCTTTGCAAAACTGCAGCGCAGCGAAACGACACGAGACTTCCACATCCGGTAAGTTCGTGCGATTGCTATTACACTATCAAGAGGCTCTCTATTTACTGATTGCTTGCCAGTTGTAGGGTTGGTCTTGCTCAGTAATGGATACTGTTAGAAGAAATGTTGCGAAAGTTGGTCCAGTAATGTAGTCATATATTATTGCGATTTTATTGTTCAAGAAAAATATGTGTTTTGCAAAAAGTATTGTTGTTGTTAAAAAATATAGACGAGGTCCTAATTGAATGCTAGTCATGTGTCACATAAGAATTATGTCGATGATGAAATAATGTTCGATAAATCTGAAAACAATTTTTTCAACGTGACCTTCTTAAAGAACGGTAACGGAAAACTTAGAGCAGTAAAGTTGGCGTGAAGTGTAGCAAATTGTCTTAGCGTAATAAATAATTTGAGGCAGCACCAATAAAAAACAGAACTACTTACTTGTAGTCAACAGTAAAAATATAATAAAATTTTTCCGTCAATAGAATGCTTTTACAACGTATATTGTTGCGATTTTCCAGAGGCAGAGATGTGTAATACGTTGTTGAAATTTTCACATTTCTCTGCGTCTGGAAATATGGCTGAGATTGCTCACTAATGAATACTGTTCCAACAAATGTTGCAAAAGTTGGATTGCAAGTTGTTGCGTTACAAACCAGGGGAAAAACGCAACCTAATATGAAATATTCAATGATTTACAAAGGAAAAGAGACGTTGGATTTATTCTAGGGTCAGTAAAATACGTGTCTTAATCCTGAGTCAAAAGCAAGCGCTCTGAAGATGTGACCAACATTCCAGTCCTAACCACTTCACATTTGTGCTGCTGGTGAAGACTGTAACAAACATTTGATGGTGGCTACTTGGCTTGGTACTGTCGTGGTGAAGATTGTTGAAAACAACGAGATATTTCAAGAAAAAATTAATAAGCGCTTCGAAGACGATTTTCTTTTTTTTATTTGTTCGTATGCACCATAGATAGCCACCGTTTTGTCTATAATTTTCTCTATTTTCGTTCGGGTTTGAGTTCAATGTGTAACTTACTGAAAAAAGAACTTTTTGATAATGCATTTGAGACATTCTAGTTGGGTTTTTGGACGTTGTACTGTAGGATTACTGTATTTTAGGATTGGCTGTTTGTAAATGTAGATTAGAGTTGCAAAACGTAGTTTCAGTTTCATGGCAATGGCCAGGTGTTGTCATGCTTTTTGTTCAGAAAACAGCTTTTCTGTCTTTTGTAAGATTCGAAGAAACAATTGAATTATTGAAAGGTGGGCACACACAAGCTTCCGGCCAAAAAATAATTACTGCCAGAACCGAAATTAGTTCAGCACTGTAAAAACCGTGCTACAGAACGAGATGTCCGTTGCGGTGAATGAAACCTCAAGAAAAAACGACATTTAATGAAGATGTTTTCTCCGTCACATTTTCAGCGTCACTTCCCTCACAATATTTCAAGAACGTACAGAAAAATCCCAATTCTTTTGCTTAAAATTGCACTGAAAGCTTACATTCCATTCGCAAGTGCTTAAGTTTCTTTTCTTCCTGTCGAGATGGCATCTACCTGTTAAATTTTCACTAAGAGCTTTATAATTTTTTGTATCGTAGTTCTATCAAGCAGTTGCGTTGAACTTAAAGATTCATTGACTGCATTGTGGAGGAAATCGCACGTTGAAAAATAACTATAAGGCCTTTGTGCTGGGAATCAAGCCTGTTTCCAGTCTTTTGCATGATACAATTAGAGATAAAAATCGGTTTCACCAGAAAGTATCATGAGTTATCTCCATAAAACAAATGCACCCATGGGTAGCGCTAAGCAAATACTACCGAGAAAATCCATACGAAATCCCACACAGGAGAGCGGCATATCTGTTTGGACAAAATTAACTAAAACAAAGCTGAAACGGAATAGAAACCAGCCTCAAATCTTTCTGGCACCGTAAGAAACATCAAACACAAAGTGCTTATAATTGTATAGCGCCAGTGTGATGAATCAGATATTCACAGTGTGGTGGGTAAGTGCCTGAGAGCGTGATGCATCAAAAATTGACAATGTGATGGATCAGAGCTTGCAAATGTAATGGATTAGTAACTGACAGTGTGGTTATTTAGAGATTCCCTGTTTAGTGGGTGGATCAGTCATTGACATTGTGATAGACTGAATATTGACAGTGCGCGTGGTGTTTTGAAGTTAACTGCGCTAGTAGCCTGCAGATAACCTGACAACGTTTCTGATGCGAGTCTGGGCCGGTAGTAGTGTGTCCCAACTCATATCAACGACCATCCAGAGATGCTTCGAGGTTACTGGTTAATATACTGACCTTTTTCCACTTTTTTTTGTGTTCAGCGAATATGTTTCCCGATTCTATTTAGATAAGAGCTGATGTTGCCTACTTTGTAGGCGAAATATATACTATGTAAGATCTTAGTGTCTGATTCTGTGCTGCGAAAGGATTTCTTTCCATAGACAATATTTTCCGTAACATATGACATGTGCGAAAATCCAAAATATACACTGCGGGAAATGCGCTAAGTCATTCCGAAGAAAGAAAATTACTTAAAGACTTTGCTCCTATTTGTGAAATTTTCACATACTTTTCAAAGCCCAAACTCAAAAAATAGGCCAGGCAGAGCTTTGTTGGGTTTTTGTGTTTTAACCGAAATTTTCCTGAATTCGCCCTATCTGGGTGAAATTTACCAGAACTTATGGGAGCAAGAACCGAAATTCTCAAGTTGAAGTTCAACATTATTAGTAACACTTTGGCGCACATTCGCTACAATTTGCGTTTGCTTCTCACCAGCCAAGCTTACATTGGCCAAAATAAATTCAAAAACACACCTTTCTTTTTCCGCACATTTTTCTAAACAAGGATTGATTGTACTGGTGTGTTGATTTCCTTCACGAGAGAGTAGCCTTCGCTTCCCACCAACAGTAAACAAAAATTATTAAATTAGTTAATCAGCGCCCTGGGGTTACACACCAAAGTTTCAAACCGACTATTTGAAAAAAGGACCGAGATGAAAGCTAACCGACCTCTAGGTTGTGTCAGTGTTCAAACTGTACAGTTGTACACCGTGAATCGTCAGTGGGAATTTGGAAAATGTCTTGGATCAAGCGAAAATCGGGGTTGTTGGAGAATGAAGCGAAGTCGCATTAGTTTTTCTCGCACTCATGTTGTCTTGCATTGTGCAAACACAATAGACGTAAATGCAGGAAGTTCTCGAACACTGAGACTGAAAAACTAGTTTGTGATTCTGCAAGCTGTGACCTAGTCAGTAACGAGTTGCGCAAATATTCGTTGGATTATGGCGACGTGAAAGCAAACGACAGGCTAAGACAAATAGAAAGCAAGCCGGAGTGTTACGTTTCTTCCCACAGCTTGCATACAAATGAGGATGTGATGATTGACGTAAGCAACCAGGTTACTGTATATCGATCAACCAACAAATTCATATGCAACATTGATCAACAATATGGTTATATCACTGCATTGTCATTTGTGCCACATTTATTGAAAAAATATTTATTAATTAAATTCTGTCACCAACTCAATCAAGCTGGGCAGCTGAAAGCATGAAACACTGGCTACACCAGTGGTTCTTAACCTTTTCTTTACCTCGTCTCCCCTAAGTTATTGTCCTTTTGTTTCAAGCCCCCTGACTTTAAATAAGTTGTAAAATAAGTGTATTTATTGGTCAATTTATTTATCAAACTTTCCATGTCGTTGAGCTCGCAAGGGCTCGCGCCCCATCGCGCCCCATCGCGTCCCATCGCGCCCCATCGCGTCCCATCGCGCCCCATAGGAAATTTACAGACGTCCTCTGGGAATGTGTGCACTCCCGGTTGAGAACCACTGGTCTAAACAGTTGGATTAAAGCTTGACAGTGGGGTAGATCACAGGTTGACAACACAATGGTTTTACCTTAGAATGGTCCGTGACACGCCTTGTATTTT
>JGI24159J19872_10004270_pt1 | contig 18157 bp, 10 predicted proteins | sample Ectturendosymbi4_FD_19872 | JGI IMG/M metagenome (IMG submission 19872) | reverse complement strand
CATCGCCACGGGGGTGCTCTTGGGGGTTCATACCCCCAAACAAAGCAAAAAAAACAAATTGAATTATGAAGCATTATAAATCGGTGGAGTTTTTATCAAATTTAAGAATGTCAAGCCCCCCTGAACAAACGTAAAGCCCTCCTGTTGAAACCTTTCTGGCGACGGTTCTGCTCCGGAGTCAGTTCAGGCTCAGATGCCTTGCTGGGTATCATGGCCGAGCATTGAAATCAGATTAAATCTTCATTAAACATGAGAAACCCATAGAATTGCAGTTAAAGTTTACTGCAAATATTTTTGAAAGATACGCGCGCAGCTGAATTTAATGCGGCAACGCCTCTCTAGCACTGCGTTTCTTGTTTGCAAAAACTCATTGATTTACGGGTTAACAAGCATTTTTTCCTTGCATGGACTTCATTTCGGAACATGCTTTATTGCGGCAAGCACCAGAGCAGACAAAAAGATTTAAAAAATATTTGATATTTCAATTTTTGGGAAAAATATAAAAAGGCACTGTAATCTTTTGTTTGTCCGCTAGGTTAACGTTCAGGGTATAACTTATAAGAAAGTTTACGTACAAAATTGTTGCAATCACATGTATTTGGACTACCACTGGATTTTGTGAAAAGTTGCTATACTTTTTTTCTGATGATAAAAGGTTAAACTACTTGCATTTTTGAAATCCTTCACTTTCGAAATGATGAAATTGACTGTTTTGGTTACGAAACTTCGTTACGTTTTCAAAAATTCAGGGGTAATTGCATAGGTTGCTCCAGTGGATGTGTGTAAACGAAAGGCAAGTTTTGTTTTTTTGCAGGAAATTTAGCTGAAAAGCGCATCACTTAAGATCTAACTTAAAGGAAAATGCTTTCAAGTTCCTAGTCTCCACTAAAGCGACGAAGTCTAATCTCAGCGTTTTGCTCCTCTCTCAGTGTTGACTGTGTTTATCAACTAACAGCTACTCTACAGTGCGCTATGACTGACCATTTTTGTGCTCTTGTGTTATTCGATTTGATACGGACCATGAGTCTGAAGTAAATAAGTACATAAACAAATAAAAAATAAAGACAATCAGCAATTTTTCATGGGAAATCGATTTCACGTAACACTATGCATCCTCACTTCATGCGATGCTTACGGGTAAAAAGTTGAAAGGACAAAACAAGAGCAGATAGCAAGTAAAGTCAATACTAAAACGAATAAATCAAAGCACAGGGTGCGGCAAGTAAAAAAATTGGAAGATAGGTCGTTCTGAAATGATTGTTTTCACAAAACGTGCAAAATTATTTGACGCCAATAACCGAGCAACAAACCCACAATGACTGGATCATGCCGCGATGTCTACTCAAACGGAGCGTTGGTGCAATGCGTAAGCAGACCAGCGTTCGTAAAGTTGCCAGGCGTACTTCAAAAAACGCTGTGAAGGGAGGTACATACCAACATCGGTACCTAACATTCATTGGGTGGTAAAAAATCAAACGATGGAAAATGCTTGCTAAATTACAAAAATTGATTGCATGCTATTAACAAGTGTTTACCTTTCTGTCAGCAAATAAAAACTAACAAACTGCTAAGCAGATGTAAGATTGAAAAATACTGTAAATCAGTACTTACCAAGTTTATTGAACAATACTATAACAGGGAAGGTTAAGCAGCAACACCTAATAAATCTTCCGACTTCGATGTATAACTGTATTCGCACTTGACATCCCGCAAGGGCTGAGGCATTTTTCACCCTCTTCCGCCTCTCGTGGCCCCTCTTAAGGTAACAATAAGAATCCACCAAGAAGGCTGCTGCTAAACTAATTGTGTTTCACACTGTTCTGTGCTATTGCAAATGTAGACTGACGCGATACAGAAGAGGTGCTATAGATATATGTAATGTAGGGTTGGTTTTACAAGTCCCCTATGTACACATAGCCGCCTACTGCGTGAAAGTTCTTACGATGTCTTGAAAGAAAATGGACGGTTTGGTGGCTTGCACTCTTGCAATTATTTTATCGAATGCATTGCATGTCAAACCTCTCAAATGAAATGATTCTAGTTGGTTCTTTTTGTGGGTACCTTCCTTCTTTGCGTTATTTGCTGTAGGCTAGAAATGATTTTCTGCAGAACGTTTTGCACTAGCTTCGGGAATTCGAGGGGCGAAAAAATTCTTATAGAAGGTATTATATGAACATGATGTAATTGCAAAAAATGACGTTTTGCAATTATATAGTTGTCAAGCTATATGCTGGATACACGAAAAGTTATTCCTAAAATCAAACTTGCCCGGGCATGTCCACTTCAGAGTTTACAGCTCAGTGATAAAGGCCAACTCTTGACGCGAATGCAGAAGATCAGGGTTTCGCGTTTGTAAGGGGTCAGTCAAAACCATCCAACGATAGAAACCGGTTACCACCCAAGAATTCCCCGGCGAAATGTGTGGATCATCCAGCAAACTGCCATGCGTGTTACGAATCCCCATCACACAGTTTGAAATCGACTCAAATACAGCCAATTTCAATACAAATCTTCACAGAAGATCAACAAATTGTCGTGGGTCACTGGGCTGCAACGGCGGCCGAAGGTAAAAATGATTGGTATGGCCAGCGGCTAAGAATTACTAGAAAAAAGTGAATGATCTGTGTTTGACAAAACATCAAAATTCAACCATAATTTATTTACTGAACAGAAGCAGAGTCGTGTAATCAGAAGACAAAAAAACATAATCAGCCACACGTCACACATTACCAAAAACAATTTGGCATTTCTGATTTCTTGAAACGAACTCTGAAGCTATCTTTTGTACATTCAAACTTTCTGTACAGTATCTATGAACTGACAAATGCATTAGGTGATTCAGTCTTTGCGTGCTCGTGGTTGTTCTGAAGTACGTTTTCAAACGACGAAGAGACGAAAAAGAACGCTCTGCAGAAGCAGTTGTAACTGGCAGCACATACATGAGTTGCAGAAGTTTCCCAATTTTAGAAAAAATATCGCAATTCGAAGTAAATGCAAGAGTGCTAGAAACTACATCTTTCATTTTCACAATGACATCTGATATTGTATCACTCAGAACAACCAACTTTTAGACAACTTTGAGACATCCAGATCGTTACTAAAACGCTTTTTCACGGCTTCCAAGTTCTCTGCGATCACGCACGCTTTGCTTGCAGCCGATGCCAGCAATTCCTGGTATTTTGCATAAAGATAAAAAATTTCCTGGTTGAATCTCTTTTGTATTTCACCACTGATGCTGTCGGCAACGTCGATGTATATCATACGATAGAACCGCTTTCGGGGAACTGAATGTAAATGGCCTTTAGCCAGATAGCAGTTTTTTGGAGGTCTACGGGCTCTCGGAATACGGGGATCCGTTAGTTGTAACTCCTGCGCTTGCTGCAGGGTTTTCTCCCAAAATGAGGAAAATAACTAGCACTACATGTTACTTCAGCACTGTTTTTGGCTTCAGTTGCAGTAATGTGCCTACACTGTAAGATTGTACTCAGCTGATCTATTAATGAAAAAAACTTGGTGCAAACCGCAATGGCAAAAATCAAAGCAGACGTCTCAAACTTTGTATGAATTCCACTTGCTTTGGTTGTAACTTCCAAGCACGTTGCCCGTCGTGACTAACAGCAATAAAAAGCAAAGTTTCCAGAAATGCTTTGCAAAACCGATTCGAAGAATTTCGTTCGGGCAAATCACCTCGTAGGACACGAAAGACGCAGTGCGGCTCCTGTTAAGGTCAAAACTGAGTCTCGATCTTTCGAACAAATCTCTTCGTTTTGGAGAAAAGTGAATAAGGTTGGAAAGCTGCTGAATGTTATCCAACGCGCTTCCCATCATCAGTATTTCCATTGAACAGTCTTCCACAGCCAAGTTCAAAGAATGACAAAAGCAGTGAATAAAATTGCTTTGGGATATTCAGATGTTTTTCGTGTTTGAACTCCAGACAAGCGACCATTCTGCGTGGATGACTCATGTTATAGGCTCCATCGTATACTTGCCCTCTATAGTCATTTAAGTCCAGTCCTAAAGCGGCAAAGTGAAACTTTAATGAGTTTTGTGGTGGTCTCTGCCTTAGTGTTTCCTGTTTTATAAAGATCGACCAAATCTTCATGAACGTCCAGAGTTTTGATCAGGGTTGCGGAGTCGGAAGTAAAATGTTCGACTCTAACTCCGACCTTTCCAAAATTTTCGACACCGACCGACTCCGACCTTTCCAAATTTCCGACACCAAAACCCTGGTTTTTATATCTACGTGTCTCAAACATATACTCACTTGCTCTGTGAAGCTGGAGTCCGTAGCCTCGTCGACAATAAGCGAAAATCACTTGTTCGCTTTCACATCGTGCACGATACTTCTCCAAACAGAATGAGCCGTGATTTCAATAGTTTCATTTTGGATGTCGTGCGAGGTCCAATTGTTTTTTTTTTTGTAACCACTTTGCTACCTTGTTCAGCCAGAAATTGTAAAGTAAGGTAACCCTTGCTTTGCCAGAAATTGTAGTGGAAATACTTTTGAACTAACTCTTTTGAGCATACGGTTGTTCAGCTTCATCCTGAGTCTTCAACTCCACTACAACTGACTCTTTTGCTGTAATTCCACCAAGCACGCACATTGTCACTATGTGCCGTTGATGACTCGTGTTTGCGAAAAGCTTGAGTGGCGTTTTTCCACGTTTGAAACCCGTACGGCGAAAACGCTAGTTCTGATTTCGACGAGTGAAGACATTTCAGAATGCAGGTCATTGTGCATGGATGACAAAAAGCGGATTCTTTACTATTATCCCATTCTAACCAATCCCACGCCTTAAACCTTACTGAAAACTTCTGCTATGTGAATCCTTACCAACAACCTTCGGAAACGACCTTTGTGGTGGATGGGGTTCGAAACGAGCACAGATTGTCTTGTCAGTACAGTACTTAGCCTATACTTCCGTTATCTTCTGCGTTCAGTGTGATACTTGCCTCTGTGCCACTACATTTTCTGGGCAGATCCAGCTCTCATGCTCTGTATGTGTTATCTCAGACTCGTGCTTGTTTGGTGGCTCTAAACTAGCGACCTGGGAATCAACAGAGATTTCATTTAAGCGTGGGGCATGCGCAAAATAACTGTGAATAGTTTTAATGTTCCTAGAGGGTTGCTGTACACTCGTGCTTCCCAAACTACCCCACTTGTTTCTCACGTCCTGAGATTATTCAATCAACCACGTTCCAGACTGCTAATACCAGCTACTCGTTACCTCAACGTCGAATAACTAGATTTGCGAGAAAACACGCTATGGGTGCGATATTAGTTCTGCTTCTGAAGAATCGACAGTCTGTGGATCAGGACCTAACACTAAGGAAAGTTCGAACATGCTATGCGATTCTTTCGCGCTTACTGCGTGTAACTTGCTATCCAACGGTTTTGTTAAAAAACTACTTTCGGATGCTTGTGCATATATTGGTCTGGCCCGGCCATACCAATATTTTGGTTGGTATGGCCCTGGCCATACCGGCCATACCGCTTCCGCCGCCCTTGGGCTGGACAATTTATGGGTTTTTCAGTGTCTGGCATTTCGTTTATTTGTTGCAAGAATATAACTTCAAACTAAAATTCGTAACTTAATCCAGCAGCAGCTGGTGGCGTGACGTCACAAAGGATACGTGCGATTCGCTAATATATTCTGCAACTAAGAGTTTGGAGGGGAACTTATATCATAATAATTTGTCGTTTGGGAGAAACACGCTTTAACGAGCCAAGTGCTAATGGCTTCTCTAGCCACTTGGAACTTGCTAGTTCCGCAATCCGCATACTACTGCGGTTAACCCAGGCCTGAAATCGTTCTGTAAGATCGGCCTCAAGTATGCCATGCTAGCATTGTGACCCAACAATAGCGGATGACGTCAGAAAGGCAAAACCGCGAATAAAATACTTGACTTGGAGAGAGCGGCACGGCGTGCATTGTTGTGTAAGCTAACAATAGTGTGCTTTGAACAAGTAGGCCGAATAGCTAAGCCTTATAGCCAAGGCGCTCATCACAAAAGGCGAATTAAAGTGCTGAGTTACAGTAAGGTTTCGGAGGTTATTCAACATAAACCCGCTTGTTCCGATGAAACCATCGACAGCACAGCAGTCGTAGAGCTTTGGAAAGGTGGCTGCTCAACGTCGGGCGAGCCTAAGCGAGACTGCGGTTGTCTGAAGGCCGGCGCTGCATAGTGGCAATTTCCAGGCAGCAAACAGGACAAACAGCGGGCGATAGCCGCAGACATGAACCACGAATTGCGATTATCTGCATTGCTTGAAGTTTGTGCAGTTGGCGATTCGGATGCGTTGGAGGAAATACTAGGGTCTGGCAAGCTGGACCTCGTCAACTACAAGGATCCGGATTGGGGAGAGAGAGCTCCACTCCATTGGTCATGCATAAAAGGTGTCTCGTGTCGAAATGACTTGCAGTCCATGCAATTAAGCCCGAGTGTTAGATTTCAATTACTGCATCATATCAGTCTTGTTTTCACAAATTATTTAATTGATGGCCAGTGTAGCCTGCTCAGCATGGGCGTCGGAAGGATTTTTTCCAGGGAGGGGCCAATAATGGATTTTTCAGGGGTAGGCAAAAATAATTTTGCAGAGGGGGCAAAAGTGGCACATTTTCATTTTAATCACTCGAAACTAAGAAAATAATATTTTTTTGCTAAAAATTTGATGGGAAAATGTTTAAATTCAAAATTCAAGGTCCATGCTACTCACATGACATGAGTTGGAATTTCTTGTATTGGTCACTACTGGACCAGGGATTAGCGTATGTGACGGGCAGACTTACCCCACTGNCTTCCTTAAGGCATGCCTCCGTAAAAGCTCATTAGTGCGACAAGCAGGGCCGGCCTTAGCAGGTGCGGGGTCCAANGCAAGACCTATGTGCGGGGCCCTATTGAGCAGTGGCTTTATGACGTCATCNTGTTCAGTCAACCGTGCTATACGACCATGGTAGAGCGCACATATAAAGCCTTAGCACGAGAATTGAGAACATTTGCTAACGTTCGATAATACAGGAAATCCATCGTTGGTTCTAACGAGAGAGCTGTTTGCTAGCAATGAGATTTATAAGCCGTTTCTACTGAATTCTCGAGCGCAAAGGGTTCCTGGAAAAAAAGAACAAACTACCTAAACACCATGGCGCGGGGCCCCCAGAGGCGCGGGGCCCAATGCAGCTGCATCGGCTTAAGGCCGGCCCTGGCGACAAGTGTTCCCAATAGAAATGAACGGTGTATGTTTCGAAAGACACACTTATGCATTGGAATTTGTCCGTCTGACTTTCCAAGGACTAAGTCTAGTTACCTGCGCTTTTTCTTTCTGCACTTTATTATAGCAAGAACTTATAATGGAAAGACACTTGCCACAAATGGAAATTTGATCTGGGATGTAAGTTCGCAACAATTTCGACTTCCGCAGAATTTTCATAAATTTTGCGGTATGTTTGGTAAATTTCAGATGTTTGCCCCAGAAACTTTTTGATTGGATGCTTTAGTTTGTAGCTTACGGACGAAGATGTTGCGTTGAAATTGTGTTGTGAACTTGTGAAGTGGTCGTTTGCAGTGAAATTGACCGTGGTTTGAATTGCAAGTCAATAGTTAAACACTACAGAAGGAGAAACTATACAANTATATGTTGTTTCTNATGATTAGCATCGAGCCGTGATAAAGAGTAAGCGCTAGGTTTATTGCTGTTTGGGGCTAAACACGCGACTANATGTTGTCAAATGTACTCCCATACAGCGACATTTTTCAGGCCTCTGCGCTCGTTTCCAAACGCACGGAGCCAACCTGATAATTTTNAAGTCTTTAAAAACATCGTATCGCCAGTCACTCACTTACATCTCAAAAGAGTGTTATTTGTTGACAGTAAAATGCGAGCAGCATCTCTAAACGATTAATCAAAAGGGAGTTGGCGACATTTTTCCAGAATAACACTAACTTTTTAGTATTTTTTGTCTCAAACTTTCGCTCGTGTTACTGACTCAAGACCGGCGTTCGTTCTAAGCCGGGGTTTCACAAACTGGGGTCCGCTGACCGCTGGGGTCCATGACGATATGATAAAAAACAAACGTCGAACATATTCATTGCACAGCATTTACACTGTGACAAATATTAGCAACAGTGATGCGTATTGGAAATATTTCGCGGGTTTTTTGCAATCGTAAAACTTTTGTTGCGCCGTCTCAAAATTCGCAGTCAGATAGTTGTGTACAATGATTCTCGCAGCCCAGGTCTATGACGTAGTAAAAAAATCGATCCATGAGGTTGGGTCCTGAGAAAAAACAGATTCATAAACGGGGTTGCGTGGCCCAAAACGTTTAGGAACCCCCGCTCTAAGCTGTGCGCGCATAAGGTTTTCGAAGGATGTGCACATGGAAAATCCAAGTGCGCACACGGATTTGTGCCTTGGTGTACAGACAGTCTGTGCATTTGTTCTGAACAGAAACGTAAATTCCGATCCATACAACTTGAAATTTTATGTCGGCTGTTGGCAATNACCTAACATGAGTTTCTCGCTAACATGGCGTNGGAAGCGGTGCAGGGGGAGTGTCCTCCCATGGATATTNACATTTGATATTTTTGGAAAAAGTTAAATTTGTCAGCTGTAAAGCGTATAACGCAAGTGCTTCATTCGAACGTCATTCACGCAGGATTCGCGCAGTTTTGGTTTTGCGCTGATATATTAAGGAAGGGAAGTTGCACAGACCGACCAAGGATCAGGTGGTGTGAATACATCTCTAACCTGGCTTGGGCCGGTCTTGGTGTTGAGCCAGCAGAACTAAGAGGTTGCTGAAACCGTAAGGTGTTGTGAAATCTCCTGGAGTTTTTCCCCCGTGACCCTACCAAGAGTAAAAGCGGGTGTGAAAAGTGATAACGAAAGTTCGTTATATTATGGATTTCAATACGTACAATCGAAATTCACTCATTTGGTCATTTGAGTTAAGACGTTTGCGAGCTTTTACGTAATTAATCTTATGTGGTAAACAATAGAATTTGCGAGTTCTTCCATCCCGCGATTGTTTTTTCGAAACTTTCGCATGGTACGTGTTTACCCAAGCATTTGCTTGAGCATGTTTAGGTGCTGAGCAATGTTGATGTTGGAGTTTAAATAACGCTAGCATATGAGCTTCCACGTCTTAGATGAGATAACTGAAACCGTTCTTTTTTCGTGCAAAGCTTGAGATTTGAAACCGAAGGTAATAAAGATCGCTTTGCAAGTGTGCAACACAAAAAAAGAACTTACCAACATGGCGCATTTTACATGTTAGCGTGTATTTGTTAAAAGTCAAAGAAGCTTTATGCAGATATCTCGTAAATGTTTGAACGATGCAGCACAGCAGCACAAGAGTCGAATGCCAGGTAACAGCGTTGCCGGATTACACGTGCCCATAAAACTTAATCTGCTATATGATTTGCACTGAGATCATGGGCGTCGGAAAGGTGCCCGTCGCCTCCCCATGTTTTGAAATTTCATATTTTCCTATTAACGTTTCAATAGAAAAAGGTTTCTCCCTTAGTTTCGAGTTGGCAAAATGAAATTTTACCACTGTTCGCCCCCCCTGGAAAAAATATTTTGGTCACCTCCTAAAATCCTCTATTGGCCCCCTGGAAAAATCCTTATGACACCCATGATTGCCATTTCAATTTTTAACACCGCACCACTTTCACGCAAAGCGTCTGTTGTCGTAGTTGTTAGGAACCTTGCTGCGTTCTACAGGTAACGTAAAGATGGACTAAAATAAAAAATGGCGTATGATGTCAAAATTGTCGTTGTCTGATAATTGGCGTTGCTTCGCGTGAGCTGTTTCTTGCCTTATGTTCATGACTAGATTTATTGTGATTAATTTAAATCTGCGCGTGACTTAATCAAGCTATAAAAAATACTAGTGCGTATTATGCCACTTTAAGTCTATCCACCCATCATCACGGTGGTCATACCTTTATTGTAGAACGGGGGCGACGCACGAAACTTTATCCCATAATAGGCTGTGCTCAGTGCCCCGACCTCTGAGTATCTCTTAGAGCTAGACCTTACGCCCTGACGGGATAGTCATTCGCAAGCCTTGCGACGAAAAACAGAAAACAAGGTTCATCGATGAAATGACGCGAAGTTCCTCTAAGTCTGAAAAAAGACCTGAAAAAATTGACAGACGTGCTCGAGAAGAAAGCCAATTGCAAGAATGATTGTGACACAGTCGCACAGAGAAAAAGTTGAGCGAAAATATTTCGTTTGTTGTTTCGGAAAGCGACGACACCTCGAGAGTTCGTCAGATGCTGCACGGGCATAGTTAATACAAGTGTTGCTTAGTCGTGAATACTTGCACAGTGGGCAAGTTGGGGGGGGGCAAAAATTTTTTTTTGAGGGAAAGTATTTGATTTTAGACGAGGAACAGTATTTTGTTTGGGATACTGCCTCTCAAAGCTCAAAATGCCTAGGTATTCTAAAAATTTAGGGGGGCATGGCCCACCGGGCCCCCCTAGCTACGCTTATGTATCTGCAACAGATATTTGTCCGATATCTCGCAATCTCCAAAAAAGAGAGTTAAATTTTCGAGAACGGGTTTGAGACCGGAACTTTGTCATAAAAGCCTAGACAAAGGGCCCGAAAGTTTTCTGCTTCGCCAAAAATTTTTTGAATTGTTCAGAAAAACGTCATTGGCGCTTCAGAACGATATCTTTGTCGAATTTCGTGCATTTTTCACAACTCCTTTTAGTTTTTTTTCCTACCCGAAGACAGGACAGACAGATCAGTGGAAGATTTATCGATTTATATATCGATGGAGCGTTGAAAGTCTCGAGGCAATGTGCTCAAACCAAACACTTGCAACTTTCGAGACCTAAACTCGCAAAGACATGTCTCGTCTCGAAACCGAAACCAGGTTTCAAGACGCCATCACTGGCCTGTAAACTGGTTTCGCAAGTTGCGTGCGGTCTCTGAAGTCGTGGCAAACTGTAATAACTTCGTCATCAGTATGACATCTAGGAGGGATGGCTGGTTGCAGTGATTGTTTACCGAAGACGGATAATTCTAATTAAAAAATGGCCAAACTGATAGATGTCTACCACATCGTTCAGACGTTTCGGAAAAAAAACATTAACACTGATGTAAACAGTGGTGGTCCCCCCTTTCATCTCATTGTCAGCTGGTCGCTGATTGGTCTGGCAACTTTCTTTTCACCATTCTGATGGCTGTAATGATCTTCATTCTTCACCGTAATGTATGGACCGTGCATCCCTGGAATCTATTACTTTGGCTGGTATTTATGGTTAGATTTTTTAGCACTCTTTCACGCAACGATGCGAAATACTCTTGGTTGATCTCTGCATCCCCGCACTTCTTTCATTGGCGCGAAGAGGTCTTTAGCGCTCTTAATATTAATTTTTAATCACTTTGGTGTGCATGCAAAGCCATGAGTCTGCAATTTGCGTCAGCCAGTAACTGCCACTGCGCCTTTCCTTAAATATTCAGAAACCGCTTTCCGTATACGCCATAATAGCTTAACCTATAGAAATAGAAGTATTTCTGACTTTTCATGTTGCGGTTCTTCGCGGGAAGAAAGTGCCATTCCAACGTTTGATCATAGCTTCCATAACGTCTGGCTTGAGTGTGTTGTGTGTGTCCTCATTGAGCTGATGGTGTACGTTGCATAGAATCTGTGGCGTCTTAGTATTTGAATGTGGTATTTCAGCACACTGCAATTTGCTGGAATGTGCTTTTTTGGTGCTCGAGTTAAGTCGTTGTCGTGATATCGCCCTCAAAAGCAAATTATATTTGAATCCAGAAGGACCCAAAACAACGTACAGCCTGTTAACACGAAACGTTCAAAAATAAACGCACATATCAAGCTCGCGGTCGTGAGAAAACAATGTAAAAATATGATTGGACAAGGCTGGCGTTTGCAAACGATATTCAAGACCGGAGGTGACCAAAATTAAAACATGAAAGACAAACAGCCCAGAAAAGATACCGGAGAAGTGTTGCGCGTGTACTGTCGTTGTTGCGTTGACAAAACGCTGACCTTTGTCACGGTGAAATGCGCAGGAAAAGGCGATATGACCCGGCGCTTGCTCGAGAAAGGTGCTCATCCTGGTGTGAGGACAACTTGCGGCTGGACGCCAGCTCATTACGCAGCCGAAGGAGGGCGCACACATGTTCTGAGGTAAGATCGAACAAGCTTTTCATCCAAACGCACCAACTGCTTTTGCAGTAAAGGTTTTAATCCCAGTATCGTTTGTTGGTGTGAACTGTAAAGCATTTCATTATACGATTTTTAATATTCATTTTTTGAAATACTCTGATTTCATCGCAACGTTTTGATTTTCAAGGTGTACTTCATGCCTGTCGGAATTACATCAGATTTTCTGAAACAATCGTGAACTAATAACTGAATTAAGTTGCAAAAAATGCTGCTTTTTAATTTTTTTATCAGTATTATTTAATATTGCTGCTGACCGAGGTTCTTTTTCATCAACAGTGTTTCATTGAAATTTGATACTAGTTGAAAAAAAAAGCCATAAACCTAATTTTCGAAAATATCAGGTCATGATTAAGAAGTCAACAGTATTATCAGTTCTTAATGAGCTTGTGAAGTGTTGTGCATGAAACAATTATTTTTTTAACATTCGCAAAAATATCGCTATTTGTTGAAATTCTTTTTGTTTTTTTTTTAACGTTTGCGACTCCTGAATAGCAACTTATCGATAAAGTTGTGTCATTGTTTGCAATTTCATAAGATTATGATAAGAGTGCACCCATTTTTACTCGTATTTGCTTCAACGAACATCAAAATTCTCTTTCGTTGAAAACACTGTTTATTGAAAAATTTTCCCATAGAAATGGTTATAGTCTATCAAATTTGTTTTATTATACTGTAAGGTCATCCGCATTAAAGTTTTTGAAAATGCAAGGAACAGACCATCAGAGGAGTTTTTGAAAATTTTATTGCAAGTTGAAACAGACAACAACCGCGTATAATACATTATTACGTGAGCTCAAGAAGTGTTTAATATGCTTGTTTCTTGCAAAGTTTTATATGATAGAATGTCGTATAGCGTGGGTGTTGTCTATATTGTTAAACAAATATTTTTTAAACCTGTCCAATCAAACGTGAATAGGTATACGTTGCAAAAATCAATTCGATAATGTTTGCATAAAAAATATTTCAGTGCAACAACATAGGTGTTCACGTGTACCAGCCTATTTATATAAGGTTCTTTGACTTCCAAGGTCAGGTATGTTCATCGATAAATGCATGCGCTGTAGGTCAAGGACCAAGATAGATTTGCAATCAATTTACTTTTCGCACATCCGGACATGACCTTAATAAGGGACGCGAATAGAAACGACGAACGCAACGCGCCGACTGCTGCGCGGACGCTATTCCGGTCAAGCAAGAGGAGAAAATCGCGCTCGACAGTAATTTCTGACGAGTGGACTTATGGCCAGCAGCGATATTACAGCACCAACTAACACAATTATGCACTGGTTTAGATTTCCTTCTTGATTTAAAATGAAAATCAAGTGATGTATTGATTGAAGAGGAGTGCTACAAAAAATTGTCTTTGTTTCGTTAAACTTATTGCAAAGTGAAATTTTCGCGTTTGCAGGGTATTGCACAGTTTTAAAGCACCAATGGAAAGAAGAGATTTGTTTGGCGACACGCCGAAAAGAATTGCTGAAATTTATGGACAAAAAGAAACCGTTGAATTTCTTAACATGTAAGTTCACGCCACGTCCCAAAGGAAAAATCGGCAAAAAACGGTTTTACTAAAACAAGCAGTTTTTCGTATATCATGTTATAAAGTTAACAAGTACAGTATATCGGTGCATTGCATACGCGGTCGTGGTTTGCACTGCGGACCGCAGAAGAAAAGTAGGTTTTTGTGTTCTCCTTCCGCGTTTTCAACAGGAAACACTACGCAAACCGACGATCTAGTAAAGCGGACGTTTAAAAATTTACCCCGACACTTAAAAATGATTCGGTCAGCGAGAAGAATTGTTTTCATTTCATTGTTTCGTCGTCATGAATTCTGTTCTGTGTTGTAAGCCATCTTTTGAAGACAATTCTACTTGTTTTTGATATAAACTGTAGGACAATGTCTACAAAAGAATAGCAGTGAGCCGCCAGGCAATGTGTTTACGTCAGTCGAACTGTCGGTAAAAGACCGCAACACGTGAAATTGCGGCAGTTGTACTTCTGCCACAGACGTGTCACAGTTTGCTCAAGGCGCGTGACATTGAACAAGTCTTCCTCCGATTGTTACGTCTCTGCTAAAAGCGCAGCGAGATCTAAGTCTATACCACTAAAAGTGCGCATAAAATTTGACGCCAAGATTCATTTGAAAACTTCAAACTTAATGTAAATCGCAAGGACTTCAAGGTGATAATACCCGCTGTGAATCTGTGTGAAATTAGAAAAAACATTTTTGAAATCGATGTTGCCTGTTTTCCTACAAAATATCAAGTGCAAGGCGTTGTCTCATTTCAAAACCTAAGGTGGGGGGTGGACAGTTTGAATGATGCAATGGTCATTTTTTCGTGAGCAGAGCGGAGGCTGAGTATCGCGAGTGGCGGCGCAGAGCGGAGCTGTGCGGAGAAGTCGACCCGTACGACGACGAGGACGTCGAATGGTGTTACCGAAATAACGTGAAGCCGGAAATGTTCGTCACAGAAGAAGAACTCGCGGGTATGTCCGCTTGTTTGGGCGGAGAGGGCGCGAACAAGAGAGGTGCTCGCCTGTTTCAAAACGANCTGTCGCGTTTCGAAATGTTAACTGTCTGAAAAGTAAGTGCAAGGCTACTAAAATTGCACTGCAATTAGGCAATTACCCTCGNGAGGAACTCTTTGTAAAAGTGGACTGCAATTTTTGTAATAAAAAGCTGTGTGGAAATGAGCGGGTAAGTTTGCACGTGGACAGGACGTAATTGGAAGATACACAGACCTGCTTTTGTTTGTTGTTGCGTGTAAGGCTTACACAACGCTCAGTGACTCCAGTCAACAAGAAACTGGCGATGCGTGAAACCGACAAAAGACGTACGTGAACGTGTTACCTGCCTCCACAGGGCGAAGTAAATTAATGATGTTTAGAAAGTTACAGCTCGGTTAGCATCCGCAAACTTCGGAAGCGAAATTTCACAATGAACAACCTGCAAAACTTTTATGATCCTTCGCTGAGTAGCAAAGGGCGTTGAAAGGGAAAAAAACATTTGCACACAACCTGGGCGGGAAACATGTGTTGGCGACAGCAGCGTAGCCAGCCCCAAAATTTTTTGGGAGAGCAAATATTTTGAATTTAAGCGAGCAACAGTATTCGGTTTGGGACGCCGCGTCTCGAAACGCAAAACGACAAGATATGCTTGAAATTTGTGGGCATGGCCCCTTTCGCCCCCCCTGGCTACGCCTGTGGTTGATGGGGACAGTTGGTCTTGGTTTCTTGTTGCTGTTCTCCGAGCTCCAAACGTTGCGCTCGCATAAGATGTAACCACGGAAACGTTCAAATATCTCCGCTACCCCTCAGCGCGATTACTGACACGCACTGCACGTTTTTTCAGAAATAACCAGCACCGTGACCAACGCCAGCATCAGTGAGAGCCTGGCTTCGACCCAGCGATCTCGCGTGAAGGGGCGCCACTACCCGAAGCCTCATTCCCGGCGCGGCACGCCCTCCAGTGGAGGAAGCCGCTCAGGCACGCCGAAAAAGCGCACGAGCAAGTCGCGCAAAAAAGGCCTGAAGAAGACTTGAAACCCGTAAACTGGTCATAGGATTGCGATGCAGTATATGTGGCTATCAGCGAGTATCTTTACTCACGCAAGCAATACCTCGCGCACTCACGCAAGCAATACCTCGCGCAAGGACTTGGGAATTGTTCGATACATACTACAACTGCCTCCCACTGTTTTCGCTTTTTTTTTTATTTGAAAAGAAACCTGATAAGTTTTTCGTTGGACTTTTGAAGAAAAATTGTAAATGTTCGTTCACACAATTTTGATTTCAGATACAATGACAATTTCAGTTTACAAAACGAAGGCATTGTGTTGCTAGCATGTAAAAACTAGACGCTTGTGAAAAAATCGTCACAATTTTTTCAAATTGTAATGTAATTGTAGAACACGTTTTCCGTATAATGCTTACCGCGAAATGTTTGGGTCAAAAATCGAACTTCTGAGCGAGCGCTTCAACGCAACTGCTTCCTATGAATTTGTCAAGTTTTTCTGTAACTGCAGTTATTTTTTCTGTAACATTAGTTATATTTGTAGTCATTTTTTCCGGAACTATAGGCATTTCTGTTACTACAACTCCAAAATATCAATGTAACGTGGGTATTTTGCGATAACCTCCAATCTTTTACACTTCACAGCTGATCTGACTTGCTATGCTGTAGCAACGTAATATGGCAAAGGCTGTGGAAAGCTAAATTTGTTTAACAGCTCCAAGGTCGCATTTGCGTTGACGTCTGGACAGAGGTAGTTTGGCCTATAACTCCATCTTTTTCACGGCCCATTTCCACGCAGACGTGCAGGTTGAACCATCTCGGCAAAAAATTACGGACACTGAAAAAACACTGTTGGTTTGATGTGCTACACACTTTGATGCGTTTGCAGTAGAGAAAGCTGAGAATCCATTTAAGAAAAAAGCGTTTTTGTTGTCCTCTCAACTTTGATTTAGAACCCATCGCAAGTAGGGTGTGTTAATCAGCCAAGATCGGTAACTGAAACGATGCAGACAACGATTCACAAGTTTCGTTTGCGATTTCTTTTAAGGGCGGAAGGCACAATGTGTGCATTTGTTCCTGCCTACACGGATCCCTCTTTGTTTCCTGGTTTACCGCTTGTTACTTTAAAGGCACGACATGGTTTCACGGCAACAAAAAGTCAAGCAATGCTTGGGATTCAATCCATCAGAACTGCACACTCCGCTGNTGNGACGTGCGCTGATGCTTTTGCGTCCTTCTGACTGCAGATCGATTACGAAAGAACGTTTATTTCAAATCAAAGCTCACTCGCTGCAGCAGCACATGTTGACGTTCCGTGGCAAAGACGAAAACACGAACATTGTCGACTTTTCGTTAAAAAACGCATCCCGTCACACACGTTCGTTTTCGTAAAACAGCGTGAAACACATCGATCTCCTAACCCGTTGACTTTTGGCCTTCCCGCAAATGAGTGGCGTACTTACGGGAGGATGTGGACTTTTCGTAAGTTTCCTTTGGTCCTGAATTCTTTTTCTAACGCACAGTGTCACTTGCTGAGCGGTAACAGCAAGTTTGTTATTAGCCACTGTAGCGGAGGATTTGCGAACAACCTGTCCCCTCTTATGAACTACAGCTCGGGTACATCACTGTTTGCGCGTTCGCTTTCCCGTTCGTTTCGAATTTTGAAAGTTGTTCCGACAATGCGTTCGGCGTTGATGGAAACATTCTGTGCAAGCGTATTAACCAAAGCGAATCGAAACAAAGAAAACAAATCATAATGAAGTTCACGTTTTTCCTGCAGACGCGTTTCCTGCGAAACAATTGCGGGCGATGAAGCTGCGATTTGAAAAGTTGATAATTTGAAGATGGCCAGGCTTGGCAACGAAATGCAAACACAGCAGCACTTACCCTCGAAACCAGGAAGAAATTTCAAAACGCTGACCCCGCAATCTGCTGTCCGCAACGGTTGCGACCAAAATGTCAAAACAGCGCCCAGAACAATCTACCGTCACTTGTACTCTTGCGTTACACACCACGGTCGCCTGCCGGTTATTCGCATTAAATAAACCGGTGAGATGTATGTGTCTAAACTTTTCACTTTTGACAATGTTTCGACAATTTTCGACTTATTTTTTTCTGAAACAACACCTTATGTTCAGGAGAAGCGAAAATAAAAGGAATAGCCGCTCAATCAATGAAGCAACCATGCGTCCACTGCGCAACCATGCGTGCGCAAAAAAGGCCTTTTTGCTGGCTATGTACCAATTTTTAAGTTATTTACTGCGAAAACTACGTTTTCGCAGTAAATAACTTAAAAATTGGTACATAGCCAGCAGAATTTAAAAAACAGTTCGTGGCACTAATTTACAAAGTTCGTTTATAGTAAGTATAATTTTTAGCTGTGACAGCAGTTAAAGAGCAACACCAAAACATTTTGATTTACACATGACATTTTGTTTTA
>JGI24159J19872_10004268_pt1 | contig 18165 bp, 10 predicted proteins | sample Ectturendosymbi4_FD_19872 | JGI IMG/M metagenome (IMG submission 19872) | reverse complement strand
TTTTTTTTGAGGACGAGGGGATATGATGTTGATATTGTCACACTTTGTTTCTTGACAAAAACGAAAGAACACAAAATACGTGCAGGTTTTCAACACACGAACCAGGTGCACAAAAAGTTTTTTCCTATTCATTTCATTGAGAAAATCTTTCGAAACCTAGTAAAAGATAAAACTTTTGGCTAGTCCAAAATGGAAAAACAGCAATCACGAGTCAAACAGAATCAAATGAAAGTTTGCAATAACAAGTTTTTCAATTATTCGCAAAGAATCTTTAAATCTAGAGCAACAACATAAGTACACAGGATAAACATGCGCAGAGTATGTACAAAAAAACGATGTACTGTAGAAAAAGAGGAGTATTCTTTATTCTAAGCGATAAGCAGGCGTGCGCTGCATCAGATTCAAATATTTGACATGAACAATGGTGTTGAACTAGAGTCAGCACAAGGCTATTGTCAGGCGAGCGTGAACTCTTAAAGTTGTACAGCATACGCCAAGATCTAGAAATGAGCGCTTTTCGTGATTCCTTGGACTCGAGAATTATGTAGCACTACCAATCGTAAGCAGTGGCAATGATCTGGTGTTCATCACCTTTGACAGCATATTCGGTGTGTCAGAAGAGCATAACGCCGAACCCACACCAACGTAACGGTTTCGTATTTGCCCCAAGACAAGAACTGCTTTAATTCTGGCGAAACAACCCAAGTTGAGAAACTCCTGTCAAAACTTTTCAGCTTCATCTTGTGTCAATTAGTGCTGTTGAACCGATTGCCGTATGCGTCATTAAGAAACGTAATAAATATCCACTGCCACAACGAGGTGCATTGTCTAAACCAGCTATGTCCAACCGAAATGCGATGTTGGGCCAAAAGTTAAGTTACTCTTCAAATGAGGGCGGTACATTGAATGACTTGCATTGTTTTCATCGAAATAAAATATAGCTAAAGCTGCTGAAAGCCTTCGAATCCTATCAGCTACCACTTTTTGGCTAGGGCTGCCGAGCCTTCGGGAAAATGGCACTGTTCCGGTTCTGGAGCTCTTTTTTTCATGAACGTGGCTCCGGATCCTGGTTTGGAGCTCTTGATTTTCATGAGTGTAGACCCGGCTCTGGAGTTCTCCTTTTCATTGCTCAGGTTCCAACTCCGGGTGCTGTTCGTTTTTACACAATAATAGTTTCTTCATATGCCTCACGTTAAATGGAAAATGAAATACATCAAGTGCACCTATACACGAAACTAAAAAAAATAACAAACTTATGTAAATAGCTAATCTGAGAGTTTTTTTACAATCAACGATCTTACAATGAGAAAATTAGCGAAGAAATGGCAATCGCAGTTTCAAACGTTTCACAGAATAGTTACCAGCAGAAAAGCAACACAATAAATGGTAACATAATCAAATTCTGGAAAGGCAGTCGCTGATTTTGCTGTTGCCTAAGGACGATTTGTTGTTTCTTACGACCCGAATCAAGAAAGCTACCACTTAGAAAACTACATTTGTGTCCAAGTATTTTGACACACTCCAGTTCCAATCGACCAAGTGCATTTCGCTCGTTGCAAACTTTGCCTGTTTCATTGTTAGCGTTTCGAGCTAACAGCTCCTTCTGCGTAAAACATGCAAAGAGGGTAAAACGCATATTCGATTACATCTCTCGTGTGTTCTTTTTAACATGCACATATCTATTATATCACAAATTCTAAGATGTGTTCGAAACTCTCTTGTTCGAACAGGTAGTATGACTTCTAGCAAAATATTAACCTTTCGCAGAACTTCTGGTATCTTATCATTTGCACTCATATTAAGTAGTGATGAATCGCAAAGTAAGCTACAGTTTCACCTGCAAGGCTTAGGAAAAGTTATTGTTAGATTGCTACACCATTACAGTCTTGGTTTGATCATTCTGACTAAAAATGAGATTTGGTAGTGAAAGTTTCTCCTACTTCTACAAGTAACAACACGCCGGTCGAGCTACGATGTCACAGCCGGGGAGCCAAAGTGGATTTTTCCAGGCGTAGCCAAAAATATTCTTCGAGGTGGGGCAAAGGTGGCATTATTTGATTTTATCCACTCAAAACTAAGAAAACGACCTTCTGTGCTAAAACTTTGATAGAAAAGTGTCAAATTTCAAATTCCAAGGGGGGACTTGGCCCCAATCTGTCCCCCTTCCGGTGCCCACGGTTGCAGTTTAATACCAGCTAAATGCTTTTATTACCAATAGCTAACAAAGTGCGATAACCCACGTTGATCCCGAAACAGAACGAAGTATCATCATCAAATGGATAAGTAGGTAATGTATATGTTATTTTCAACGCAGTGAAGAGAGCTTCTTCAGTTTGGAACGAGAACCAAACACGCATGAGTTTGAGAAACTGATGAAAAACACTCAAAAATCGTGAATCTAATTTATTTTCCTCCTAAAACGAGAGGAAATGTGGAAACAAAACCTACAGCCCAATTATCATCAGATTTGTCGCCAAAACATCAGACATCAGAAATTTCTTTGAAAACATCAGATCTGAGGGTAAAACATCAGAAGTGGCAACACTGATATTGACTGTGAAGAACTGTGTTGTGTGTACTTTCCCTTGGCAAAGTCGAACACCCATGAGGAACCGTTGTGATTTAACTCCCTCCACATGGACAAAGATTAGTAAACAAAGATTCTCTCCATGCAAAGAAATGGAGACATGAAAGAATGCATTGACTTCCCCTGAATTTCTATACTTATCGTATTTGGAAAAGTGTATGCCAAGTGTATCGAAATAATTGATCCAATGCTAGAGGATACTAAGTGTAATTTGAGAACTGCACTGTTGTTGCCATTAGCATCCTCCAGGGAGAAAGTGTTGGTTTGAAAGATGGTAGTTTTTCTCGATTTCATCGCTAATGCTTTTTCCAAACCCGGGTCGCTAGTGAATCTGCTGGCGTGTTTCACGGATAAAGTTCAAATGTTATGCTGAATCGCAAATATCAGCATTCTGTGGTAATTAAAACAATGCCCAAAAAGCAACTGGAGGGAAATACGCAATTGACAGCAGTTGATCAAGTATTACAGGTTATAAAGCGTTTATAAATTGGGTTTGGTGAAAAATATGCTGTTCAGGAGTTCCAAGATTAATGCAAGTCTTGCGAGCATCGCCATATTGTATAACAACCTTTCCATTGGAATGCATTGCTCAGACATAAAAATCAAAATATTTTTGATCTTTATGCAATGAAAATTTGCACTCTCCAATTTTGCAGGTACATCAAAAGATTTTTACAACAAATCTATGGAACCTTGCAAGTGCTCCACCATTGAAAGTAAAGTTCATTTTTCTGTGTAAACTAATCTGCAGCATTTTATTTGTCCATGTGTTTCTTTATATTGTGTTTGATTCTCTATCAAAATTGGTCTATTTCAACCGTACGTAGGCTTGATCGTTTTGAAAGTTCATGTAACATTTCTAGTAAATGTCACTTAAAAGCACTAGTGTTTCTGTATGCTTTCGCGGAATCAGTCGACTGCCATCTGCTTTATGATGAACTTGGGGACAATATTATGAAACTCTTTTACGGGAAAGTCAAAATGTACAGACTGTAAATTTGTAAGCTTCCTACTTCCCAATTGTTTTAATTTGCTGTATGCAATTTTCTAGTGCAGACGAAACACCGCCATCTTTAGAGAAGGCACTGCTTCATTGAATTCATCATGTTTTTCTAACATTGTTTGCTAGTGACAGTATAATCCTAAACGGTCAATAACGACCCGGTTGTTTCACAAACAAAGTTCAGTTTGAAACAGAGCCCGAAATCAACTTGAGGCATGCATAAAGATTGGCAGCAATACGTTAAGTACTATGGATTATAAGTGCTTATACATTTTGTTCGGATCAACAACGAAATGTTGTCACCACTTTATGATTGGAGTTAGTTGTTTTTTAGCTCTGGTCATAGCAGCTACGTGGGCTAGCGTGTGCTAGTTACCGTAGTCTGTGCACTTTCTCTGATCTTGCTTTAGTTTTTTCATCATCTCAACTGAAATCTCTTTAGCACAATTTGGTGGACTAAAGATGTGCTACAGACGCAAAATCAATTTCCTAGCAAAACAATTTGCGATCAGATTTGTCACCTTTGTGGTTGTTTGATGCCTAAATGTTCAGGTGTTTTATGGTTGAATGTATGTCGTGCATTCATCGCCATTTTACGGACACAATATAGGGATGCAATGCACTTTGTGGAAGTCGAAGAAATCCGACTTTTTTACTTCATGAGAGACAAAATGATTTCGAAATCCTCACAATTTGATGAGCGTGCCAAAGGTATAAAAAACAGAAGCAACCTGTTGATTTGAACATGGTAACCTGGTACAAAAAGCGTTTTTTGCTGTATTTTGAGGAAACAAGCGTTAAATTCTAACGAATACTTTTCAAGTGGAAGACATTGTAAATTGAAAAAATGCTTTCTGTAGTTATGTTGAAAGTAGAAGCTGCTTTTTAAAACATCCTTCAACAAATTTTAGTGGCTTTTAGAAGAGTTGATTCTAAAAGCAATGCCACGCATAAACTTTACTTTCATTTGGTTGCATCTGTTAACAACATTAGAACTAGATAAAATCGTTCGAAACATAGTGAAAGCTGCAACCACTGGAAAGTCGGAAAAGGAACAACAGCAACAACGAGTCAAATAGAATCAACTGAATGTTTGTAAGAACAAGTGTTTCCATTGTCCACAAAGAATCCTTCAATCGAGAGTAAAAAATAACACGGGGTATTGTATGGACAGCAAGCGTATTGTATGGACAGAAAATCAATGTGGTGTACAAAAGGAGCAGCGTTCTTTATTCTAAGCGACAAGGAGGCGTCGGCTTCATTAGACTCAAACATTTGACATGAACAATGGTGTCGAACAAGAGTCAACACGAGGCCAGTGTCAAGCTAACTTCAACAAGTAATGATATTTAGCTTTCGCCAATATCCAGAGATGACCACATTACGTGAATTATTACAGATTCGAGAATTGTGAAGCGCAACCAATCGTAAGCAGAGGTAAAGGTTTGGAGTACATCAAAATTGCCAGCATGTTCACTGTGTTAGAAAAACATACTGTAGCGCTGCACCCAGTTCAACGTAACGTTCTCAAAGTTGCCACAAGGCACGGATCGTTTGCTGTTGAAACGCCGGATTGTTTGACACTGACAGGAATCCGGTTGATGCTCAAAATTCTCCCAAGACTAAATTTTTCGACCATTCGTCATCTTGAGGGTTGCAGATTTTCGTGTATCAACATTCCTTCAATGAAAGGAAGAATTGTCTTTCTTCGGGAATCAGGCATCGTAGTTTTCTTTGCTCAGATACAATCTTTGACCTCCTCGTTCCACCACGGGGTCCTATTTTCGCCATTACTCGACTTAAAGTGTCGTTTCCGTGGAGAAAATTCAGTCAGAAATTTTTAGAACAGCTCCCACTCCACCTCCTCGTCTGCTTTGCATTTCACTACCTCTGGTAATAGTGGAGATGTACATCTGCCAAGAAAAGTTTTTCTTACAACTTTGTCCGCCGGCCCTTTTTTTCGGGAGCATCTCTTGCTCGTGGACCGCAAAGCCACTATAGTAGCTGTAACTTTGTTCAGTTATAACTTCCCAACCGATAGAGCTGGAGCAGCGGTTCTCAAACGTTTTCATCTCACGGACCCCTAAGTCTTTTATTTATTTTTTGCGGAACTCCAGATACTGTAAACATCAAATAAACAACAGACTGCCTAAGCATAAACAAAATGCACACGTCTTTGTCTTTTACTCGTGCTGTTGTTTCCAAAAAAGACTCATCTAAGGTTCAATGAGATTAATGCTCCTGACAATATTCTCCTACAGGCTTTGATATTCTTGGCTTGAATTTGGGCAAAGCTAGTCGAACATCCATTATGTTATGGACAAAGCTAGTCGAACATCCATTATGTTATGGACAAAGCTAGTCGAACATCCATTACGTTTCGATATTGGGGTTTGATTTTCACCAAATTTGAAACACCAACCTCACTCTGATACAGAACCGCAGGCAGGAAATATTCAATATGGGGTCTTAACGCTTGTGCACGGGGAAGTGACATTCTAAAACTTGACCAAATTTCCTATTTATAATGTTTCATATTTCAATTTGGGGGACTCATTTGGGTGATATAACCCACCAAAACACCTCGTGACAACGGGACTGCATTGATAGGTAGTAGTGAAAGGAAGGACGTCTCTTTCGATACCATCAGAAGCCACTGTTGTACTGCAAGTTTATATTTTAATGAGGACAAATTTTCAGTTTATTATTTTAATGAGGACAAATTTTCAAACTGTTCATCACTCTAAATTTATTGAATTTTTTTGTCAGTTGATGGACCCCAAAAGATCAATATTTTCACCCCCTGAGGTCCGAGGACCCCACTTTGAGAACCACTGAAATAGAGAGTTGTTCAAACCCTCTACGGATTCGAGAAGTCTTCTAGTTTAGGTTAAAAAAAAATTATTGGGTTTGAGATTTCTTGAGGTGACGTCACAATTCAGGCATGTTCTCTCACCTTTTTGGCTGAAGTTACCTGGCCTCGGGCGCCAACCCAACGCGCCATTTTTTGGCTCTAGTTTTTTGTTTAAATCTAGGCTATCATCCGACTCTGCAAAGACCTCGGTTGGCTTGCTAGCGCATCTGGAGTCAAAATTATGACTCTAAAATCAAAAATTGGTAGAAAATCTACTCCCACCAACGCTGACCCTAGGTATGCTATACCCATGGCCATAATCCCCAGCAGATTGAGCTAGAGAGCTGCTCATACCCTGTAAATTTGTTGAAAGTCTTGTCAAGTCTTGTAGTTTGAAATAAAGAAAATAAATTTATATTTGGATGTCGTTTTTTCGTTGATGTTTACATGATGACCGAATGTTTATGCAAACTTCGTTTGCATTTGATGACGTCATCATCCTTTGGGATCCGACCAAACGAGTTTGGTGGCCCAAAGCTTTATTGGATTCTCGGCTGCAATGCGAGTCTTTAACAGTGGTTTACAACCTTTTTTGTACCACGACCCATAAAAGCAACCCACTATAACCCAACAACCCCATCTGAAATTCGAATAAAGGTAATGAAATACACCTTATACAAAAAAATGTCTACTCGCCACCCTTCCAAAAATGGTTCACGACCCCTTTGGATGTCGCGACCCATGGTTGGAAACCACTGCTTTGGAGGGTTAGATGGACTTTCTAGCGTTTCTGATTCCATAATTATGGCCAAACTTCCAGAAAATTAAATTTGGGAAATCCAACCAATTCTTCCAGAACTTCCTGAAATATTTGGAAATTTTCTGGCCCAAGTTTTGAACCAGATACGCTAGAAAAACAATCAAGAGCTCTAAAGTCTCGTATTACAGCCTAGAATCCAAAAATGTTTTGAGGCACTAAATCGGATCAGTGGTTCAGCGATGACGTCATAAAAAATTGAAAACATGCTCCAATTCTGATGTCATCGACCAAAAACCCCAATCCCAAATTTTGATTTTTTTTATTCATCTAAAGTACAAGACGTCTCGAGTCTTTAGAAGGTTTGAATAGCTCTAGCTCAATCTGCTCCCGAATTATGGCTGTCCAAAGATTGCCGTTAGAAGGAAAATCACACTTTTCCTGCATCTTTTTGATTTTTTTCCAAAACTGGGTTTATGAGCCATAATTCTGGTTCCAGATATGCTAGAAAATCAAGCAAAGGACCTAAAGACGCGGATCATAGCATTGTTTCCATAAAAACTTGAGCCAAAAAGATGCTCGTTTTGTTGGCGCCCAGGGCCAGGTAATCTTTCCCAAACAGGCAGAAACATGCCCTCCATGTGACGTCACCCACGAAAAACCCAAAACTCAAAACGAAGCTATTTTTTAAACATCTTAACTAGAAGACTTGCATAATCCGTAGAGTGTTTGAACAACTCAATAGCTCTATCGGTCGGCAAGTTATTGCTGAACAAAGTTACAGCCACTGTAGTAGCTTTGCGGTCCTTAAAGAGTTAAGTAGACGCTGCTGGTGTTTCAAGATGGATGTTGTAGGCCACCAAGAGGTGATAATTTGAAATATTTGAACCGTTTTTGACATGAACGTACAACATTGCATGCAAAATGTCAGTTGAAACTGTGCATAATTCAATGATTTAAGCACAAATGCAACAGTTTTCTTCACCAGGTGTACTTTGTATCAAACACAGTGAATGGTCCAAAAACTGTAACACCAACATGGACACCATTCCTCGTAGTGGTATAAATTCGTCAACACAACTTGCCAGTTGCGAGATATCAAGAATCCTCAACAATGTCTGGCCAAAGGTTATTCGCTCAACTCTTGATGCTTTTTCCTAGAGTGAAGTGACGTACTAGTTTCCATTTATTAACTTGTGGCAAGATTAAGATTTACGCGTGTTTTTCAAGTCTACCAAAGACACTCTGCGATGCACGCAGTCGCCTGCCCAACTGCGTAGCAGGCGCAAATGTGGAACTATATTTGTAGATAGCTGGTGTGGGAGACTTTCGGGAATTTTTCTAACTTCTGCCTCAAGCCCGAACGCAGTCTTTCGTCACCCGCACGAAAACGTATGAGCTACTGTTTTGACTGTTTTGCGGATTTCATGGTATAGCAAATGCACAAATTATGTCCTTGGACAATCCTGTTGCGCTATTTTGCACAGCAACCTTTGCGATATCAGGGATTGCCACGGGAATGCATTACTGTGGGCACATTTGTTTAGGAGATGCTTTGAATCTAACACAAGCTCGGTCATATTGCGGTGATTGCACCTGAAAAGGAGGGGCTAAGTGCTGCGTTGTAAACGATTTTGAACTACACGCAGGGCGGACGATATTTCATTCTCTTTTAGCCACAAACCGCATAAATCAAATGTGAATGCCGGATGTGCATCATACGCACAACATGAATTCATTACATAAAGCAAGGAAGTGCTTGTGAAAAAAGCAAATGCGCCAACAATTTGTACTTATTAAAGTACTGTATATGACAGGTGGTGAATCACTTGGTGAGGATTTTTGTAAACTAAAGCAAGCTGTCTATGAAACATTTGTGTCTGAAAACATAGAAAGTAGTTTGCAAAATCGTAAATTTTTGGATGCTTGTTGAATTAACTTCAAATTAAAAATTTAAATTTATCTTTAAAAGTTCATTACAAATTTAATTGTAACTTTTCGTTGCCAAACAAATGTTATTTCACAAACCTTAATCAATATTTTCAATAGTTCGCATTTAGTGCTTTATTTTTAAACACTAACTTTGTAATGGGATCAAAAGCAAATGATTTACGTTACATTAAATGCTATTTTCAAAGCTCACAGTCAATTATGAATTTTTGCAGTTTATGTCCTTTTTTTCAAACGAAAATTCTTCACTTCTACCATGTCCTGAAAAGTCGCCACTACTTCAGGTGGGTGTTTGTACCTAAATCAATAGTTTGGAACTACAGCAAATCATATGTTCATCATGAATGAAGACCTAATGATGATTTAGCACTGTAGCACCGCATGACGCAAATCACAAAAAGTGCTTACGAAGACGAAGACGTAGAACACTATGGAAGTTGACAGAAAATAGTGCTTCCCAAACAGAAATTTTGAAGTAGATCTTGTTATTCCTCAAACGTATTTGAAAGGATGTAATTGACTGTACTAATAAGAAAGTGTAAAATTAGTGATAACCAGTCCATAATCATAATATTGTCAAATATTCGTGCTGACCAAATTTGAAGAGGTGCGATGCCTTCACACTTACTGCAATATTGATTTTGATTATTGATTTATTATAGTTTCGTATGGCTCATCTAGTAATCAGAAAGAATAAAAAGCGCCATCATGCAGAAAAGAAAAAACTTTCAGTGAACATTACAGTGAGTGAGAATATCTGGCAAAATACTGTAACTGATGGATGCAAACACAGAGTGCCACTGTGTGAAACTATTTATAACAAGGCTCAGGCTATGCTTTGTTAATACATTTTTGACAATTTCGGTATGCCTAGTGCCCTTCTTGCAGCAAGTGAGCGTGTTATTCCAACATGTTTTGGGCTAATACTGCTACCACTACCAGACCTGGTTAGTCAAAAGGAGTTTGGTCTAGAGTAGTAGCAGTCGGTAAAAAGTATTTTAAAAAATATCCGACTTCGGGCTGATCTTCTGCTCGCCGATTGTAACTATTTGTGCCAAAAAGTCCGTAAGCTTCACACTTCGCGTTTTTGCACAAGGACTTAGTCTCACAAAATGCGCAAATATGCGCTGCGATGGTATTGACTGATTTATTCACACTACACTCGGCAGTAATTTCCCGTACTGATGCGACTAGAGCAAGTCCCAACATGAAATAAAAACGCATTGTGACTTTAATCCCTGGTAGAAAAGACCCTCGGATATCGCCGCGGCGAACTATTACGATAAAATTAATTGGTCTCGAAGCTTGATCGAGCCATGGCAACTGTCAGTACACGAATGACAAATCTGATTTTGGTTCTCAGTTATGTTCCTGCTTCTAAAGCGTTGCACGTTTTGATCCAATTAGTTGGCGGTAACACAGCTACGTGTATTCGTCCTCTACACTAGCGTGGTCCAGCTACAGGCCCGGGGCCACATGTGGCGCGTGGACAGAATTTGTATGGCCCTCGATCTTTCTCACTATTGATTTTGTTTAGATATAAAAGTAGGTAATTTCAATTAGAGCACGGATAACATCTTTTAATAATATTAATAATGTACAGTATTACCGGCGTTAGTCTAGACCAAGGTCTTCAAACTACGGCCGGCGGGCCAAATCCGTCCCGTAAAGACATTTCAACCGGTTCACGAAGACATTTTGTCGATAATGAAAAAATAATGCACTTACAAAAAATTTATTGATTTCGTAGAATGTAACATGTCCCGAAACAATCCTATTACGTATGATCCTCGAACTGTTGTGTAGTGGCTCTCTGACAAAAAATTTGGAGACCCTCGGCTAGACCGTAGAGAGCTTCTAAAAAATAATCAGCATAAATAGGTTTCCCAACCTGAATTATTTTGCAACAAAAATGCACTCGGTGTTTACAAGCACATAAATGTGGTAAATGTGTGAGATTGGGCTACATTTTCTGCTATGAAGCAAGTCAAATCCAAAACATCTATCGAATGTCAGGCGAAGCACTGTCAATAGTCTCCGACTTGCTTTCCAATTACAAAATATTTATAACCTCAACAAGAATATTTNATAAANCGGCAGCGCTTCACTGCATTAGTATAAGTGAATTATGCAGTAGGCTATTGTTCACGAAAACTTCATTTCACAGCCTTAAATTGCAGCAATAAAATTTGGCAGGATGTAACATATGCAATTCATTGCATGAAACAAACGGAAAATATGAAAACCTAAGCAGTATAAAATCACAGCCACATTACCACCACGCAACATATTACAGTTGCAGTTACGTAGTTAATTTTATTCATGAATACTTCATGGAAACACATTTGCACTTGCAAATTTCCCAACCTCAAGCAAGTTTGAAACAAGAAAATTTTACACTATTATATCACAGCTACACCACATTACTACCGCAAATCATTTTTCAGTTACAGCTACATTTTAGTTGTGCACTTTACAGCATCAACAATTTGAGGTTTACCAAAATTAGGGTTAGTTGGAATGGTGAGTTACCACTACTACATGTTCCTAATTTTTAAATGTTTCTAACTCTACACAAATTTGAATGAAGTTGTTTCAGTTTTTAGATTAAAAAAGAAGGAAAAGCATGCTAGACAAAAGTGAATCATAAAAAAATAATTTGTTTATTGCTTTATTTGGGACTGTTTTTGTAGTTCTGGGGAATTTGAATCATTTCCAAGGAAAGAAGCTAATCCGCGCCACGAAAGAAAAAATCGTTACTCTCAATATTATACAAAAATTTCAATCCGGCCCGAACCCTGCCTGACCCGAAAATCATGTCCTGACTTTCATCTCTGCAATATTGAACGCTACATTTTCTTGCAATAGGGTGTGCAGTCGCGCTGGTTATTCTCTCCCAGACGAGCAATTATGCCTTTATTTTAATATCAACAATAAAAGGAGTGTTGGTTTCATTCTCAACAGGGAAAGCGTTATGTCCAAGTGAATATCACTGTTCCAATAGTGCAAGACATCAGTGAAGCAAATCCGAACATCAAATTTAGCGGAATATATAAGCCTTCAACCTGCCAAGTAGCAGAAGCGGTGAGTACCTCATACTTTCTGGCCGCCTTTCAAAATGCTGTTGCATTGGAGTGTTCAACGTTTATCCCTAAACCTGCCTGTACAAAAATGTGCATGATTTGCATTCACGTCTCTGTGCACTGGTCGTAATATCTCGGAAAAATTGCAAACAAATCCATTTTACCCAAAAATTGCAACCGCAGCACAATGCTAGAAAGTCATGGTTTGCTGCACATCCAGACCGCAACGTTTCTGCAATAATAGTCTACTATAGCTGGAAATTATTAACATTTAATGCTACTGATCCGCACATACTGTGAATGCATACATGCCGTAAATACACTACGCATCACCAACAGATGAAATATCATGTGATCCAAAACTTGCGAATATTAACCGCTGTAAAAACAACAAAAAGTTGCCAAATGAATATAACTGAAGCTAATGAAATGTAACAAGAAAAGCGAATGTTTCAAGATTAAAAACATTACAAAGTTAATTTTTTCCTCCTATTTCCATTTACGTGTTGATTGTCAGGGATAAGAAGTACCATCTATTTGGCTTGTGTTGGAAAATCACTGTAACGACCCTCTAAAAAATTATTTGTATATAGCGATGGGATTAACTGAAGCATTTTTGCCTCCCGAATCACCTGGAGATCTTCAAGCGTCGTTTGCTCCACATTACGCCTATCTCTTCGAAAATTGTAAATCCTTATGAATGTATTGAAACTCGTGTTTCTGCACCCTAAAAATCACATGAGATAAAAACAATGCGCAAGTATTGGTTACAACTTTCCACACAAAATGAATGAGACGCGAAATGTGCTCAAAACTAGAATGAGCAACCCCGAAATCCCCTTTCTTGACAATACACGCTTCTCTTTAGCGCACATGTACTGCCACGTCCACACATGCTTGCACACTCGTATTTTTGGGAATAAAGTGATGCATGATGCCGCGCCAGCTTGAATCTCGAGCTGTGGTGAGCTGACACTCACAGAGGGTACAAACCCGTACTCAACAGCATTGGCCTGTGGCCTGACACTAGAGATGTCACAGGGTCACATTTTATGACACGGATCAACCCATACCCATCACAACCAACCCGTAACCCAATGCGTACCTGCAACCCCTCCTAAATTTGGCCTGTATCCAGCCTGGCCTATAAAGAAGGAAATGCTTATTTTGCCTCATAAGGTAAAAGCACTGTTTGGGCCGTTATACCTGCACATCATAAGATCAAATTTGGCAATTTGGGTTGGTACAAACAAATTATTTTGAAGTTTTTAAATATTTCACAAACATTCTTTGAACTTCATCTTTTACTGGTAAACGTCAATTGATTCAAAATTCGGTTTTGTAGCACTTATACTGGTTGGACAGCAGTTTTGTGTGCTCTTCCCAATCAATCATGCAGCACTGCAAATGCGAACTAATCTATATTCCACTGTCAGTAATTCAATTTCAGAGAACCTAGCTTCCCAAGACTTCTGAAAGCGCTACAAACGAATACGACCACTGCCACACCATTAGAGAGCGTACTGTCCTCAGCGCAACGAGCACACAACACACACACAGCATAGAGTCTATGCGTTGTTTGCTCACATCACGCCTCGCAAAGCGTAGAAAAACTCATAGCAGATACATTCGATCTTCTGGTGATAATTTGATTATTTTGCCGACATTTCGCCCAGCTATTGAAGTAGGCTTCCTCGGGGCAATGTTTTGTAACCACATATAACATGCAACTTAGCAATAACAGGAAACAATGAGCAGTATGATGCAAAAACTGACCATCACTTCATAGGAAATTGATGACAGTATGCCACTGAAAAAATCTTCAACGCAGATGGAGATGCATCGTTTGGGTCCTCATTGTCCATTATCAGGATTCATCATCAAAACAACCTTATTCAATATCATGTAAACACAGTAAAACCGGTTGAGCCCGTCAATCTTTTCATGGTACTTGCTGTTCATATGCAGCTTGTTTTTTGCAGTACAGTGCACTTTTTCTTACCCAATAGACAAGAAGCTAAATTGATCAGAATAAGAGAGAAATTGTGTTATCTCCACAGATAGCAGTGCTTTCACAAACTTCTATATGATGCTACAGACAAATGGGTGAACCATTCAGTGGTAATTAACCCATAAAATAACTCACTGAAGTTACTGAATCCTGATGCCTTATGGAAAAGCAGAAACAACAACTCACACCTTCTGGGTTGTTTGACGTGCAAAACAATTTAATTTTAACCAACAGCAACAAAATTAACCCCTGCTGTTTTTAATAACAAATGTTCTAGAAGGTTCAGGCGAAAGTTGCAACTTTTGTCTGAAACTCAACTGTGCTATGCACACACTGTAACGCGTCAAAAACACCAGTTTATCATTTTAGGTACTGTATTTTGAAATGCGCATTGTTATTTGCAATAGACCCGTAAATTTACACCTAAGAATCATCCAGGAAAATACTAATTGTCTGGAAATTTCCGGCCAAACCTGCGATTTTTCAATGGAAACCAAATGTTCACAAAAACTTACATGCTTTAAGTAAGCCACCAGTTTGTTCTACAAATCACTTTCATCGGCAAAACGTTACTCTTCTGAGACTTCAGCAGAAACACAACTCCTTGCTTGATTTCTATGCCCTCTGTAAAATTGCCTTCTGTGTCTTGGATATCAACACTGTGGGAACCTGGGACTGTTTTACCAGAAATATGTTTTTGTTTGTTAAAATCTTCAATCAACAAAATTTAAAATTTATTTAAACAAAATCAATTTTAAATCACGCAATGTTTTACACATCTGAAAAAAAATTTTCATTCAAACATGCAAGGTTTTGGTTTTCAAATCTTGACTGCATCCACCTAAAGAACACGAGGAATATTTTTAGAAATATGTAAAATTTGTGGAGTTGGACTGTTTACAAGAAATTTATCCGTAATTTCAGAATTTATTTTTGTTAATATCTAGGACTTCCCTGCGTTGCAATTTGCAGGTATGAACAAACTTAATCAGTGTCTTTGCTTTGAGTTTGTTGAACATATCAGTTTCAATCACTTGAGATTAATTTTTGTACTTGAAGATATCCGATTACACTTCCTATCTCGATATTTTGTGGTTTTTATGTTTGCCACGTATTTTATTTCACCGCACTGGCGCAGGATGAAATAAATCATTTGCAGTGTACTTTTATTCTGTTTACGGGTAACGAGGAAAATGTAATATTAATTCTCCGTCTTGTATAAACTACATTATAGTTTTGAAAAATAATGATTGACACTAATGCCTCTATTTCTTTTGCTGCGATGTCCATGAATAGATTGTACAGAAACGTAAAATTTGCATGTATTCCACTCTTTCACCTCTGCAAAAGATTTGACGAGGTGCCCGAAGTAGTTTTACCAATCGCATAACTACGTGCTACTTTCAATAAATAAACTCTCCATGATCATTATTTGAAATCTTTGTATGTTGCTGTATTCATAACAAGGTTGCCATTGTGATCCCATTCCGAAACCGAGAAGATCATCTGCCAATCTTCCTTCATTACATGCTCCCAGCTCTGCAACGGCAACAGACGAAGTTTGCAATATATGTCATTCACCAGGTCTGTCAAAAGATGATCTTTGTGCAATATATGTGACAAATATTTGTTTCTGTAGCTGAAATCTTCCTCAAGTTAAGCGTGTAATTTATGAGGTAGAAGGGTTGAATTCGAAAATTCTGAAAGTGTATGCTGTACAAATGTCGAAATGTACAAGCAAGGATCCAATAGGGGGTAACTTTGACGTAACGTACTGTCAAACGCAAATTGTAATGTTGTTTATGAAATAAAAAAGAAAAAATTTTGTCTTACACAGTATTGAAGGACATGTTTGGCAGACGAATATTTCAAAGATATTTTGAACCCTTTCAGGCCCACAGCAAGGGCGTTACAAGGAGGCACATTTCGGTGGGGAAAATGCCATTATTGCAACTGACGTCTTCCCAAATGTCAAGAAACTAACGGCCGCGAAGGATGCATGTTATTATGAAATCCAACATGAAAGCTCAAAGGATTGACTTGAATAGAACTCGTTTGTGACTTGTGCAAGTCATGCTACGTGACGTTACGGAGTGGCACTGAAATAATTACTGCGATGATTGTTCACAAAACAAAAATAGGTTCAGGGGGGTATGCGCTGAGCTTGGACCATCTCCCTCGCTAGAATCACTGGAAAAGTTAATGCGAAGTGCCTTGAAAGGCGTTTTCGTTGAATGATTGAACCAAAGCTGATGGATTCCTAGTGCAGATGTCGTCCTGGTCGCAGCACTACCGACCACCATTTCACTCTCCAGCAAATTGTTTCCAAATATATTCGGAGGAACACAAAGACGCAAGCGTCTGAATTTTCGACGATGAGAACACATAACCGGGTCCTTAGATGACAGTGCACGGAATGTTGCTGTAGTTCTGTGTCAACGGTCGCTTCTCGTTGGCCGTCAATATGTGTTCTCAAGTCAACGGCAGCTTCTGAGATAGCGGTTCATTATGAGGAGAGGAATTCGCTTTATTTATATATATATTAGGGCTGAATTAGGTTGTGTATGCAATTAGTACAGTAGATTTTATAAACTAACTTTTATCAGAGAAATAAGGTAATTTATTTTGATTACCACGGTAAACACGTCTTCTTTCATTAGTTCCATACATCCAATAGTAGCAGTTCCGATTCCATGTGACCATTTGGATTTTCACCCGAACCTGGTCACTTTTCTCAGTTTTAGTACGAAGAAGTATACAGTAAATGATCCAGGCCTGATTCGCATTACCAACGCTATAAATTCTTTTGTGGAGATATACTGCAGTTCCTTTATGTTATTGACGAAAACGAATTTAAAAGCATGTAACATGCAGTTGATGACTGGTGATAATCCCAAGTCAAACGTTTCTATCATTCCAGTCGAAACATTCCACAACGCTGATATAACTGGAATGCCAGCAGAGATTCAGCGCATATTGGTGAAAGAAACTCAGCGAAACCAGAGAGACTTCCTTGAGCGTTAACAATTGATCTGATAGATAGATGTGAAGCTAAATTGTCATCATTGTTCATTTCCTTTGGAATTGGAAGTAACAGAAAGCTATGATGGTTCGCAGACGATACAAAGACCATCCCAAATATTCCTATAAAACATGAAAATCTATTTTGCTTTCTTTCAGAGACTATTTCAAAGAAATGTAATCGTGATTGCATTCGTTATTACTTTCCATATAAACGTCAGCGACCACATTGCGATTTTTCACATTTTTAATACTGATCGGGCGCGTCGCATGTAATCGTAATCGGTTACTTATATGATGTATTTGCCCCGTGTCTGGTTTCAACATCTCAAAAATGGTGTCCTAGAGGGATCCGTATAGGCACCTCTTTTCAGCATCTACATCTTTGACATGCCAACTGCGTCTCTAAAAATATGGATGCGCCGACGATGCAGTGACACAAGCGGAAAAAAGGAGATTTTATAAATGGATATACAAAGCGAACGTAGTTATGCGTGAGCTAAATCTCTCCTTAGCGACAAAACTTTCAAACACTAATATTTGCCTCTTTTGAAGTATGCCTTCATAATCCGATCCTCACCTATGATTGTGAATCTTGGCTAATGACTGAAAATAACCGCTGTCCCAAGCAAATTAGTAGTGATGGGATATTTGTAAAACGTTCACGGGGTGACGCTTCTCAAAAAAATGCGCATCTTCGAAATTCGTGAAGCTTTGAATATTGAGCCACTTTTTCTCCAAACAGAGATATCTTGCCTGGAATTTTTTGGCCACGCAATCGGAATGCTCCCGAAAATTTCAGAGAAGCAGGTCCTGCTAGCTACACTTACTGGAAAGTGATATTGAGCAAGGACAAGGTGGTTTGCTTACATCTTTTGTCTGGCTTGGCCACATCTTGG
>JGI24159J19872_10004265_pt1 | contig 18168 bp, 13 predicted proteins | sample Ectturendosymbi4_FD_19872 | JGI IMG/M metagenome (IMG submission 19872) | reverse complement strand
TTATTTGAGACTAATTTAATTTTGTACTTCCACTTCCTTTCATCAAAGTTGTTTTTACTGTTTTTATTGGAAAGAAGTTGTTTGTTGGACAAAGAAGTTGGGGTTGTTTGATTTGAGGAAGCTTTTAAAAGATACTGCCTTATGGGATGAATCTCTTGTTGTACAAGGGAAACAAGAGAGTTTTATTTGGTGACAAAAGTAATTTCAATGACAGTGAAAATTCCTGTCAAGTGTGGATGTGATGAAAAAAATAATTCACCAGAAAGGCATAAGTTTAAGAGGGTGATGTTACAGTGTGAACTATTGCTCAAAAAGAAAATCGTGGTTTTGTTAAGTATTCCACTAAGTTATAGCTGCAATATTTAATTGCTTTCTGATACCTAAATTAGCTTATTTGCTGTTTTTGCAATCATTTAAATGCATTATTACAGTGCAGTTACAGGAAATATTGAAAANCTTTTCAAAGCTTTGCTTTCAGATGTAATTTCAAGATTGTTTGATTCTGCAGGTGTTTTNCTGGTGCTCGTTTGTCCAGAATAGCAATCCTGTTTCTTGGAATTTTCATCATCTTATATCTTATCTCAAGCTATGTTTTTGGAATATTACCAAGTGATTCACCTCCACTGCATGACAGCATTTATAGGTTGGTTTGCAGACATGTGTTTTATGTTGCAAGCAGGATTTATTGTGTGGCTGTTGCATTTTCTAAAAATTATACTGACGTCTCGGACCTCACCAGGGTGTCAGAAAAAGTTCAAATAATGCTTTGTGTGTGTGGCTCACTTGTTGCCGTTTCACTGCAATAGCACAGCAAACATTGCAATATGTCGTTTGTATCGTTTTCTTTGGCCGTGATTTTCATTGTAAGACATGCAGTCGAAATGAATATTGTTTTACCGTAATAAACAAAGAAAATTGCTCTTTGCCTGTAACTGTTGTGTACAGTGTTAATAGATTTAGCAATTTGTAGCGATAGTACAGTCGGCCATACTCATTTATACGCAAGAGAGTAGCGAAAATTTGTTCCCTGGTTTAAGCCCACCTGCTTAATAAGCCCAAATTCGTCCAGTCCCAAAGTGGGCTTAAATAAGCGAAGACTACTGTATTAACTTTGTTTGCATTAAATTCTTATATCTTTATCAAATATTCCCATTTGTTGCACATTAATAAAAGAATGGCTAATTTGCCAATTGTTTGCCGGAACAACGGGTGACGCTTACTTTTTGCAACATAAATAGACATTTGACAAGGTGGCTCTTTCAATACAACACAATGAAACGTCAGTTATCCAATACCGCAGAGTTGTCTTGTTAATGTCTTTTGTTTTTTGTTCACTGTGAGAGGATTCGGTGCTTTCTTTGTATCCTTTGAAAGCTAAAAACTAATTATAGCAAAATCTTTTGGAGCAATTGAGCAAAACAATGTTTTCACGAAATGCTTTATATCGACTGCACTGTTTGCCTGTAAGACAGTTTTTTGACAAGGTAAAGTCTTTTGCAGGCCACGAGACTTGAAAAATGTCGACGAACTGAAACGTATTCGACATTCTGTTTCAGTTGAACTGCGTGAACTGGAAAGTAAGCGGAATAGAATCCAGGTAACACTTGTTGAGTGCTAAAGCTTACAAATTTTTCGTAGTGTTTTTTGGGTGCATGTTGCTCTGTGATGAAAACGCTTGTGCACTGTAACGAAAAACATGGCCCTTTAAACTTGATACACCACTGCCTACACCGCTTCACGTGGCCTGTTATCAGCTGGTCGCTAATTGTATATAGATCAACTGATATTTTCATGTACAAGGATGCTGTTTTTTGATTGCCGGCCGCGGTAGTTGAGCGCATCAACGTTAATGTGGAAAATACGCAGTTTTTCTTTTTCAAAGAAAGCAAGTGGCAAAACGCTTTAGAAACCGAGCTGGGTAGCAGTAGGAATTCACGAAAGGTGTGACCAATGGTTGTGTACCTGCAGTTTCAAAAGCGGCTTTCGTGTTGGTGTGCGCTTTTTTTGCTCTGTTCCTAACATAACATCTGTCTGTTGTATAGCAGGTTTAAACTACATCGTGTCATTTTGTTTTGCATGATCCAAAAAAGGATGACATATCTATGCAGCAAGCCTCTCTAAACAAAATCGAGCAATCGGTGAAGAAAGCGCAAAATGAACTTGATGTTTTGAAGAGGCAAATTGTTCAGGTGGATTATTTTGCGCATGTTTGATTTTCTTCGTTCATTTGATTGTTGACACACCTTCATGTGAGCGCTGCAAAACTTAATATCGGCATACCAGTAATACAATTTCTGATTGGTGCATCTAAAAGTCATTTGGTTAATTACATTAGTACTTATCATTGATGTGATTTCTAGCCAGATCGGAATGAGTTTGGAACAGGCCGCTTCAGTGACTTCCAATCCGATACGCGAAATTTGTGACTGGATTTGCCGCAATAAAATCCAATTGTAGATAGTAGAAACCAAAACAGAAATGCTCGCGATTACATCAGACAAAAGTTCGTAGGTTTTTGTCGATAAAATGTAGCCAGGTATTTTTTAGGTTTCTGAAGAGCGCTTTGGAAAAACTTCGCACCGTCTGGCTTGAAGCAGTGCGGGTTTAGCTGTTAGCATTAATCTAGATCTCTACGTGAGCCTTCTGCGTTAGGCAGCTTGCTTGGACATACGATACCTNAAAGCACATAAGGGACCTGAAAGCTNGTGCATTAATTCATGCTANCCTCATCTGGAGATGCACTTTTAGCAGCTAGCCGCATATCGCATTTTTTCCACATGGATGCAGTTCTGTCGACGTTACTTGTTTGATTTGGGAATCCTTGCGATTGCCGTATACCTACTTGAAGGAGATTTGATTTAAACTCAATGGATGAATTTTTTAATTTTGTTTGGGGGAAAATTTTGGCAAGAAAATGGCTGCTAAAACCGGCAAGCGTCTTCCAGCAGAAGTGATCGTGTGTTCCTCGTGGGAATAGCTGGGCGTTCAGACCTTCCAGTAAAAGCCGTGAGCCCCTTTCTCCACCTGAAGTCGATTGCAGGCATCAACGTTATACCAGAGTATTTAGACCTGCCAAACACTCATCGGGTTAAGGATACCAAGTAATTTTTCATTGCTAAGCTTTTTAAAAACAATCGTACCAGACAACATTTTGTTAAAGAAAAGAACCGCTGCTATAGACGATCGTAAACCAAGCCACCGACCTACAATCTAACAAAGCTTGTTGCCGCCGTATCTGAATTGCTGCCAATCTGAAAGGTTAACTCCGGGGGCAGGAAACGATGGGCTGCGTTGGTTTTGAATATTACGATGTAATTTTCCTTTGTATGATTGTCATCGCAAGCAAGCTGTTCCTCCGCAGTTGAAAAATGAACAGCGAGAAGCTGCCAAACCAAAGATTGCGGCCCCGGCTCGCTTGGTCGCGTCGAAAGAAGACAACGTTGTTCTTCCGCCACCTGATCACTTTAACAGGTTAGATTGTTGGCTTAAAATGGGTATTTTGCTTATGTTTCTAAATATAAAGTGTGGAAGGGAGAAAACTACAACTCCTGTTGGAAGTTTTTGGTGTGTGCATTCCTTGCTGATCGCGTACACGTTTGCTCTTTGAATCACACCCGCTGTTGCAACCTTTCCTGTGGCGTTGCGCTGAATGTGTGATTCACCACGAACGGGATGTGCGCGAAGAACAACACCATACATATATGTGGCGCGAACAAGGAATAATAGAGTGATCGCGGCGCGTGAACTCTGTTGTTGCTTGCTGCCACAGTGCGAAGCTTTGCGCACATGCCGCTCGGGCCTTTCCGATCGCAACAATGCTGACCCCACGTAATCCGATTCTGCAACATTCTCGATAAGCTCACCCCCAAATCCTCAATTGCTCGAATAGTGGCGCTCTTCTACAAAGAAGTTTTCTTTTGCATGCGTGCAGGTGCCGGATGCATAACTGCTTCGACTATTCGAGATGTTCTTTGGTGTCGCAGTTTCCTGTTTACGTCTACCCGCGTAGTGCAGCAGGTGAGTCGTCTGCTTGCAGTTAATTCAAAGAATGATTTTATTCTCTGAAATTAAGCAAAACATTTGAATTTCCAAAAGCTGCTTGCAAAAAGCGCAAATCGATAGGCTTCTTCGAATCCAGCTCAATTGGAATACGGTTCATTCTGCAGCACCAGATTTTATCTGCCTGTCAGTGTTTTTGGTCGAAGATGAAGGATTCTGAGTGGCAGTGATCTTAAGATTCCGATAAAAACTGCTGTCTTCTGCCTGTCGTTTTATTAACGAAAGCATTTCTTGGTATGATTATAAATTTGTAATGTGCATTGTATAGGAATCTTTAAGTCAGAAACAAGAATAGCTCATCTGATAGCAATGGAGATCAACAGTTCAATTTGCTTTTGAAGCGATATTGGTTGCATTCAAAGTTGCGTTGCTTTTCTGCATAGGCACTGCAGCAGTTTTTTACACTTTCTGAAAGTAAAACCAGACCTGTAGACTTGTTTTTGAAAAATAATCTGCTGCGATTGCGAAATGTTTTCCTTCCTCTTTTACGTATGCCCGCACTTGCTTTTGGTGAAGTTCCGTTGTTGTAAGCCAAATCTTTCTCTTGTTTTCGTTGGGCTCTTACGGCAAACCCTTGTTTTTATAGGTACACTGGTGTTGTGACCGTTGTGTTATAGATTGTTAATATCGCTCAACTTCGAGTTGCTGCGACAAGAGGCGCCTTCCTCGGAATGCAAACTCGAGACTCACGTTTTTGGGGAAATGTCGTAAAAAACTTAACAATTTCTGGCCAAAACAAAAAGATAGTAAAGAAAAACTTTTGAGCGGACATAAAATTTTGTTATGAACAGTATATACTTTGATGCGGAGCCCCTCTCCAGTGCGCCATCGCCCGGCCGGCCGGGAGGTTGGTGCGGCCTTGAGTTTAACAATGGTCTCCCATGTGGTGTGTCCGGCAGATTCTTCCCCGTTTTCTTTGACGTCCTACATATCCGACGCAACTTCGAGTATTTTCTCATCCAATTCCTACGTGACAACCGACCCGAACGCAGCTTGTCTGTTTGTTGTCGTTCTTGGCGAAGTTGAAACGAAAGCTGGAGGTGAATAAACTTTTTTGTAACTATCATGAAATAAATTTTTTTTGTAAATCGGTCTGTTTCTAAAGCTTAACCAATAGATGGCATCTTCGTTGGTTACTTTGCGCTATGCCCAGCGCGTCTCAATTACGAATTTCGATTATATTTTGAGTATCCGCACCAGGTAGCGGTCATTTCCAGTTGCCCCTGTATTGCCGTTAAGGTAACCTGAGGCCAACTATGTGTTTTGCAGCCAACAGCCCCACCCTAGTCGAACCCTCGCGCGTATCTCAGTGGCTGAAATCTCTGTCGTTCTGGAACGGCGACGGGCGAAACCATTTGCTCGTGCACGTCAGCAAGCGATCGACCACGCAGAACCTTCTGTCCGGGGTCGACATCGGCCGGGCCATGGTGGCCCAGTCCAATTTCTCTCCCACTCAATTTCGGCGCGGGTTCGACATGACGCTTCCCACCTTTGCGGTCTCGGGTGCTGGTGAGTTGCAGATAAAATACGAAACGGTTGTGGCTTATGCTTCGATATGAGTTTTTCCCACCAAAGAGGTGAAAATATCAATAGTTAAAAAAAACAGTCAGCGATGGCCTTCGCTCCAAGTGAAAGACGGTGTTGGTAAAGTGATGCAAACTGTGGATAGCTTGCGGTATCTTGCAACCAGCTCGCTCGCACGCCGCGTACCCTCCGAATGCTACAAAAGCAAGCTTGGGTCAGTGTTTCGCTGTAACATCTGTTTGATTGCCATGGTTACGACGCTCCCTCCTGGTAATCTGGCGCAAGCGTGTCCAGGTTGTGTGTGAGAAACAGTGGTGCATGGATCGGCGATTTTTAAAAATTTTGTTTCTTTTTTTGGAGGGGAAGCAGACAAAAATTCTGCTTGTTTTCAAATTTAACAGCTCTTGATACTGGTATAAAGGCAAAGAGTGGCTTCCATTATTATTATATAATCACTCGAAGCTCAGGTGTCCAGTATGTACCGCTTCACAAACTGGGAACTCGTCGTGAGAATAAGTAGTAGAAATCAGCGTGTCACTGTATCAAGTCAAAAGCACCGATCACCGTTTCATGATGTTGATTTTTTTACCACTGCCCACTTTCCGTACAATCTCTTTATCCGATGCAGACATTTTGGTACTTGTCAAACTTAAGTAGTCAGGAAATCATGACCCCGTTACTGCTGAAACTTCTGTTTCAGAACATTAAAAAATATATATATTTACGATATTCAAACATGTTGATGGTCCTTAAAATGTGACAACCGTTATTCACCTTTTCTCCTTGCAGCTTCAGTTTAAACTCGTCTGTGTAAAAGTTAAGGCAGACAATTTTCCAACGAATTTACGGAAACTCCTTACGGTGTAAAATTAGTAGTAACAGCTGTATGTATTATCAACAATATTAGTCCATAAGTGAAAATAACACTATCACCATTTCAACTGTTAACCCATTACATCTCTGAATCAAACGCCAGCTCCGAAGCAGCCCAATGTCTATTTTCAAATCATTGCTTCTGTTCGGTCATAAAATAATTGTGTAATTAACCTCATCATGACCGAACGCTATCCACACGATGACTGGTTCTTCGTAGCGTAGGTGGGCGACTGTGAGAAAAGGTGAAACCCGGGCAACCGTCCAGACGCGATCAGCGCGCCGCCTCACAGCAAAGCATTCATCTTCACACGCGCCCGCCTTTTCTGGTTAATTCTCTCGCCACGCGTTCAATGCTAACGTTGCCACGTAACGCGAAGGGCGGCGTCCTGCGCTGGATGAGCAGGAGATCGACCGAATTGAAGACGTGTGGGTCGCTTGGAAGGAGTCGTGGGCCGATGACGAGATTGCGCTGCAGGTGAGAATCGCTCTCGTCGCGCGCCTTGCCTGTTCGATATTTGACGACTGTTGCGATCAAATACCGAACAACAGATGTATAGATGCAGTGTTGTTCAATCAGTGCGTTGATAATATAAATCTTTTTCTGTCGTGTGCGGCGGCTCAATCTGCATTTCACAAGACCTTGCTGTCAGCCTTCCTGTCCTGATCGGTTTCACGGTCGCTTTCGGTTCTTGCGCTGAACTTTCTGTTTCCTGTCCAAGGTTCCTGCCCACCGACCCTACATGTTGTCTTTTCACGGTCAGTGGACCTCATCGGGCAACGTCCCCTCATCTCCATTCGCCCGCGAAGGTATTTCATGCAATGACAACATTTTTTTAATTCGACATCAGTGGCACTAGCAAACATGCTCTGCCATCGCGTTTCACGCTTGAAGATTACCTGCTTTGTCAGTTGCGTGAGCCGTGTTTCCGTATATTTGCGTTGTCAAAATTCGAGTACGCCTAAATTATTTTCGTGCGGAGATCCTATTCCAGCATTAGTGGTCACGAGCCTCAGGGTGTGGCGGAGGATTCACTTGTTGGCATCACTGCCGCTGTAGCCAGTGCGCCTGTAAAGACATAACTGGCCACTTCTGCCCCAAAAGCATATCCCCGGTTTCGACAACGTGTCGAAAAGGGTGATGTTAACAGAACGTGCCAGGTTTATCTCTTCCAGGTTCCTTTGACACATATGCTAGACGAAAAGAAATTGTCTTATCTCTTCGATTTGTTTTTTATCCAAACACTGACTCTTTGATTCCGTCGTTTGTTTCGTCAAGTATCGCCAATTGCTCATTTATTGCCAGCGGCATTAATCGGGTGTTTTCGCCCAACGCAGGCGAGGAGGATACTAAAGGGGAAAACAATGGCCCAACCGATTTCCATGAAATTCTATTAAAAAGTTTGAAAACCGCTCAGTTGTCGACCATCAACGGCAAATACCTGATCGAGACTAAGTGTCCGCAAGACCGTCCAGTCACACCTGGGTACAGGTAAGCTGCAGGATTGGAAGGAAGGAGCACGGTTTCGTTGTAGCCGCCAATTTCTTTTCTGATGAAGTAAAAGGTAGTTTCCTCGGGAAATGGATGCCGCGTTAATATTTAATTTCGGTTGAGTTATTTTTAAAGTCGCAGGAACGAAAATAAAACGAGTACGCGGCGTGATTTGTAATGGACGTTGGTTCATGTTTGCATTGTTTTTTACGGCGTGTGTCCAATATACGCGTCTTAATTAATCCAAAATCCTACAGTAACATGAAACGTTAGTCAGTGATATAACATCCTAAGATCTTGGATTAAAAAAACACCACAGAAGTGTCAAACCCCTTGACGCAGTGTCGCCCTTGTTTTACGTGATTATTGACACCATAAATGACTATGCGGTGACATTTCCACCGTCACATGACGTGCCGCATATACCAGGGGTGGCCAAAGTGCGGCTCGCTCTTCGAACGAATGCATGCGGCTCCTTGCGCTTTCCGAAAAATTATATATTTGTTTAATTTTTAGTTTCTATTGCAAAGCGTAGAAAATTTGGAAAATGGCACTGTGGTATCTACTAGCTAGCGTGCCTTACAGTATCACTTTTGCAAGTCGTTCCAAAAAGAATTATGATGTCACAGCGAAGCGTAGATTGCAAATAAATTCGTGTTTTCAGATTTTTATGTTGCGGCTCTTTGTAACTTGGGTTTTACGATATGTGGCTCATACATAAGAGCAGGTTTGGCCACCCCTGGCATATACGGTGGAGTTCCGGTAACAGTAGTCTCAACGCTCTCTGCCAGTTTTCGTGCTGTTTCAATCCATAACCAACTGACTTTCTCATTACCCCAGCTCCGAGTGGTCCCTATGCGGGTCGTTCGCTGTGCGAGCGGCCATACTGGCCCAGTCGACCTTCACTCTGGTCCCGGCGCCCGAGCACTACCCCTCCATCTCATCCTCGTCGCTGTTCGTGACGCGCCTCGCGGAAGCGATAAGGTCGGGTTCGGTCCCCGTCGTGGTCGGAACCAACGCTGCTTTACCCTTCGACGAGTTCATCGAGTGGGAAAAGGCGGCGGTGGTTATTCCCCAGGTATGACGTGTGGCGAGCGATGACGTCAGTGGCTCCGTGTAAGGAACGAGTGTTGCTTTTTGATGAAAATGCGCTTGATACACGTAACATGGAATAATGGAAGTTATTTTTTCGTAGACTTACACGCGAAACACATGTTGATTCTGTTTCAATGGCTGGTGTTTAGAAAATGTTGCCACAGGCATCAAGTCCGTGTGTCTGGTGCAGTTGCGTCCTCATGTCGGCCCACTTTTTTAATTGTCCCAACAGATACCTGGAGGACGAGATTTTTTTATGGTCGGTGTGATTTTTACGCCCTTGCTTTTCCAGGCCCGAATCACGGAACTGACATTCCTGCTGTCGAGCTTCCCGCACGCCGACATCCTGTCCATGCGACGTCACGGGCGATTCCTCTACAACGCCTACTTCTCGTCGCCGCGCGCCGTGCTCGACTCGATGCTCGCCGCCGTCCGGTCCAGGCTGCTCATACCCCCCATGCCTGCCACGGGCCAAGTCAGGTCGGAAGTCTTTTTCTGCTGTTGGAATAGAAATGTTTGAAAGGATTTAGTTCGGGATATGGGTCACCGGATTTTTGCCGAGTAACTTCGGGATGGCGTGTGTTGCTTCACCGTTTCGGTCTTTCAATTTTTTCCTCATAATTTTCCTCAAAAAATATTTCATCTAAATACCCAGATGGTCTCTCAAAATACAGAAGAACTTCGATGCATAGCAACCACCAAAATACATTGAAGAAACTTTGCCTTAAAGACCATCTCGGTATTTAGATGAAACAGTTGCGGTCTCTTGAAATGTCTTAACTCTTTCTTAGCAGTCACCAAGATCAAACCTTTTAAAAAAACCCTGACCATCGGAAGACTTTCTTGGCGAAGTGCGTGTGGATGAGCTATACGACACTTTTGCATCATCTTAAAGCAGTGGCTGTTAACCTTTCCAACCCCGGGGCCCTCTTCCTAAAGACATTGACCTGGGAACCCCTCGTCTGCTGCGCAACCTTCAACGTAGGTGCATGATGAAAGAGCAGACACTGTTGTGATAAGACGGATAAGTTCTTTACTTTGGCATTCAGAAAATACTTTGGCATTCCTACTGGGGACCCCGTTAAAAACCACTGCCTGAAAACAAATTGTCTTATTAGGTGTCGTTTTATTCTGTATTCCTGTGCACTTTTCGTCTGTACATTATTCGCTCTCAAATGCATGCAAGGCTTATGTTCACACTGAATTGACACGCACAGACTTGCATCGTCATATCGCGATGGGTCGGACCACTGCTTTACTTGTTAGTCATTGTGCTCCCTACCTAGGAATAAAAAAACGCTCCCTTTAAGAAGCCTCAAAGCGGCGTCCCGATGAAGGTCGTTCGATCTTTGCCGAAATTCGTTCGATCTTTGCCGAAGGTTGTCTGATCTTTACCGAACTTCGTTCGATCTTTGCCGAAGGTCGTTCGGTTTTTGCACCAACTTCTCGGGAAATCTTATGCAAAGGTCGCATTCGCTTTCGCAGCAATCTGATCGAGCACGACAGCTACAAGGTCGAACAGCGCGATCCGGAGCCGGGCGACGCCCAGTCCGAGTTCGGAGTTCCGCCGCCGGAAGGAAAGATCGACTCGCCCGAGTTCGCGCGAAACTTCACCATGGTAACGCTTGACGCGCACGAGTCGTGGAACAGGCAGCCGGGCCCGTTTTTCCTCTTTCCGAGCCTTCCAAGCGACCGCGCTCTCCCCACCGACGCGCAGTTCATTGGTGAGCTTATAATGCTTGACTGGGTTCAGTAAGCGGAGTCGATTGACTTAAAATGTACCCTCACCTGAACTACGCTCTGCTGTTAGTCCGGTTTCTACATCGCTTCCTCGACTCTCGTTATCTTCACTTCGCTTCAGGTGTCTCTTGCAGAAATCAAAATGCGAGCTTGTGAGAGCTCTGATGGAATAGTTTGGTTGCACCGGAAAGTAAATTCGCTCATACGTGAAAAGAACGCTTTGAAACGAACAAACGCATATTTTCTTATATTCGATGAGGATGTTGTTCGCGACAGGCCGCGGGAATGTGCGTGTTTGTAACTTTGTTGTTCGCTTTATGTGTCAGGCACCTGACTTCTTTAAATAGTGCGGGGGCGATCAAAATGAGTCACGTGGTCTCAAGTTGAAAATAAACAATTCGGGAGCCGCAAAGTGACGCTTCACTGATTATAGGTTGCGGACTGTTGTGAGTAGTTCTGCATGAGTGCGCTTGACTGACTGGTCAAGAGGTCAGCGATCACAAGACGCACTTCTGATTGGTCGATTGTTTAAAAAGTCATTCCTGCACGTGAGCTGTCGTTAGAGAACTGCACGCTCTTTTTGACGTTATCCCTGACGTCATGCTTAACCGTCATCTTCTTACACAGCGATTTCGTCGCAGGGTCTCCGACAGGTTTTCGGCCAATCGGCGACGGCGCGGGGGGGACGGGCCGGGTGTTCCAGGAGTCGCTGGGGGGTAACACGCCGCGCGAACAGTTCACGATGGTCATGCTCACGTACAAACGTGAAGAAGTTTTGCTGCAAGCCTTGAAGCGGCTGAGCGGGCTTCCTTATCTTAACAAGGTTGGTTGTTGGTCAAACGGTGTAAATCAATTGTTCTCTGTGGAAACCGATTCGAAGGTTTCTTCTCGTCGCTTTTGTCTTATTCTCTAAGCTTCCGTTGATAAAATGGTTGTTTTATCTACAAATAAAGGATATAGACATTGACGTGAAGTTTTAACGTGCTTTTTGAAAAACAGTTTGGGCTTGAAACAAGAACGAAAAGTCTGTTTTCCGAAAGTATTCCTTGTACCCGACCTGGTGTCGACGATGTTGCGTGGTTCGTTTAAACCAGGGGTCGGGAACCTTTTTGGCTAAGGGAGCCATGAAACCTACATATTTTTAATTGTATTTCCGTGAGAGCTATATAATATTTTTCAGCACTTAATGCAACTATCTTACTTAACTAGCGTGTGCATTTTTAAGCAAAATCAATAATTTTAAACAATGGTAAATGTCTGAATTTTCTATTTGATGACATGCTTCTTACTGTTCGTGCGACTTCGGGCGCTGCATGGTGTTGCTGAGGGCTTTGTAGTCTGGTAGATGGAAAATTACAGAAAAAGTTTCATTCGTAACAATCGTGTTAAGAAAATATCAAGCGAGCCAGATGTCGTCATCAAAAGAGCCACATCTGACTCGGGAGCCATAGGTTCCCGACCCCTGGCTTAAACTTTCCAAGTTTTGCGTTTCACATCGACTCATTTTGTTTCGGAAACAAAGGAGAATTTGCCGGATTCGATTGTGGCCTGTTTTGAAGAAACTGAACACACGCAACTCTTACTCGATGCCAACCCGCGATAGTTGCGGCTTTCATCACACGCGCTTTGCAGGTCGTGGTGGTGTGGAATTCTCCCGAGCCCCCGCGAGCGGACATGCGCTGGCCCGAAATCGGCGTCGAGGTGGCCGTTGTCCAGCCCGAAAAGAACAGCCTGAACAACCGCTTCGTGCCGTGGGACGTGATCCAAACCGACGCGGTGCTGTCCATTGACGACGACGCCCACTTGCGGCACGACGAAATAATGTTCGGGTTCAGGTGAGCTTTAGAAAAAAAGCGAACGGATTTTCCACTCGGGACTGCAACCAGTGCTTCCTAAGAGCGAAATGGCGAACTTAACTCTACCTTGCTTCTTTCCATACCGACATTGGGCAAAGCCGTGGCCATTTTTCGACTTCGTTCCTTGATATTCAGCGGTTGTTCTTCTTCAGGGTTTGGCGACAGAATCGCGATCGCATTGTTGGCTTTCCAGGCCGAGTCCACACATGGGACCCGCGCGGCTCCAACTGGCTCTACGACTCAAACCACACCTGCGAGCTTTCCATGGTCCTGACCGGCGCGGCTTTTCTGCACAAGGTTAGATTCTTCCTCCTTTTTAGGGGGTGCTGGTTTTCTTTTTTTCGAGGGAGGCCAGCTGGTTGCTGGACGAGACGTACGTGTGATCTTTAAGCCGACTTGATGACTTGATTTTGGATTAAACGGTTAACCTCATTTTTGAGCGTCGCGATATGTTGAGCCCAATTTAAGTTTGTTGAAAATACTTGGACATTTGGGAAATCGCGTAACATGAGAAGAACAATAAGAAGCTACGGTCTCGACCGTCTCCAATTTATGATGAAGTCAGGGATAAAACATTGTTTGTACAGTCTCGATTTTTTTTCGCGGGTCCTGTTTAAAATGGAGCTGCAAGTTTTGTGTCCTCCGGCACCAGCCAGTTGCAACTGACCAGTGACTATATCTGGTCACTGTGTCCCGTGATGGACAAACCTGAACGGACCACTGTGTTTGGTTCTTTGCTGGCTTTCATCCACCGAAGCTTGAAAATCCGCGGTCAAGTAGACGAGCGCAGGCTTGACGCTTGCTAAGCGATTCTCGTACACTTGTTGGTGGATCGCATGCACGAGCAGCTAATCCATCTTACGCTGTTGCGCAGTACTACATGCACCTCTACACGTCGTGGCTGCCAGTCGAAGTCCGCGACATCGTCGACGAGTACATGAACTGTGAAGACATCGCGATGAACTTCCTCGTGTCGCACGTTACTAGGCAACCGCCGGTGAAGGTTGGTTTCCGCGCCGAACCGCAACGGCTCAGAGATTCAAAGACCTTTTTAAGAAACAGCAGCCGCTACCAGCGCTGCTAACTGTCGGCCCGCTGTAAGGCAAAGCAATAGCGACCAGTACGCCAAGTCATGGGCGTCGGAAAGATCTCTTCCAGAGGGTCAATAATGGATTTTTCCAGGGGGTGGCCAAATGATTATTCCCGGGGAGGGCCAGTAATGATGAAATTTTATTTTACCAATTGGCAACTAAGAGAAACACATTTTTCTGCTGAAAAGATTTGGGAAAAAAGCGAATTTCAAAATACAGGGAGTAAAGTCCCACGTTCCGACGCTCATCCGGCAAGTCTCTTGTATTTTATCGGCTTCGATTCAACGTCGGCAAACCTTGTTCTTGAAACGGTTGGTGAACATATGTTCATGCATAATGCAATAACACATTATGAAATACACCATTTGAATAAGAGCTGATGATGCCTACATCGTAGGCGAAATATATACTCTGCAAGATCTTAAAGTGTCTGATGCTTTGCTGAGAAAGGATTTCTTTCCGTAGACAGTGTTATGTAATTACGTTTTACTTCGTCTGCGCTGCGGCCTCTGATTTTTCGGGATGCCGAGTGAATCCATCGTTGGCCTTGCCACACCCGAGGCACTGACTAATGTTGCTACGAAGCTTGCTCTTCGCGAACCAGTCGTTGTGAAAAAGAAACACTCAGGTCGATGACCTTCTCACCAGATCCCCATTCGTTATTAACGCATAATGGCTATAGTTTATTTTCTCAAATATCGTTTGAAGAACAAAAACTAAATCAACGACTCGTGGTGTTCTCTGCAGGTCACGTCGAGGTGGACCTTCCGGTGCCCGGGCTGCCCGGACGCGCTGTCCCAGTCCCAGGAGCACTTCGAGGAGAGACACAAGTGCATCAACAAGTTCGTGAAGATCTTCGGCTACATGCCGCTTGTTTTGACACAGACTCGCGCCGACTCCGTGCTCTTCAAAACGCGCGTTCCCCACGACAAGCAAAAGTGCTTCAAGTTCATCTGAGATTGGCGGAACACCTTTCCCGTTTCAACGATGGTCTTCTTCCCATAGTCAAGATCACCGCCGCGAAGTTCTTTCGCGTTTGTCGCAGTCAGACGCAGATGCGGCAGAACAGGACTGGAGTTGTTTTGACTCGTCCACCAAAATTCCGGTGCTTCAGCTTGGGACCAGCACCAGCTTACCAGACAGCGAGAAACCGAACGGAAGCTTGGGCCGGAGAGTAGCAAGTCGCTCGATTTATTTGTTCCCTCTGCAATCAAAACCGAAAGTGCTTTCCCGCGCGGCTTTCGCCACGCGCAGCCAGCGCATGACGTTGTGAAGCTCACTTACCTTTCCTATGTTGAGACGTATCAAACGATGGATTCTTTTCTGACCTATCGTTTGTTTTCTAGTTTCCCACGCTTGTTCAAAGTTCATTTAGGTTTCGTTGCGTTTTAATTTCCAACTTCCTCATTTTTACCGTCTTCATGCATTGCCGTGTAGCGGATGTCCGCTTGTGATACGATGTAAACGCTTGTCCTGTCATTTTTGGAACCCGCAATATTGCTCCCTTACAGCAACATCGTCATTTTGTAGGAGCGGGTACGGCAAACTTTGTTTTATGAATACTTCGTAGGCGCCTGAAGCAGGCCTTTGTTTTCGTGCAGCCGGAGTTACGACTGAGACGCCGACCCAAGTCGTTGCGTAATGCAGCGTGTTGACGAAAATCTTGCTTAAATCGTGATCTCTTTATGCGCCGCTGCACTTTATGACGTTGCAGCGAAACGTTATTTGCACCGGAAATCGCTCTCCGCCAAACGGCAATCGTCTCAGTATCGCATTACAAAGCAGTAGCCGGAACAATCGCATTGTGGTTTCTNCGCAGCAACTGCCAACCCGCGAGCCGTGCTCGTGGTAACTCATTCTCCCCTNCGTCACTTTTTCGCATTGTGACGTCGCGCTGGTCGATCGTCAACCCGTGGTGCGCTACAGGTGACGTCACAATGAGGAGATCAAACGCTGCTCGAGGTCTCCGCCCACGCCTTCCTGAAGCATTGTCTTCGCAATCGCGACTTTACCTGCGTGACGTTGATCACTCGCTCCCGCCTGTTTCAAGCATTCCACTTTTAGCGTCAAGCAATCGACCGTCGCGGCGTATTCAGCCTGGCAAGCGAAGATGCGAACGCGCGACGCGGGCGTTGCACGTGAAATTGCTCATGCGCCTGCGATTGAGCCGGATGCTGACGAAGGCTTCCTCCTTTCGCTTCTTACCTTGAAAAAGAGGACACACCTGTTTCGCAACTCATTTATGTTTTGTAATAATTGTACGCAACCACGACATTAATGCTCTCGATGCGGTGAACAGTCACATGTTCCCTCCCAGCTTGTTATCCACTGTGTNACGCTGGAGTTTGTTCACTGCTGTTACCTGAACNGCTCTAACTTGTGTTGTTTCGCATTTTGTTGTATACAGTATTAGTTGAACCTGCTTGTGTGCTGCNTGGTTGTGTTTATCCGCAATGAGGTGCGCATTGCCTATTTTCTACACNGCTTCACAAGCTTTGTGCTACAACATGCATTCATGGGCGTCGGAAGGATTTTTCTAGGGGGGTCAAAAGTGGTTAAATTTGTTTTTTTACCCCTCGAAATTGAAAAAACAATCTTTTTGCTGCGATTTTCAAAATCCAGGGGGGCAAGGCCCCTCTCCGACGCCCATGCATGCGTTGTCATGACAGATTCACGTGCTCTGTGCTCAGTTTGTCTTGGTTTGAACAAGTCAAGCCGTTCTGTAACTTCGTGGTGTTGACGAAATAGTTATGATGGAATTTACTTGGACCGTTCAAATTCGAAGCTAGATTGCGATGCGTGCTCTTACTACGTCTGTAAAGTGGTGTGGTCTCAACCGCACCGATGCTCATCGACGCGTCCTGAGGTTACTCGGGCTGTTTACTTCGGAAAAAGGCGATTTTTTTTATTTGTTAGTTTGTTTGTTTATTTACTGTTTGCGTTCTACAGTTTCGTGCAACAGCTAACTTGACAAATCTGTAACTGCAAAATCCGGTTGATCTCAAAATTCAATCAGACTCACAACGGTCTTGAAGTTTCTTGTCTACCGCTTTTCTTTTACATCTGGGTGAAACTTGCAAACCTGTGTTTGGGTGCTTTCGTTTTTGTTCCCCTCCGCCACGAAATACCTTGAGCGAAGCGTAGCGTCATGAACATTATTTTGTAATTTTATAAAACTAATTGCATCAGCAGTTGTTGCTGGTGGCAACGAACTTTATCCCTTTTGGAAGGTTTGTCAAATTCAGTCGTAGTTAACAAAACACGAGGAATTTCTTGTAGGTTTTAGTTACACTTGTCAAAATGGTCCACAGTTCAAGAGCAGTTGTGTTTGACACTTGGCGATGTTGCTTTCATCTCAGTGCTACTTTTGGCGTACCTGTGGCGGAAGACAGTTTTCCTTTTCCATTCGAAGACGTTTTATGGTTATTGTTTCAAGCATGTTCGCAACGTAAGCTACGATCATCCCCGCCCCCTTTTCGTTCCTGTGGTTTCCACTGTTCCCCACTGCACATGTAAAAAAAGTATGTCTCAGTCGTTCACGCGCGAATTGAAATGGCGGCGATTCGTAGCGGTTGTGTTGCGAGACGCGGCGTTGGTTCGCTTTTCTTTCGCCTCTGAGCTGACATTGTTGCGCGACGTTTTTAATGATACACACGTGTCGGTGTTCCCGTGACCTGAGGTGACCCCCACCAGCCACAGTGCTGAAGGCAGAAAACTTTCGCGCGTCTGAGATCAAGGTTTGTGAGGACATCCATGGCAGAAGCGCAGGCTGTTCGTGCGCCGGGTTATCCTTTTTCTCTGAGGCGTGGAAGCGCGCGCAGTTCCGCGTATTGCCAGAGCATCTGCCGCTACGCGCTTTGCTTTTGAATCAATCGAGGGGGAGCGCCCGCGGTAAGCGTTTGCTGGATGCCACAAGGAAGTGCGGGTAGGTGCGACTGAAACCCTCCTCGCCAGTTGGAAGCGAATCAAGAAGCTATCGACGAACAAATAACTAACATGCTGTCGAAATGCAGTGGATTACCAGACGGGTAACACTGACGATGAGATCAGGCATTCCAGACGGAAGCTGCGCTGTATGTTCCGCACACTGCGCTGTGAGCTTTGCCCAGCTTTACGTTTAAGCGTTCAGCTTAACGGTTTGCAGTAACTTTACTGCGATAACTTGTTTCTCTTATTTAACAGAGCGACAAGTTCATCTTGCTAGCCTGGCTTTCCTGTGCTCTGGAACAGTGCTATTCAACCGGGTATATTGTATACCCAAGTGTATACCATATCTAAACCAGGGTATACAACTGAAAAATGGTATACGAAGGTAGAGATGGCACGGGTCGCTAACAGTCCAGTCTTCCGGCCGTCCGCTACGGTTTTGAAACAGTCCGCTAGCAATTTTTTTAGCGATGACGTCACTCCGGGCCGCTACAGTCTGCTCGCCAAAAAT
>JGI24159J19872_10004262_pt1 | contig 18177 bp, 10 predicted proteins | sample Ectturendosymbi4_FD_19872 | JGI IMG/M metagenome (IMG submission 19872) | reverse complement strand
CCAAAGTCGATTTCATTTGTGCAAAATTTTCACACCAAACTTTCTGAAGTACATCTTTTCAGTGTAAGGCACAGCAGCTTGAGAAAAAGGTTTCAATCAACAGAAACAACAGCAAAAGCGAACCTACAGGTAAGGTATACGTGAGATACCTGTTTTTTTACCCAAATGGCACATCAAGCAAAAGAGAACGTAAGAATGCATCTCACATCCTTAGTGAACTATACTCTATTGACGAAGGCATCAGGAATTCTTTGTTTTGTACCCATGTTGTGAGTTCATAAATGCGTGAAAGACTTACTTATGCCAGGTAAGAAACACAACTGCAGTGTCGAATGAAGGTCAACCTCAAATTGCTACTCAGCATTGGACACATAAATAAGTAAGAATGTTTCAACTCTGAAACTGACTTTTATTCCTCCTTTTGTGTGTATAAGTTGAACATACAGTATTCTTTGCCTGATGATGCAATAGAGCAATTTTTGCTTAACAAACGCAACGTTGTACTTAGGGTCAAATATATATAAGCAGCTTAAAGACGAAAAAGAATTAATACTATACAAATTTAAGTAATGAAAACAAAACTTTATAGATTCAACCAATCCGAAAACCGTTATACCTTGTTGCCGAGTTGCTTCATGCTCTGCTTGAGTTGCGCAGCGAGTTTCACGATTTTCTTTTGTCTTTGGACGATCAACCTCTTCAGATTTTTGACGTGCAGCTTGATCTGATACTTCCAGTCTTTGTTGGCATGAAAACCTATTCCTCCATCTGCAATTCAACGCATTTCTATAAAGCACTGGACTATTCTGTTTACACACGCCAAACACCACAAGCCCCGAAACTGTTCAATTTACGTTAGGTTTCCCGAGTTTTGTTCGCAGCATGCAATTTTTGCAAGGGTAGAATTTTCGATACATTGTAATTCAAATTGTTTTGAAAGTAAAGAGGTCAATTTTTGAATAATTGCTGGGACTGGCGTCTGAGACAACATTCCACGAGTTAGTTAAGCTGGTTCAGGCCCTAAATGCAGTGTAATGCCGCCCTTTACTTGAAGTGATCTCGGTAAATGCTGCTTGCGAACCTGGCTAGCGGTTTATTTATTACATTGATTTAAAAAATTAGCATTTGTGCTCTGTTGTTCATTTTACTGGGCAGAGTTCATAACTGTGAATGCCTGGGCCTTAAGAAAAAGCTTCCAACACGGTTGAAAGCAAAAATGCAATTGAAGTTACAGCGCTCCTTACGCTACAGCGCACTTTTTCCAGATCATGTGTCTGACACATGTCAGGGTACAACGCTGCAAGGTCTAGCACGGCGCTGGCACTTATTGTCATATTAAAACTTGATCTTTTCCCAGGTTTAAAGTTACTGAGTTGTTATCAACAACAAGGCATTCGTGAGCTGTTTGGGTCCACTTCAGCTGCTCCCATGATAGTATCTTTAGTGTTGATGTGTCATTTGAGTTCAGTCGGCAAGCTCTACCATGTGAAATGATTTGCGTACGTTCGCATCATTGTGCGTACAGCCCCCGGGCTGCATGAAAGAATGCTTGCAAGCGTGCAAACACTAACAGCCTCAAGCCGTGTTCCAAAAGATTTTTTCATTTTGTGAGCGTTCTTATCACATTTGGCAAACATTTTTTATTTTCCAGACCCACCCCTTCGGAAGTTCCATAAAAATTGTGCGAAAGGTAGCAAATATGCAAGTTTGTAATCAATTTCACCAGCAAACCTTTTTAACTCACAGCAAATGCTTCAAAACAAATTGACAAAATTAGTTCACCGCTACTTGTGCTTTGTACGAGTGAGGGCGATGTATGCGATTCAAAAAACGGTCGGGTAAACATTTTGCTAAAATTCTGCATTGACCTCTTTTTTTGCAACCAGTTGCTTTTCTTGAAAAAGATCGGTTATGACCACTAATGAGTGAAGCCTTCATCTTTTAAACTGGTCGGCGGCCAAACTACGGACCGCCGACCAGTTTAATCCCGCCAGCCAAGTAACTCGCACTTTTTTGAAGCACCACGTTTCCGACTTTAGGCAGCATTAGCTGCTACCTGTCTTTTTATCTCATTGATGTTTTAAACTTTCAGTAAGTGAAAGTGTAAACAAAGTGGTGTTATTTTATTGTTGTCATTAAGCCATTTTCTATGACCTAAAGAACTTGATAAATGATTTTATTTTTCAAAAAATATGACTTCATATGTATTCTACGATAATTTCCTCGTGATTATCTGACAAGTGCGTGCGCCAAATTCTGTTTGTGGAATACTTACCTCTGCGTGTGCATTGATTACCCTTGGAGGAATCTTGAGTGATTTGGTGCCCTTGCGTAATTAGGTGCTCATTCTGATAGTGGTGGTTCTTTAGGACAGTCGTGATCTTTGCTGTCGAAGTGCACGTTACGTTTTAGCTGAATAAAGCCTAAGTTGAGGTTATGCGAATCTCCTTTAACGTCAATATGACCAAAACAAAAATTACTGGGCTAGAACATACTACTGTACAAGTATTACCAGCAAAAATAGGCGTAAGAGATGGTAGCTACATGGTTTACAGCTCAAAACATGAGCAAAACATGTAATTGGTTTAGAAGCAAATTGAAAACATGTATGGACATTGAACATGCATTTCATGGAAATAACGTGATTCATCTACGTCTTTGCCAACATTGAAGTTCAATTTGCAGGATGCAGCTTAGACCTAGCAATATAGTAGTTTCACCTGATAGTTTCAGATGATCTTAATGGTTTCCTTACGGAATTATGTTAAATATGCAAAAAATGATTTTATACCCTAACATGGAAAATATGACTTTTTATGACTTTATAACTTTTGTTAGACTTCATAGGGGTGTGGTTTGTTTTAAAATTCGTTTCATGGCTTTCTAAAGCATATAGTATACTATGACTTTTATGCCTTTTAAATGACCCTAGTTATTATTGTGCTACAAATATATTTTAATGACCTATTTTTGAATAGATAACGGAAATCGCGCTGTAACCGGCCCTCCAGTGGCCAGGCAGTTGCGAATTCGGTACTCGGGTCAAAAAGTTTGGCCACCCCTGTTATAATCAAACGACTCTTACCATTCTATTCAAATGTTCCAACCTTTTGACGAGCATAGCAACTTTTTTGAATCAGTTAACCTGGGGAATTCCACAGACATTTTATGAAACTCTCACGACAGACAACAGTTCACCACTCTCTTACCAATAGCTTTGTCACTTATAGAGCGAATGTTTCGAGAATCAAATCCATCTTCGTAGTTTTGATAAAACATGTCTTTCGCTTCCCAAGACACAGTACACTTCACCCCGGTGACCTTTGTCACGCATCGGCCAAGTTCAATATCTTCGTGGGCAGTCAGCAAAGAACGTAAACACTCTCCCATTCTTGGTCCGATTTTCCGCAAAAGACCACGAGAAAAGACTACGCTGGGTCCTCCCTAACCAAGATTTCGTTAATAAAAGAATTTTGACGGCAAAAAGTCAATGGCACTCTTTATACATCATACAACTCAATTTGCGCATAGCCGCTATGCTTAAATGTACGAGACAAAATACACAAGTCATTTTCTTCTTTAGTGTCATGCCACATAGAATAAAGAAAGTTGCTCCACATTAAAGAAAATCTTAAATAATGGAACTCTAATTGAAGAAATGCAAAAGTCAATCTCTAGCTGTGCGATGCCATGTCGCGCACCTCTCTAGCACTTTAAACCAACAAACGCTGGGCAAAAACTGGTTGTGAGGAATTTAAAAATTGCTTTGATCTAACGGTAGCTAAAAATAAACGTTACTCGAGTGTAGGCGCAGGTGAAAAACCGATTCCTGTTGTCCAGGAAGATTTTCACACGATTATTCGAACTCAAAAGGTTTGGGGGATCGAACGACCAGCATAAACGTTCTCACATATCTATAGCCCTCTCCTTAATCGCTTTTTTGCATGTTTCTGAAAGTGAGGGTGGCAAGTGCGATAAAGCGTTTGTGATGCAATTCGCAGCGATAGACCGATGATACTGAAGTCTGGCATACCACTTCAATGTATGTTGGCTTTTTTCCTCGTATTTATCAATTAATTTGTCTCTTTTAATTGGGTTATCGCTTTGCAAGTTTCAAGGTTTAAAAAAAATTTAAAGTTGAACTTTTGAAATTGCTCTGCTTTATTGCAAAAACAACGTTTCATTTTTGTCAGGATCAAAACTTTGCATGCATCTTTCATTACCATGCAGTAGTTGTCTCCTGGAGGTATTTTGTCACCAGCATCTCTTCCAAATCCAGGACGTCCCATGTATATTGGTTTCGATGAATTTACTCTACTCAGGAACGTATGCAATTTGTCGATGTTGACGTATGCGTCGTCATCCAATCTCACAAACCAATCATATCTTGAAATTTTTAAAATACAAGTTAGTTCTAAAGTTTACGCAACACGGTGTTTTTCATTTAACAATTGGAGGAGTAGCAGCAACGATCAAAGTAGCTTTGTTGGGCTCAGAGCTGATGGATGTTTGACTCCATTGTTACGTCACGTTACTTTGTAAAAATAATTAACCGATATTTTGAGATTGCTCTGTAAGAAATGCTTTCAATTCGCCGAATGCGCAAAGCTCTTTCTATTAATTTTCATCAGCATCAAACTTGACACGTGTTGCCGAATTTCGAAATATTTCTTCGCTGAAATTTTATCATATTGTAGTCCAGTGGTCTCCAAACTTGTTCGAACGGTTACCCAAACCAATGTAGCGATTATGTCTTATTACCCTCAATATTTTAATTGTAAAAAGAATAATACATAACAATATTGTGGGTTTGGTTCTGCGTTACCCCCAGAAGAATTGCATATTACATCCAGTTTGGGAACCACTGCTGTAGTCCGACAACGAGTAAAACATGACACTTCGCAAAGTTGAATGGTGTTCGATGTTTGATTTAAAACCCTACAACGTTAAGTCAGGGTTTAGCCAACCCCATCAGGCGTGCTGACCGCCTGGTTCTCATGTAAACAAACGCAGCAGCGCCCTCCACGCTTCAGTAGCTGCCGATATTTGTCTGACATCTCGATTGGTGCGCGTAACCTCGTGCGCGCTGTCTGAACTTTTCCACTATCGAGAAAAGTTCGTGGTTTCCTGTTAAAATCACCCCGCGTTAGTAGTTATTCTGGGTTTTTCTCCCATGTGACACAGCGCTGCAATTGTGGTAATGTGGTAATCAAGGGCTGTAATTTACTCAAGGCGTTCTTCCTTACCAGCATGGAGCAGGAGAGGTTCGTCCAATGTAGCACATATTTTTAATGAGCTTTTTCATATTATTTTTTTGAATTTTCTCTGGATACTAACGTGGGGTGAGTTCCACCGTCTCAGGTGTGGTTTTCCTTTTCATTTATAACAGCATCAATTTAAAGTACAAAGTAACTTTATTAGTGCATAAACCACGGAATAAGAGTTACGTTTCCAGTGTAGTTTGTGCTAATTTAATGGAAATTTGTTTTTGTTTTTTAAGAACCGGTAACATTAAACCCAACTTAGGGTTCGTGTGACGAAAAGCGAGGTTTTGTACCTACAATCCTATAATACTAACAAAATGAGATTATGGAGTGTCAGATTATAAAATGGTTGAGGTAGCTGCTACTTCGAAAATCATCTAATTACAAAAAGTCATTCCGTTTAGAACACATCATCACGATGTCCTGACTTTTTTCTGAAACTGTTTCGTTTACATCGCCTAAGAAAGTGACGCAAGAGTGACGTTTCTGCAACCTCGGCACGCACTGGCGTCAGAAGGGACGCACGCAGTTCCGTAGCAGACCAACTCTGCCCCCACCAAAATGCCTGCAGACTCCCCCTAAAGGTGATTCATTTAAAAAAAAATTTCGACGTTATGCTACATCTCGAGGCCGAATAGCCTCAAACAAAAAATCCTAATTGCTGTCATAATTTTGGTCTAACCAGGCCCGTAGCCAGGTTTTAACATTTGGAGGGGGAAATACATTTTAGGTTTAAAACAAATTTTTCTGGGCACAACAAAATTTGAAGGGGAACAAAAAACATTTTGGGGGAACCTTCCCCCGAATGCCCCAACGTGTCTGCGGGCCTGGGCAGAACCATCGCCAGAAAGTCTTCCACTGGGGGACTTCATGTTTGTGCAGGGGGCTAGACAGTCTGAAAATTTATATTTAGGTACTTCGCACCATGCACAGCATTTGCAGATTGTGCAAACTGATTATAAATTTTTTCATGCAAATACCCATAATAGACTCGTAGTTTCCAAATAAAAATTTTTGAAAGAGCTTAACAAAAGGAATTGGGTCGTAATATCATTGCGATTTAATTGACGGCGATTATTTAGAGATGTCGTAATGAAATGCAAATGTACAAAAAAGTGCAGTAAATCAGAATCAAGCCTACCGTTCAGTTGTAAAAATACTACTACCGAGGGAACTCATGAGACCGGTCAGTGCAGTGCGCCGCGATGAACGTTTTCTTTCATTAGCGCAATTTGATGAACTTTATCATGGGCTTAAGTGAAATATGCCTATAAAGCGTGCGCATTGGGCTTTATACAGGCCGAAATATGCATGCATAAACCTTGCTGATGTCTGGACTTGTCAATCTACTGGTGCATGGTACATGTTTAGCTTAAGAACATTTTGTATCTCAAATTGGCTATAATAACAAATATGGAGTAAGGCAGGGGTCTCAAACTCAAATTGCTCTGTGGGCCACATGAGGACTTAAACCCGCGGGTCGCATTATGACGCTGACGCAACAAAAGCGGTATCTGAACTTAATTTTACATATATTTCCTGCGAAACGTATCATCAATTATAGACAAATCATTCCCAGCCGTCTCTACCTTCGTAAATCAATTCCAGCCGTATAAGGAACTTGTTCACTCGCCAACTGAGCACTTGTAAACACCGGTAAATAAACTAACACAAATATTCATTTTATTCACTTTCATGCCCACTTTTCCTCTAGGAAAGGTTGTGGGGGCAACATCCATAGGAGAACTTAGAATATCTCACGATCAATAGCAATTTCAGATAGTTCTGCTGACTCCACACCAAGACGGGACCAAGCAATGTTGGAAATCCAGTTACTCCACCTAGCTAGGCCTTGGACGACGTCTGGGTCGCTTTCCCATGGCTTTAGCCAGCAGGGCTTGCCTCATCAGTCTTTCGTTGGGCATTCTGGATACATGGCCCAACTAACTTTAGTTGTTCTCTCAATGTTCTCAGTTCTCTCAAAAATATCGACTGAATCAGGGCTCCCATTGCTGCTTTTTCCACCCAGATCTGCATTTTTTCGATTGCATCTGATTGTCTAGGTTTAATTTTGAAAAATCCCGTTAAATCTGATTTTTTAGAATATGGATTTTGGAATTAACTACAGTAAATCTACACTTAAAAGCACTAGTGTTTCTGTATGCTTTCGAGGAATCAGTCGACTGCCATCTGCTTTCGTCTTTTTGCGATGATTCCGTGTTTGTATGCGATCATCAGGTAAAAAAGTACTTATATCGGTGAAACAAAGCATGTGCAGTCAGTGTTGCACCCTCACACCAGCATCGATATCAAAGACTGAAGGTTGCTTGCGATCGGGTAAAGTCAGTCACGCAGTTGCATGTACAACAAAAGTAACATCAATAAATAACAAACGGTTAGACCAGTGGTTCTCAAAGTGGTCGATATCAACCCCAGAGGTCAATTGGACCATCCAAGGGGTCGATAAATAGTCACGGCTTCGAATGAGGGTCACTGAATGGCCAGGGGTCAATGAATAACTGCTGGGGTCTACTGGAGCAATGAAGCCTCCAATTCAAAATTGTTGTTAATCGAGCAAGGAATGCAAACGGTGTTTTTCAACAAATCAAACAAAATTAAGAGGGCCGATCAAATCTCAGCTACAGTAGTTTAAAAGTACAAGTACAAGTACTCAAATTTATTTTGACGCGTACTTTCCTTGTATTAGTAACTGTTGATCTAGGCCACGGGGTCTACAGAAAATTGTATACTTTAATTGGGGGTCAACGTGCAGAAAAGTTGGTAACCACTGGGTTAGACAAACAATTGAAAGATTTGCAGTTGGGTGAACTACGTAAAAGGTCATTGTCTCAGATGCCACTTGAAGGAATCGAATATTGATGAAACAATGTTTTAAGAATGAATGTTTGAACTTTTTGGCTATACCCTATGCATGCAAAATGAAAATACGGTTTCCATGGCAGGAAACATATATTGCCAGATTATGTATTGTAGATTCCGTTGCAGATAAAGATCTCACAAAAGATCCACGTTCAATAGCATTTGTGGTCCTACATTTTCCCCACCTTGTACATGAAGAACAGCTGTAGAATATATCGATAGTTAAAACATGTCGTTGTCCAATAAATCTATCCTTGATTTATGGTATCATTTGCGCAACATGAAAGACGGTTTAGATAACCAGGAGCTCGGAATATTTTATGATTTAATGACCAGATCTATGGTTTTGCCAGTCTACTGCATCACTAGAAAGAACATTTTCACTTGCTAATCATATCAAAACAAATACAAATTTGCTAAAACCGAGAGTGTTTAGAAAATTTTTTATCAAAATAAGCATTGTCAAGAAGCAGCCATCAAAACGGTTATTGGATACCTAAGCCTGAATTACTGAGAAATGTCATTAATAGAATATGTCACCAGCGTTACACAATGTCTTGAGCAATGGGATCCAAATGTTACATGTTCACGCTGCGGACGAAAATTTGGAAGAGCAACTTTAAGTAAATCAGGATTTTAATCATTGTCTCACCTCAGGTATTTTCATCTGTTCTCTTTTTGCAAATTAAAATTTCCGTTTTTTTTTCTTCTACAATTTGAGTGTATTAGAAATTACTGAATGGGAGCCCTGGACACAATAGTCGGCGACTCGGCAGGCAGCTTGACCAACGGTCGTACTGAGATTCACGCAAACTCGTTGAAAGACCCTGGCGTTATCAACACGGAATCTGAGTAGGTGAATAAAACTAAATTTCATGATTAATTAGGACAAAATTTTGACGAATATTTATCGATTTGATCATGTACCGGCAATTAAATCTATGCGTACCACAGTTTCCTGGAGGCCCCATTGGACCTTGAGGCCCTAGGCTTAAGCCTTTATAGCCTATAGGTAAATCCAGCCCTGCTCATCACCCTGATTCATGCTCTCCATGATGGTATGGTTGGTAGAATATGCCATCGAAGCACTCTTTCAGACCCTTTTCCAGTTACTGGTGGTCTCAAACAAGGATGTTTCCTGGTTCCAACCTGCTTTTCATTATATGTGGCCGCAATGCTGAATGAAGTCCCACCAACAAGCCCGGGGATTTACCTATGATACCGTATGAACGGAGGGCTTTTTAATCTTGCTCGCTTCCGTGCAAAATCCAAAACCTTTGTTATCACAGCCCACGAGCTGCAATTTGTCGATGACAATGCTACCCCAGCTCAGACTATTGACGACCTTCATAGGATAACTACCACCTGCAACGTCTCTTACCAGCTTTTGGAATGGAAGTAAACACTGACAAAACCAAGGTACTTAACCAACCACCACCTGGACAAACGTCCTCAAGGACCAATGTCGGCATTAATGGAGAGCATCTGGGCGAAGTGGATTACTTCCCGTATCTTGGCAGCATTCTCTCAAAAACTCCGTGTGAAAAGGACATTGAAAATCGCATAAAAACTGCACACTGCCCTTATGGGTGTCTTAGCCATCGTGTCTTCAACAACCACGCGATATCCATCCGCACCAAAATCATGGTTTTCCGGGCCGTCGTTCTTTCTGCACTTCCCTATGCCTGTGAAACTGGGACCTTGTACCGTCGTGACACCAAACGCCTTGAGAGCGTCCAACAGAAATTTAAGACAACTACTCAACACTCGAAGGGAGTAGCTGCTTTCAAACAGTGAAATCCTCAAGCGTGCTCTGCTGCCGCGTGAAGCCACCATCCCGCAACACCGTCTCCGCTGGACAGGACATGTAGTACGGATGGACCCCTCCAGATTGCCTCGAATCATAGTTTACGGGGAACTTGATGAAGAAGATCCCATGGAAAACCAAAGATGCGTTATAAAGACCAGCTAAAATGCTCCTTGAAACAAGCTGGCATTAACCACAGTCTTGGGAACTGCTTGCCAATGACAGAACAGCTTGGAGAAGAAAAACGAGGGATGGTGTTGTAGAATCATTCGAGATAGCTAGGAAACAACAGGATGAAGACAGATGCAAACGAAGACACGAAAAACTGAATCAGCCACGTCCCCCTCCCTCTATACCATGCAACCACTGCCCACGCCTATTCCATCACAGGCTGGTACGTCAAAACCATATTCGCCACCATCATCAACCACAGATGGAAAGTCCAGTAGACGAATCCTGTGCTCGGACACGAGCCGGAGACGATGACGACGATTCAGCTTGAACAGCCACACAAAACATGTCGACGAGCCGCATGCGGCTCCGCAGTCACAGTTTGCCCACCACTCAACTATGCAGATGCGATGTAAAGGAATTGAGTTTATTGAACACATAGTAGTCGTAGACATATTTTAACTATGCATAAATACAGTTGCATTTTAATTAGTAATCAATTTTAGTGCATGAATCTTTATGCCTCTTTTTATGCAAAGCAATCGCTGGATTGCCATACTGTGAATGTGACCCTTTGAAGAAACAGTAATAAATTTACCTTGTTTGACAAAATGTAGGGCAAGACGATAGGCGCAGTTAGTTCGACTGCACAGTTCAAATAATTTAAGAGACTGGGCATTTTATCATCGAGCTAAGGTGGCTTCTTGCCACTGCAATCTAAGAAAGATTGAGGCCATGGGATTCCTCTAAGTACTGATGCCCTTTTCAGGAAGTAATCCTTTAACATTTACACGCAGATGCATGTGGCAACTATAGACGGGGCGTAATAAAAGCAGTTCCCGAAATTCGGTTTCATTGATTGGTTATCGAAGTTTTTGTCCATTCATCGGTAGGCGAAACTTTGATTCATTGATTACCTCGTGATTCCGAGTAAGAGCTTAAAGCATTATTGTCGAGGACTGCTTCCATCCGAAAAAGAAAATAAATTAAAAATGACCATTTAAAAGCTTTAAAAAAAATAAGTGTTTAGGTAATGAGTAGGGCCATTTGAAGTCATATTCTTTTCTGTGCTTCAGGATGCTATGAAACGCATTTTAAAACAAAAATCGCACCCCTACGAAGCCTATAACAGATGTTATAAAGTCATTAAGTCATATTTTCCATGTTAAGTCATAAAGTCATATTTTGCATATTTTCACCCTAATTTAAGAAGGAAACCATTAAAACAATCTCAAAACATCAGGTGAAACTACTATATCGCTAGGTATAAGTTGAATCCTGCAAATTGAACCCATTTGAGCACCATGCGAATGCTGGCAAAGACTTAGGTGAACCAAGTTATTTGGATGAAATCTAATGCACTGTCTAAAAATGCAAGTTCTTGCGACCCAAAGAAATACACCAATGTCCATCATGCATGTTTCCAATTTCCTCCTTCAAACCAAACAATAGGGTATGTTTTGCTCATGTTTTGAGCTATTTATTTTAGTGGGGCTTCAACAAACCATCGGATTACCACCTCTTATGCTTATTTTCGCTGGTAATGCTTCTGCGTGCAGTAGTTGTACGTTCTAGCTCAGTCATTTTTTGTCATATAAAGTCATATTTTCTGAAAAATAATGTCGTATTATCAAGTTTTTTATGTCATAAAAAGTGGCCCTAATGATGACATTGGTGACGCACGTAATCTTTCTATCCAATTCGAAATTCACATAATCATTCTTACTTGTTGATGTAGAAATCGTACATAAATTTGATCATGGAGAAACTCTTTTTCTGAGGTGGATAAGAGTTGTCTTTAACTCCAGGAAGCTGAACAACCCGAATTCCGTTGCTTAGTTCGCCAAACACATAACGCTGCTGAAAGTTGATGGTGCCATTATTTTTTGAAAAGACTTCAATGTGTGCAGATGATGTTTTGGCCCAAGTTGCCAAAGCAACTGAAACTCGAGACTTCAAATTTTTTTCCGCAGACATAATTCCTGTAAGCAGTTTTAGACAAAATGTTGGGAGCGGAGACACTTTGAAATGAACAAGTCACAAAAAGTCTTTCTATAAAAAAATTGTTGACCATCATATTCGTCGTTTATAATATTCGTCGTTTATAACAACTCGGTAGTGGATTTTTAACAGACAAAAAGCACTGAAATAAATTTTAATGAATAAGTCCATTTCACATTATAATGTAATGTTTTGCGTTTTTATCACGTGTGTTATGGGATTAAAGACCAATTGTCCAGCATTGGCGTGCAATACGGAACCGGCTGCCCTCCCACCGTCACTACAAAATTGTAAAAACCAGGTGAATAAGAGCAGTTCTTATCAATTTTAAGTGCAAACGAAACAAAACGGAGTAAACAGGCAAAGGCAGATGCACCAATATAAACTTTGAAATTTGTATTTATCTTTGCCACCGCTTGTCAGAAAAATTGCGGTTCGAAAAAGCCACAGTTAACCTGTTTTGTTCTTCGTATCATTCAAGGAAATTTAATGCAATAAAAATCCAACTTGTTACAAAAACATTAAGTCACAACCGGTGTCAAAATTCAGGCACTGACAATTTTTAGAACAAGTAGCTTCCCCTCCTTGAAGAACTTTTTTTTAACTCTACATGTATGGAATGGTGTCTGCATACGGAAGTATTCATTTTAGTTATAAAATATATTGCTATATTTTGCAAGCGACAAACGCTGCAGTTTCAGAGTATTTCAAAGTAATGTTTTTGTTTTAAGTTTTTTTTTGACAAATAACCTTTCCTCACGAAATCCCTGACACATAGCTTGGTGGCACGCTTTCAAAACTAGGTTGAGACATACTGACCAATGTAAAGCCGTTTGTTGTGAGTATTCCCGTCGTCGCCTTTCTTTTCAGATCTTTGGTGCTCTGTACCATCGCCACTGCATGATGTACTCTTGACTGTAATTCCAATCGGGAAATAGAAGTCCAATATGTGCTTCCCCAACATGAGTCCTATGAGGCACCCCAAAACAAGCCTGCAAGTGTTTACATCTTGTTTTAACGCTTGTATACTGCACGAACATAGCAAAATATGTAGAATGACGGTCAGATTGTAGATAATAGCAGGTAAGCCACGAAAAACTGTAAATTCATCATAAAAATGACTATAACGTTATTTTAGGACAATTATTTCGCAATCAACAAAACAAGTGTGAATTTTGTGGTTTTCTCGGTTACATGTGGATTCTTTAACTCCCGAGGTAAGATCAAGAATTGATTTACCCCTACATGCAAGAAAAACGACATGTAACTCAACTTATCAGACTAGAGTAACAGCAAAAACATTTAAGCATGATAAACGCTGCATGCTTTTGATTTTTTGATAATGGCTTTTGCCGTACGGTAAGCAACTGTGCGAATGACGAATTCTATGTGAATGTGTGCACCTGACCTCACTCTACCGCAGGGGTCTCAAACACGCGGCCCGCGGGCCTCATGTGGCCCGCGAGGGAGTTTTGTGCGGCCTGCGATGCTTTTCGGGAAATTTCAAATGTTTAACATTTACGTTGCCAAGTGCCCTGAAAAAAGATGCCGCGAAATAAATGAACCACATATGAATGATACCCAGTGCTGTTTTCATCCTGCCCATAACACTACAGACAAACATTTCACTCTCCAGCGATTTTTTCAAAAATCTTGGGATATGCCAAAAATGTTAACACATGTTTTGTCGACCTCGAGAAAGCATACGATCGGGTTCCTCGTGAAAATCTTTGGGGAGTGTTGTGGGAGTAGGTTGTACGGTGTTGACGGCATCCTGTTACTACTGTCAAGTCACTGTATTCCTGCTCCAACGTTTGTGTCCATGTCGGGAGTAATAAATCACGACCGTTCACCGTTGGTATTGGACTCCGACAAAGGTGTGTGCTGTCACCACTTCTCTTCAGTCTACATCAGGGGTGGCCCACTACGGCCCGCGGGCCGCCTCCAGCCCGCTGACCAGTTTAATCCGACCCGCCAAATACCTTGCACATTTTTTTCAAGTGCCACGTTTCCGACTGCACAGCAGTGCAGCAGCATTAACTGCTGCCTGACACGTAAATCGCACTGTATCCGGCCCTCCAGTGGCCAGGCAGTCGCGAATTCGGCCATCGGGTCAGAGTTTAGCCAACCCTGTCTACATCAATTATATAGACCAGTGGTCTTCAACATGGGTGAAATCGACCCCCAGGGGGAGATTTTACGCGTTGTGGATGCGATTTTGTGACTTACGAGATTTGGGGGGCGATTTCAGTTTACTGGGGGGCGATTTCTGCATGTTGAAACATATTAAAATTTTGAATTGATTCCAAAAAAACAATATTTCTTACTTTGGAATCAAAGCATTTGATGCGCTTTCGACTCCATGGTTCATAACAAAGGTTATAAAAACACATAGCTGACTGGTCAAGTAACAAACAAACTAACATCGTTCTGTGTAACTCTTCACTGCACTAACTATCCAAGACCATCACTGGCTAGGAGTGAAGCATTGCGGTTCTTACCAAGATTATTAATGCGTAGGTATTTTGTTGAGTCTAACGTTTGAAATAAGACAAAGGAGTAGAGAAACTGTTGCACTCAGTAGTTTGTTAGGTTGGTTAACCCAATCTTTGTATGACCAACGTCACAAAAGGACATCAATCCGTAACATTTGCCAGCCTGTACACATCAGCACGCAAGGTTTTGGACGATTCTCGCATAGAATGCGTTAATTAGTTGTAGTATAATGATATTGGTTGAAAGCGACCAATGCTTATAGCTATCGGAAAACACCCAATCGGTCAAACTTCATTTTTCAAGAGAAAAACTTCAGCTTTTTCGAAGATAGTAAAAATGGCCCAACAATCATAATAATGCTACCACTAAACCATCGCATCGACTTCCGCGGCGATAGCGAATATTAATTGCAAGTTGCCGTCAAGTTTCGCCTAGTGAATTTTCGACGTGAACTGTCACAAATCCCTCCAATCGTATTGTGTTATTATTAGCAAAATTGCCTTTAATTGAAAAAGCCTTCCTGGCCTTCGGTAAAGCATTGCCAAACCGTTCTTTCGTAGCCAAAAATTATAAAATAATATAACAGTCCTATATCACGTGTTTTATAATATTTCGTTTGTACCTTGAGTAAATCAATGCGGGCCTACGTAAGCGTGTTCTGTTTTAAAAATGCTGGAAATATGACTGTTGCGAGACGATTTACGTAGCAATTAACTAGTAAAATTAGTAACAGCTAGCCGCAAGTTGCAAAACGTGCTTATTGTGTTTTTCAGGCAGTTCGAGTGTTTTGCTGTTCTGTGGATATAGCTGTAGGCTACTGTAATCATCTGACTTGTGACAACGTTTAACAGTAGGCTGGGAAAGGAGTAACTTAGACCAGCGAATAAACCCAAGCACCCAATTTTGGTTAAACTAAGGAGTCTAAAAAATCCTTTTCGCCACTTGTTTGAGGCTTGCGATGAAGTCATCCTGTTGTGTTGATCATGCCGAAAGTTACATTGTGTAAAAAGCTACTGTGTGAAATACCTTTTTGCCAGCTAGCTAGCATAAGCGCATGCGATTCCACCATCCATAAGCGAATGCGATTCCATCATCCAAATGTTTCATCGACATTCAAAGTGACGAAGAAGCCCCTGCTATATTTCATGCACACGGGTAGGCAGATTTTTGGAAGCTATCATTACTGGCGTTTCCAATGACGTATTTTGCTGAGCAAGGTTTCCGCCAAGTACTGCACACCCGTAAAAAACATGGCAATCGTCTTGACATGAACAAGACCGGAGGAAATGTCATAAGACGTAAGCTGACTAACTTGCAAACTTCTTTGAAAAAGCTTGCAGATAAACATCACAAGGTTCGCATTAGTTGGAACCAGCTGTTTTTTTGGAAATGAATAGCATTTATTTTACAAATGCATTTGCAAAGTAGGTTGCCTGTTTTATTGCTATTTTCAAAACAAAGTAATTTTTCAGACAATGGAAAAATTATAGGTAGGTGGCGATTTTCAAACAAAGTTCCCGTAGGGGTGCGATTGCACAAAAAAAGTTGAGGACCACTGGTATAGACAGTCGCAGCCGAGTCGAGGAGGGTGTCGCGTTCGTGAGCTGCAGGATCAACCGTTCACGTTTTGCAGACGTTTTGGTACTGCTAGCATCTTCTCAACAGCACCTTCAGCATGTACTCGATCGGTTTTCCGCTGCGTGTGACCGAGCCAGAATGAAAATCAGAACCAAAAATACCGAGGTATTATGTCCCTGTACAAAGGCAGTGTATGCTGCAAGTGAGCGGAGTGCACTGCAGCAGGTGGAGAAACTCAAGTGGATAGAGGTGGTATTTACAAGTGACGGAAGGTGGAGCGAGGAGGCTGATGCATAGATTTCTAAAGCTAACGCAGTTTTGCGTGAGCTTTATCGTTCTGTGGTCACCATGGGCGCAATTTTGTTGTAAAATGTGGGGGGGGACAGCTTGGCATGAAACCAATATGGTCATCGGGTCGATGCAGAAGTTACGTTTTATATATATAGTTTCCCAATCTTATTTCTAGAGGTGCTTTGAGAGCAACACTAAACACGCTTTGTCCTTGCAGATGATTTACATATTAATGTACTTAACTTTGTTGCTGGACACGGTACTGTAGTTCAGTCTGCTTCCATTAATATCGTGTTTGGATGTAAACAAGCACAGCAATATAGTAGAACACATCGACTGAGTTATATCAGAGCTGTCGGTTGTAGTGCACAAAATGATTTCGCACTGGTCGCACATCACTCTTACAGTAGAACACTTCAGTTTTCATGCATTTCACATGAAGTGTGAGTAACAGCTCGATTTGATGTTTTGTTCAAGTCGCTTAACGTTACAAAAACGATAAATACCTTTCTTTCACATTTCCGTGTTTTTAAAAAAGCTACAAATCTTTTTAATGCCACTGGGCATCATGCATGCAGCACCACCCCTATCAAAATCTCCATTGATATCCTCTTATCAGCAGCAAAAACATTTGGCCTAAAATTAACGTAGCCTACTTAGCAAAATGATTTCAATCTATTTTTACTGTTGGTGGGTGGAGGATGTATCCTTTCAATCTCCCCTTGTTGGCCCCTGCATACATACTCACACAGAATTGTAAAATGGCCTTATTTTGAAGTCTGAACCCAGACCGAACCCGAAATCATAAGCCCAAACACGGCTCGATACCGACATTTATTTTTGAAGCCCGATTCAGGCCTGAAAGCCAAATTTACCGAGGGAGTTAGGACATAAGTGTAGGAGCAGGCAAATTTTTGCGAGTGCGAATGATTTGTGCCCGAATTCTCACAAACTTCCTCGAAAATTGGGCGCCAGTTCTTTTAAATCAAAAGATGTTGGGTGCCATATTTGCTCATACTTTCACGGTGTTTGTGAAGGTTTTCAGAGATTTTTCCCTGATTTTGAAGTATTTTGCCAGGATTTACACCAAATAAAAACTTTTGGGGGTGTGCTTGCACTCCCTGCACCCCAGCCTCCTACACCAGTGAGTTAAGATATGCGCAACTGCGGAGTAACAAAAAACGTTGTGTGCAGGTGTAGTTGCAGGTACACGGCATATCACACCGAAAATAGCAACCACCTTGACCATAACATTAGCATAATCTGGCACAAACGTAGCATATTAGTCAACCATAATGCTACGGAATGTTAATGCTACGGAATGTAATGTTTCTCAAGAAAAAAAGAAACTATCACGAACCTATATACGATGGCGCTGTAGGCAGAAAAGAGACTTTTTAGGATAGCTATATAGATATGAAAAGCCGACTTGTAGGCTTCTTAAAACAAGCCAAGAATTGCGTGAGTGATAGATCTTTTCGACGCAACACCATCGCGTGCTGATTCACATGTGCAGCTGTAATACTCTCACTGTTACAAGAAAATGACCATTCTAACAGTGTACCACACAGGGTAAAATGTCGGACAGAAGTAGTTAAACATCTTTCACTGTCTCTAGAAACTTGAAAAATGCTAAAAATTGTTTTATCGAAGCTGAAATCGATAAACTAACAGAATCAGTCATACCAC
>JGI24159J19872_10004261_pt1 | contig 18179 bp, 11 predicted proteins | sample Ectturendosymbi4_FD_19872 | JGI IMG/M metagenome (IMG submission 19872) | reverse complement strand
ATCGAATGATATTGGGTAGACTGAGTCTTCCTGGAGCAAAGTGTTTTCAAGGTGGTACGTGGTGAAAATACTGGACCCACAAATGGTACGCGATCAGAAAAGGTTTGGGAATCGCTGAACTACATCAACCGTTACCTTGCCAAGGAAAAAAGAAATTAAATCGGCTATTAAAAACAATTGCTGTGGTTGTTTAAGAGTCCACGATCGTGTTTGGGTGTGTTTTTAGTTCAAAATGTAGCGTTTTCCGGTAAGGAATTCCCGCATGGCAAATCTAAGTCACTGGAAGTTATAAAATATTAATCGATTTCTCTGAAAACGAACATGTTTTGCCAATCTTATGACACGCGTCACAACCCCGTCCGTGTCTCGCACCGGAATTAATGGTTAAATTGATGGTATGAAAAAAAATAAACACAGAATGTTAATGTCATTGCCCAACAGCAAATTCCAAGATCAATAGAGTTTCCTTAAATGTAGGGTTGTAATTTGCTCTTTTGCAGCGCTGTAGACTGGAAACGTTTCTCTTGAAAACAGTAAGCGACAAAACGTGATATAGCAAGCAAAAGTTTTTGAGTGTGGCAAAAACCAGATGTATCATAAAGCAATTTCGCTTTCTTCAATTTCACTTACTTTTCCTCTTTGAACAAGTTCGAAAAAGGACCAGTTCCTTTTATTTTTGTTCGGCGAAGATGGCTCTTGAACCAATGTTTAGAAATTCCTAAGAGCTACTACTCTTTATGCAAAAGGTGACAGCGTTTCTTGGAAAAGCGCGAAAAAAACGGTTATAAAAAGAGCTGCATAGTGACTATTAATAAGAAAGTATTGGAAAGTGTGCCCATTGTTTAGTAAGAAGTGAGACGTCATTAATATTTCTTATCACCTGATCATGTGTTCGTTAGAAAGTTGCAGGAGCAATTGCACGAACAAATGGCGCACTGAAATTGTATAACTCTGCGGGAAACAACTGTAATGCCTGCTGTGTGCATCTCTTACTCTTTATTTCTCAATTGTAACGACAAATTGTGAACGGCAAGCAGCTTGTAAAACAGATTCATTGACAGTTGTCGCTTTTGACTCGCACTGGATTCACCACAAAGACCTCAACATAACGTTCTTCACGACAACTCTCAACCAAGACCGAAACCAGTATTTTTAAGGGCGATTATCTGGTAATCATTGGCTGTGTGAAAGTTTTTAATAGTTCTATCATAACTTTGAAATTTAAGTGCATAGCCTTGAAACATTTTTGCAATCGTGATTCTGCTTTCTTGTGCACAGATAAACCGAGGTTTCGTTACGCCTTAGCAGCTTGCTTTGTGCACTTGCAGTCAATTGCATCATTGTCAACTGCAGCGACCATAATTTCTTGCATAAAAGTGAACAGCTCACAAGAGCAGTTGTGTTTTATTCGCGTTTCGTAAAGCGGCAAAATTTCAGTTGGGAGGTCTTGTCTTCAAAGGGCTGTTGCTTTCGGGATGTATTGTTATGATTCATTTCGAGACTAATATTTACTGTGGTACACTTTCATTAAGAAAATGTCTCTTAGCCTAATTCTTTCCAGTGGAGTCAAGAAGGGGGCCGCCAATTATATTTTCTCAGAGCGAAGCTCTTGGAGGACGTCAAAAGCAACAGGTCATTATCACTAGGTTATTCGTTGGAAACAGAAGGTAGGAAAACGGCATTAAACGCTGTACCACGCTCTTGGTGCTTTGGCAGCCTAAACAGAATAATTTTACACTTTGGGAACTAGTTTGTTACGGGGTCTGAGAAACATTTGTCTTGAACTTACCTCAGCTTAGGAAGTGTTGCGCACCCTATTTTAAGAAAGACGTTAGAATGCCAAAAACAAAGTGCTCACCACAACAATGTTACAAACCAGGGATGTACAACCCGTGGCCCGCGGACCAAAAGTGGCCCGAGAGCTGAAGTTCTGTGGCCCGCAGAAAGGTCCAGATTTTGAATAGAGTGTGGCCCGCGAGTCAAAAACCTAAAAATATATTAGGAGAAAGATAGTTTGCTGTCTACGTTACTTTCCCTTACGACCATACCAGTTAACCCACATTTTGTATTCGCTTTCTCCAGACCCCGTTGCTCCACAAGCAATCATTACGGCTTTTAAAGGGTAATGCCAATCTTCCATGGGTGGCCAGTGAGTTGTCTAATCCGTAGAGCGTGACACAGGAAGCTGTGGCCCGTGGACCAATCTGGTTATGTGTACTTGGACCGGCAGTGCTGCATGGTTGCACACCCCTGCTATAATCGTAATTTGTGCGAAACATTTGACTATTGACTTGCTCCCTTCCACGTCGTTATCAGATACGACCAAAAGCAAGCGTAATTTGCAAGAGTGGACAGAGATCCTGTCGTATGTTATTAACAGAGTTTTAACTTTTCTACTGCCTCGTCACAAAAGTTCGAGAAGAGAGCTTGTTACCTTATCATTCGCGCTTAACAGCAGAAGTTGAATGAAAATACCTGTTTGGTTGCACTAGCAAATGTAGGTAATTCAAAAAGGGTACCACGCGTTTTAGAAATAAATCTAAGCAATAATTCGCCCCTACTCTGAAGGGTGTCTGAGGCAAAGAAAAGATCGAAATGAGTTTTTCTTCGTTTGGCTTCATCGTTTTTGTGTGGGTAATCACACAAGATATATCTATATATTGTTTCTAGACCAGTTTCTTGGCTCCTTGGTCGCAAGTGGATTAAAATACAGTTAAACCCTGTTCCTGTGAGCCGCGTGCACACCTGGGTTCCTCCTAAGGCTCAGGGTTGCATTCAGGGGGAGCAACAACAGCCCGTGTATGGTGGCACTTTGCACCATGTAAAATACTTATGTTATATTGAAAAAATCGTTGTAAATTTTTTTTGCAAAAATATTTTTGTTGAAAAAAATTTTTTCACAAAAAATGTTTTTTTTCAAACGAATTATTTCGATAAAATGTTCCCGGACGAAAAAAAGTATTACTATTGGAAGCTGCACGATCGACCGTTTACTTTTTGCGTACAATTTGGTAAGCCTTGCATATTCTGAACAGGGTATTTACCGTGCACTTGATTGTTTTTTATGCTACGTGCGACCAGGCGGGAATGAAGAGTAGCATTAAAATAATTGACGTAATATGTCTCTTCAGAAAAACAAGTCAATGTACGGTGCAAGGAAGCGGTAATACACTGCAGCAGTTGGAGAAGTTCAAGCACCTTAGGGACGTATTCACGAGTGACGCAAGACAGGGAGACCGAATGCACGGATTGGTAAAGCAAACGTAGTTCTGCGTAAGCCTTATCGATCTCTGGTCAAGAAACGGTAGCTTTCAAACACCGCCAAGCTGTCAGTTTTTAAATCGGTCTTTGTTCCGATCCTCACCTATGGTCATGAATACTGTGTAATGAATGAAAGGGTGCTATTTCAAGCACAAGTGGCAGAAATGGGAGATTTGCGAAGAGTTCACGGTGTGACGCTTCGCGACAAAGTGCGCGGCTGTGAAATTCGCAAAACCCTGAACGTCGAACCACTTCTCCGAATACAGAGATCCAACCTACGTTGGTTCGGCCATGTGTCCAGAATTCCCCCATGAAAGATTGGCGAAGCAATTCCTGCTGACTACACTCACGGGAAAGCGGCACAGAGGTCGACCATGGAACAGGTAGCGTGATTACATCTCCAGCTTTGCTTGGTCCATGCAGTCTTGGTGTGGATCTAGCAGAACTATCTGAGATTTCTGAAAACCGTGAAATATATCGAGTCCTCCTAGGGTTGCTGCCACCTTCCCCAGAGGAAAAAAGGGTGTGAAAATGAAAACAATTGCCTAAAACAGACTATTTTGCAAAAGTAGTTTTTTACGAGAGATATTTCATCACGAATTACTTTTTCTTTAATGCGCCCAATTCCGGCAACAAAGTTTCTCCCACTGAAGTTTGCGAATAAACCATGTTGTAAAGTCATACCATGTGCATGTTCGTTATTTATGACAACTTTTCATCTAAGGAAGTGCCGCTAACCTTTTCTCTTCTATTGCATATTGCTTTGCATTCTTTCAGCGAAATCAAATGTCTTTTTAACATGCTAACTGAAATCCAGTACTGGAAAATGGGAAGCAATCGTTTTATCCTGTCAGAGTTCACCGGCTCTATAGTTGAAACGTTTATAGTCTACTGTACCTACAGTAATTCTACGAACATTCTGATGCAAGTTAAGAACCCTGCACAACAGTTCAAGGTCTGCCACAAGCGTTACTACAAACATGAATGATGACCTTTCCTAATGCTTGTGGTCTGGTATCCCACGTGCTCCCATGACATACATTTACTGTACTTGGACTTATCTAACTGCAAGGTATGAAATGTAAAGCCACCTTACGAAATGTTTCGATTCCTGACATGCATTTTGTAATTTCCGCTCAACAGAGCAACAGTCATAATTTAAAATCGATTTCAACACAGATTATTACAAAAGACATTACACATCGTTGAGAGAATGTAAAGCAACATGTCGTGGAAGAAAAAATATTACTCGTGATTTATTAGACAAAAATTGCCGTAAGAAACGAACATGCAATATATAAATTAACCACATGCTTTTTCGAAAACTGCAATGGTAAACACTTCTCGGGAGGAGTTGGGCGTAGTAAAGGAAAGATATTCGTGGTGAAATTTTGTTCTTCGAAAAATATTTTTGCAAAATAAATTTTTTAGAAACAAAATTTTCAGTTTCAAATAATTTGTCAGTTGAAGTACATTTCTTCAAAAATAAACATTTATTGTGAAACAAAATTACAGTATTTTTTTAAATGTACCAACATTTTTGCATGATGCAAAGCGGCACCATACATGTGCTGCTCGTTCGCTCTCTGCATTTAGCGGTGTAAGCTTTTCTATCCACGAAAACTCTCACATTTTCGCAAAATTTATCCAGATTTGCTCAAAATCAATGTTTATCGGAGAAAATTTCGTTTCAGCCGTAGCAGACGGTCTGAGCACACGCTCACGAGGTGCAGTCAAATTAAGTTGTCGTTCGCAGCACTTGAAAACGTCAGTCCTTATTGCGTCATGCGTCAACTTTCTGAGTAGACCAGACGCCCCTGCAACTGATTCGCGATTATCCAACTAAGTTTGCCTCCGGCAGAAACTTATTATCGCGTTTATGAAGTGTACCAAATGCGGCAAATGCTAAAGTAGTAACTAGTTCACTTAAGCCTATATTTCAACAAGCGCAAGCTATGTTTCTACAATCACCTTAAAAACTAAAACACTAATTTTTGAGAAACCCTTTGCCTTGGTTTTACGATTTTTTATCTTAGTCATTTACTTGTTTTTCTTTCTAGTTCAGTAGTTCCTTTTGTAGAGACTTTGCAAAATGGGCAGGTGAAATATAAAAAATGCGGGTGTGTTTTGGTCGAAGCATTTGGCTACTGCTGAAGAAAGGGTACATCGGAAGTGGAGCACTGGTTGCGCAAAATGTTTTTAACTGCACTTTTTTTCTGAAAGCTTTCAGCAAGTGAATCCAGTCGATCACTTTCAGTTTCGCTTCTATGAATAAGTTTTCCAACTTTGAGTTGCGTGTAGAAAGGTAGGAAGCGATCTGCTTTTTATTACAACAGAAACTACCCTTTGGTTTAAACTCTTCGCTAAAATTATCTTGTGAAAATATTCTTAGGGTTTAAGCGTATCCGCGAAAAATTAGGTCTTGTCGGCGGACGCTGCAGAAAATCGCGACGTCACTCTGTCACTCCTCGTCCAGCTGCCACTGCATTTATTGGACTGTACGAAGCTCGCATCCAAGGAAAGTTGGTATCTGGCACGTGCGCCGAACCGCCGACGCTACTGAAGCTCCGCAGTAACAGAGCACGTGCGGACAGGCCGCTGTCAAAGCAAGGCACACTTTCCCATAGGACGCAAATTATTTCTGAGAGTTCCTGTTTTGATTCAGAAGAATGTGACCTATGGGTGAAGTTCACGAGAAAGAGAACAAAATTGTGGAGTTGTAATCGGGACATCTAGTGATTCGTCATGTTCAATAGGCTCTATAAGGGTTTTGTTCCCCTCTGTCCACTTTTTTCTGTGATCAAACAATACTGCCAGAGACTGGCGACGATTCAGTGTAAACTACACGTGCAACGTATTTGGGGAATAAAATCTTTCCTGTAAACTGACTTTTCTAGGCACAAACATTCCTTATCTTTTCAACACTGTGCAATTTAAGTTACTCTTGGACTGATCAAGCCTGGGCTATGTGAGATGCTTCGAAAATGATTAGTTTCATTATGACGCATGTTTCTACATTCACCAAACATACATGCATGGCACCGGGTGAAATAGCTGGTTTGCTAGTTATCGCTTTACCGATGCAACTGGCTATTAGCTCTGCATTGTTGCATGGCACACCAAGACACACCAAAAGAGTTTTTTTAACTTTTCCATTTAGTCTAACAACAAACTATGCAAGTTGTTCCTTAATTTTCAACAGCTGTTTCGGGCAGCATAACTAGAGCATGTTATGCATAATACTGTAATTTTCTAGCTGTCTTTTGAACTGACACGTGACACCAACCTCTTTTTCTGAAATCAGTATCTTATCTGTGTATTTTGTCATTAACATCAGTGCAATCATGCGAATACGAGTTGTCTTAGCTGCTTGTTTTGGAACAAATTCAGAGCATAGTTGGGGAGTGACCGCAGATTTTTTCGTAAACTAGGTCATCGTGCAATTTAGGGTTTACTTTAAAACAACGTTCATAGCAACTTGCGTGCGTCTCGAATTAGCAAAATTGTTGCTAAAAATATAGCGACGAGCAAAACAGAATCATCCCACAACGAAAACGGAAACTTGCGCTGCTCATCTGCTCCCACCGTTCCCGTTGAAACCGATACTTTTTCCCGTGGCCTGCGGTCGGGCTGATTTGCCAGGACAAGTAAGCAGCTGACCGGGACAACAGTACACGACCTCCAAAATCGGGCCTGTCCCTATCAAAACGGGACGAATGATCAACCTACGAATAATTAAACGTGCATTCCAATCTACAGGCTGTCCAGCGTCTGCATCCAATGCGCAGCCTGACATAAAAGTAAGGCACATCCGTGCTAGAAAAGCTTACATTTTAGCGGTTTAGCAACAATCACTACACCTGTTCTCATACTCATGTGAAACATTGCGCTGTTGCAATAAGCGCGTTTTTATGTATACTTTTTTATAGAAACGGGGCAGTTCCTGTTTGCAGGTACCTATCAAAACCTATAATGTATCGGTCACCATTCAAGCCACCGAAGCCCCAAACATATTCCTGTGATGCAAAATAGTTGGGCATCGACACATCAACGATAGTTCCTGCCAGCCATAGCTGCACTGACGGTTATATCGTTATCATTCGGAAGCTAAATTTGTGAGGCTGCAATCATCACATTCAGTTAATAAAGAAACTAGTTGCGTAATTTAAGCAATCTCACGCCTGAACTCACCAGTCGGTGTTATATTGTCTGCATTCAGATCGACAGCACAAACCCAACGTCACTCACCCGCCACTTTTTCCTGACTGCTGCGTTCCATGTAGAGCGTATAAATAACGTGGCACAGGTAGTCGCAATCAGTCAGCAAATTCAAAGCTTCTTCGGAGCTGGCGCTGACGTCACAGTCGAGTGCCATAACCGCGTCGACTACAAGACAGGCGTAAATTAATACATCCACTGCAGCTGCTGTGTTGGAGATAGGAAACACAGCAAGTAGAAATCGTGTCTTGTCATCGTTGTACGCCGGTCGACAACTCCGTTTGGAAGATTTGATAAATCAAAGCACGTTGTTAATTTTCTAAGGCAGACATAAACTTTAATAAACTTTAGTTGGCTGAACTGCCAACGCAGAAACGCCTATGTATCATAAGAAACCAAAACAGGGTGTTATTAGGTAAAGTGCAACTGCAAAAGCGACAAAAATGTCTAGGAAAATTAACTTGTGCATTGGTATGGCATCAGCCAGCTATAGAGAATAAATGCAAGCGATTCAAGACGCAGTTGTACTTGTCAATGCGCAATTTGAGGTGTTCATCTTGAATCTGTCTGTTGCAAAATGATCAAACATAAAATCCGACAAACTAGTTACGTTCCAAAACTATCGTCAGTATCGGCGTAACGATCGTGTATGAAGAAAGAACTGAAAAATTATAAACTTTGTTTTTTATTGTTAGTTTTTGTTTCCCTCATAATAGCTGCGCCTATACTAAGAAACAACTTTTTTTATGACGTCAGCAAGAATTGATTTGTGTNACGTCACAAATGCACTGACAATGCTAAGCTTTTTCTTTGAAATTTCTGGTAACANANCGAGCCATTGAGTGTTGAGGACCAACGTACATCAACAAGCCCAGCTGTTCCAACCTTTGCAATGGCGCTTGCATTGTTGGCTGGCATTTTACATAGCATCCTATGTTGTTCTGTTATCAGAGTTAAATCTTACTTTTCAAACAGAAGTCTTGGGGTTACAGCTTTAATGCTGTTGGTGCCATTCAACCGGTTCACGTAAACCTGCTGTTGAAAAATTCCAAGATCTGTGCAAGCCGGTTGTTATTTGCGTAATACCAACCTGAGAACACTTTACCAAAATTTTCGGATTTTACCTCCGTTTTTACGTGCGGTTGAGCTGCAATTCACCACTGACCAGGTTCGGATCCGGGGGGATCGCGATTGAAGCGATCGCCCCTCCTAAAACCTATACGAATGTAACTTTATTCACCATGATTCATTACAATTCCTAGAACAGCATTCGTGACATAAGGCCAATTTGTCGTCCATTTTTTTCTCACAACAGTGTTGTGGAGTATACTTCATCTCTCTTACAGTAGCGAAGCCGTTATGAAACCTGGGCTGGCTATCAATTATTATTAAAATCGCCCCCCCTAACCTTACTGGCTGGATCCGTCCCTGCCATTGACCCTGAAATACATCGCAGTTGCAGACCTGTATCCACGTAGTAAAGCACATCGCATTGCGTCTATACCAGTGCTTCTTAACCTTTCCACACCGCGGGCCCCTATTCCTCAAGATATTGGCTTGGGGACCCGTCGTCTGCGGTTATGTCATTAGTTAAAGTGGTGGTCGTTCTTGTTTGTGCGTCTGGGGGTTAAAAGAAAAAACACTTTGGTATTCTTTCTGAGAACACCCACATTTCTCACTGGGAACTCATTAAGTACCCCTGCTTAACGCTGTTAAACGTGTAGACGTTCCCCTCTTCGCATTGGTTAGGAGGTCTGTGGCTGATATCTGGAATAAAAAGAATACGAATCTGATCCATGAGCTCTATTTCACTGTCGGTATTGTATTTCAAAGAAACGTTTTCCAAATTTGCGAAAAAAAACATTTTTCAAATTTTGCGACAAAACCCTGCTCAGGTGGTCTTTTATGACCGTAACGCGCCAGGTAACTACGGGTCTGACGGAATCCAAAATTAGATTACGTTTTTTGGGACACGTGACCTCTCCAAGGTCCGGTCAAACATATCTTTGACTTCCACGCAACGGTTTTTACTCATTTGATTTTTTAAGCGAGAAACATTTCAGGTAAACAGTGAGTTACAGGCACCTAAGCGGGAAAGCACACATGGAAACTATATGTGGAAATGGACCATGGCCGAGAACCACGTCAAATAACCATCGGTCTTAACACGCTTATAGCCACGGGGGGCATTCGGCGGCAGTGCCCCCTAAATTTATTTTGTTCCCCGCAAAATTTTGTTTTAACCAGAAAAATTTGTTTTTTCAACACATAATATAGAAACAAAAATCTTGCCCTCTTAAAAATGCATTTTGCCCCTCCAAACATTAAAACCTGCTACGGGTTTGGCTTTTAAACGACCCATTTGGGTGTGTTAACATCCCATGGTTACCTAATGAAAAAACTCGTGCTTGAAATTAAAAAAGTCATGAAAGAACTGATTTCTACAGTGGCGATTCTAAGGGGTGGCTTATTTCAGCTCTTTGCCTCGGAGCAGAAGTCAAACATTTTTATCAGAAGAACATTTGAAAGAACTTGCAAATGCATATTCCATTAATGAAAATGATTTGAAACATGAAATACCTCTGGCAAAGAATTTGCTTCGGAAGTAATGACAGCTGCCTGCATCGCTCCAACAATTTCTTTCATTTACAACTCCTTACAAAGTTGCGTTTGATTGTTCATGCAAGTTGTTGCTAATTGCTGTAACTCTTCCCATCACCAGCGCTTCAGGCAAAAGAAGTTTTTCAAAAATGAATTTAGTGAAGACATTTCTTAGAATTTCCATGACCAGTGCAAGATTGAGTAGCATCGCTCTACTTTCAATTGCAAGGGTGCGAACTGAAAAAAATAGATTTAGATGATTTCGCTGATGAATTTGACACTGAACATCTAAGGATTAATTTACATTGAGTTGATGTTGATATGAAATTCTGATGAAGACTGTGCAGGGATTTGTGTGAGGATCGTATTGCTCATTGTCTATGTGTCTGAATCCTTTTTTTGTTTTATTTGAGGTACAGTAGTGCGTGTTTCGCTTATAACAAGACAGTCATAAATTATAATCGCAGGGTTCAAAAGTCAGCTTTTGAGGATTAGTCAGAGAAACGTTTAGTGTGAATATTAAAATGAACGTCTTTTTCTGGATTTATCCTTGGTGTTACATCCAGGAGCGGATCTGGGGGAGAGCGATCGCCCCCCTAAAACCTACGAAAGTAACTTCATTCGCCGTGATTTTGTACAATGCGGAAAACAGTATTCGCGCTGTAAGGCCATTTTGTTGTCCATTGTTTTGTCACAGGAGTTTTGTGAGGTATACTTCATCTCTTTTACAGTAGCGAAACCGTTATGACATTTGACTAGCAAATATTACTGAAATCGCCCCGCCCCGCAACCTTACTGGCTGGATCCGTCCCTGTTTACATCTTGCTCTCAGGTACGGTTTTAAACGACGATGCACCCACATCTGCGGCACAGCTTATTTAGGTGCCACTAGTACCGAAACCTTGCTGTTGGTAAGTGCATACAGCATTGACTACTAGTCCTTACCCTATCCACGCTGCAGGTGGGTATTACATTCGTGATAGTACTTGCATAACATTGTCATGGTTACCACACAATTACAACGTGTGCGTATGCTACCAAAAAAACGGAAACTAGTTGGCTCTATCAAAAGCCTACTTAACTCTGTGTCAGGATGGAGTTTGTGGTTGAAACCACTTTGCTTTCATGTGAATTGTTTTCATGTTCGTGCAGCTGTTTTGTTCATGTGGGGCCGGCACAATCGTGTAAAGAAAGTGGTGTTTGTTTTACATGTGTAGTGCTGTGGAAGTTGCATAATGCATAGTTAGCACAGAATATTCGACATAGCAGTACAGAACAAGTGTGCAATTGTACAAGTGTGGTAGTGACATTTAAGTATCTCTCGTGAATAATAACGCTAGTCGCCATATTTAATTCACAAGCCTATGTTGGGTTTGCTAGGCTTAATCATAGCAATATTTTCTTCAAAACAACGGAAAATGTCCATGCAGGATAGACATTTATGTTGGCCCCCCCTGGTTATTCCTTCGCCCTGCAGTGGCCACCACTTTTGTAAACCTAGAATCGCCACTGGATTTCTAACGTATTCCTAATAGTATGAAATTCAAAAAGGAAAACGTCCAGTTCTGCGAGGCCCATGATCACGTGACCCGTGATTACCAGAGCACGGTTCATGCTGTTCTTTTTAGTTCACTGGAAAAAGTTTTTTTACAGAAAATAAAGTCTAACTTTTCATCTGTTTTTCAACTTTTTTTAACCTTGCTTAAATCGGTGCTTCAAGCACTTTTTTAAACTGTCAGGTTCTGTGACTAATCTGTGCTTATACAAACCGTACTTGCCAAACATAAGGTCGCAATCAATGTTTGCTCTTGCGTTTGTTGTATCACAGAACTTTTGCACGATAGCCAGTCTGTCACATGCGAGACAACCGAAAAAAATGCAGCTGACTCGCATATTGTACTATACTGTACCTTGCAGTTTGTGAAGCGGTTATAGCTTTCGCTTGATCGACACCCGACACCATCATAACCTAGCTCAAGGTTTTTGCCAGGCGTTCGCGCATGGACTATTGCTGACGGTGGACGACGCTGTAAACACAAGTCATATGCCTAATCTGAATTCTTGTCTGAATCACCAAGATGTGTCAAGTCATACTTTAGATCAGTTTCACAACCTTTGTGAGTGACACCCGTTTTTGCTTCCAGGTGGGTACCTAGCTTCACTCTCTCCGCTGATACACACATTCGATCACGCACTTTTTTGTGGCTTAAATTGAAAACAACTAGACCAAGCAGATAGACGTATTTCACAAATGAAAGCTAATTTAGCAAATTATTTTATGTTGTTTTTACAATTGCTGTTAATGGGATGGATGCGCTTGGTTCAGGGATATCAGTTCCCTTACATCAGGATGGAACTCTTTAAGTAGTCCCCATGTTCAATAAGCTTTTGGTTGACATATAACAGGATAGCAGTCAGATATTTTTGTTACCAAAAATCTTATTATTTTCTGTACTTTGGTCTCAGCTCGATGTCTCAGCTCATTTTGGATCGAATCTAATTCTTCCTCTGGCACTCCTGTTTCCTCACTGCTGATAGCTAATAAGAAATCGATCACTCAGTCTGGTATTTTATGCAATAGACCATCCTGAAATCTCTCAAACCCGTCTATTTGCAAATCATCCAGGTGTGCACAATATTTGTGAAGGTCGTCATCTGATGTGCTCTTCTCCTACTTCAAATCAGAGAGACTTGGAAATTAGTGGAGTTCATGACGAATTGAGTATCGTCTGAATAACTGCTATTTCGACAGGAAAGGCGGAGAGAGTTGATTTGACTTTGGGAAGGTTTATATCATTTCCTTGCAACTGCAAACTGCCTTCATTTAACTTTGTGAATCAATCTCACGAATAAGCAATGCGACCTTTGGTGTTTTTTACTTCATCACAGAGCGCAGAATTACAATCTTGCAAAAATTCTGTCACTATGTCAAACAGTGAATAGAAATAGAAATGTTTCAGGAACGTTTCTCTTTGACAACCTCCATTTAATTTCTGTGTGCAGCAATAAACATTCAAACTCTTCATCAATGTCAATGTAAAGCTGTCGAAACACTCTAGAAATGAGAGCATGTGCCTTGATCTTATAAGCCGCTGCGATAACTGTGCCCATGGATTTTTGCAGTCGACCACGTAGTTTTTTTTTTGCTACCAGAAGCTGCCTGTGGATTGCATAATGCACCGTAACCACACCAGGTATAGCATTTTTTAAGGAAGTGGTGAAGCCACGATGGCCAATCGAAGGTGTTCCATCTATTCCACAAGCAAGAATGATAGGAGGTGGAATGTGTTTCTCTGTGAAAAAAATTATCAGTGATATAAAACATGTAGCTTCTGTCAAAAAAAACGAACAACTACTGTCAACTGTTCCTCGTCTGGACTTGCGCTCCGCATCTACGTCTTAATATAAATATTGCGGCACTAAAACCTCCAGTATTGATGGAGCTCATCAACACAGCGGAACATAAGGTTTTGCTCTCCCAGCGTGGGAGGAAATGTTGCGTCGCAAATGTCACACCGTTGGAGACGTCTGTCCGTTTCACTCTGTAAGGCAAGGTAGAGATTGGCGCAATCTTATTACCAAAATTGCTGCATCAAATGCCTCCAATACCGCCCCTTTTTGCCTCACCGTCACCTTTTAGATATATACACCGCCCAAAGTACTGAAAGTACTGCTCAGGCCCTTAACCAGGTTTTAAGTTGGGGGGTGGCAAAATACATTTTCCAGGGGGCAAGATTTTTGTTATCATAATATGTTTAAAACACATATTTATGGGCACAACACAATTCGGGGGGCAAAAAATATTTGGGAAGGCAGCGCACTGCCCGCGAATTCCCCCTGTGGCTACGGGCGTGGTATTGCTCACTTTGGGAAACACTATTTTAGATAGTTTAGTATTTGCGTGACAATGCACTGAATTATTTTGTTTCTTGAACTGCATAAACTGCTTCGCTTTGAGCTTATAGCATACATTCGCTATACCGTAATGGTTCAATTTACGACCAGTTTAAATGTCATCTGTGAAAAACGGTGCTCACTGCTTTGGTAAACAACGCAGGAAAAGTCAGTTTGGAGCAAAAGAGTGATGTATTGCTCATATGCACCACCTTCACTTTCAGTAGAACCACCAGTCCAAACGTTTTAAACACGTTCCAATACGTGAAGCATGTGATACATTATAACTAAATGCAGCATATCATTTTCACCTATCTCGGCCGCGTGGGCCATGTGGTCTGNTTGAACACCACAACACTTCATCATGAAGCTTCTCAGTGCAGGGTTTCGGTAAAAAATGTTTTGGTTGTTCGCTGTTAGCTGCAAAGCAAGAAATACCTTAAGTGTTTATCGCTTTTTTGTGAGCATCACATACATCATCAGAGCCACGCCACTGAAATCAACACCCACGTCGTTTGCATATCGATTTACCGAACGCGTCTGCGACTATCAAGGGGTTTTATCATCAAGTTGGACATGTATACAGATGTTGCCTGTGCACTGCAGTTTGATCGAAAGCGTAAAACATATGAAAATCTTATTACGTTCTTATTGTTCTTCCTATTATTATTAAGCGCAAAACATGGTTCCTAGTGTCAAATTTCTCCAGCAGGAATTTTTCTAACCCTATGTGGTTCACTTAAGTAGTTATTGCTGATTGAACTGCATCCAAAGAATATCTTCTTTCCTCTGGGGAGATCGTACTTGGGCCTCGGAATCTGTAAATGGTAAACTCTGAGCACACGTCTTGCAATTTTAAATGTATTATGAGAATTCTATCCTTGAAACAAGATATATAATATTATTTACTTGTCCTGTGGGGTTTCAACCAACACAAAGTAAAACGAATTCCGACTAATAAGCCTGATATGTTTTGGGTTTGTTTGCTTGAACGCCGTTTCAGACACGGGAAAAGAAGCTAAAAATCAAATAATATCATAAGCACGTCAATATCCCACGTAGCAACAGGAAACAAAATAGATGTTGTGAAAAAAAGCAATAAATGCTACTTCCATTATTTCAAATCTCTAGATTGCCTCGACATATTTTTAGTTCATGTTAAATGAAAACGTTTCTAGGACGTTTTGCATTCGACATGAAGTTGCGCTTTTAGTGACAGTAAAGATGTTTTAAGATACGGAAATAAATTTATAAAAGTTTTGAAATGTTATTTTTGAAAGATATTGATCTTTGAACATTTTCTTTACCTACTTAGTTTTTACTTCGAACTAGTCCAGGTAGAATTGTATATAATCTTTTTGAAGACTTTTATGTGACCGTGTTGGCTTGTCTTATTCAGATATACATTTTTAAATTTATTTAAAATGAGGTGAGGACAGGCATTGCTGCGAAAAGAAGATGGTTCGCCGCAGTCCAAAGTCAAGACAATTGCAATTTTTTATGGGAAAATTCACTTAAACCAACATTGCCGTCAATATGTTGCTGTCACTTGGAGAGCCGCCGATGGTCCTAGTGTTTCTGGGAAACCACTAAGTCGGGTGAAGCTTGTCTCAAGACCTGACCACTTGTTTTCAAGTACAAGACTACTTCGGTACGATTTTTACCTCATTCGGTGAGAGTATGTATTACAGGAGAGCGAAGGATGCTGCCAAATTATTTGTGAACTTTCAACAGTTTAACTAACGGCTTTGCCCAAAACAAGCGCTGCGAAGCTGGAAGCAAAACTGTTAAAAGGCGTTGGCGGTGTCGAACGCTAAAATGGCCACTACTGCTTCTGAAAAAGAAGACACGTTTCATAAAATTACTTCCAATTTTTGCGATGGCAGCCTTTGTTCTGCTCGCGTCTGTTGCGTAAGCCGCGCACACGTCGTCTTCTGGCCCGCTGCCGCGCAAATACCGATGTTGCGTGTTTGCGTAACGCGCTGTGCACGTCGCACTGAAACGTAGGGGACTGCGTGAAAGTGTATCGATCGCTTTCTTTTACAGCCGACGTCGTTTAACTAAATCGAGCAATTAGATTCGAATTCTCAATCGACCGCTCACGTCTAACTAACTGGTAGACGTCACGACATCTGTCGGCAAGTGCTTGTGGTTCCAACTGGTGGCTGGCAAACGAATTTAGCGACGATAAGAGGCTAAAACGGGGGTGTTTTGGCTACGAAGGAGGAAAAATGGATTCCACTTGGTTTGAACCTTAGATTGACAATGCAAGAAATTGCGAAATTAATTCCTGAATGTCCGAGGTTCGCAGTCTTCACACCATGAAAGTTTAGCCACAGGCGATGATAAAATGCTCCATCTGATATTTTTCATGACAATGAAAATGCCGGGAATAAGCCTGGACATATTCTAAACTGCACTATAATGTCAGACTTCAAAACGAAATATCGAATCGAGCAACCTGAAATATGAAGCGCTTTTTTCTGCGCTCGGGTTTTGACATAACGCTTTTCTCCAANACCATTTCGTTCTCAATTGTGAGGCAGCACCAGCACAACAATGAATAANATGAAAAATCGTTAAAAGCTTGTTTCAGGCTTACATCTCGAGTGANTCGTGCGTTTCTATTCGATANTCCTTGNCAAAACAAAAAGTTTTCAACAAAAATAATTTAAGTCNTTTTTGCAGAAACGATNGCGCATTGTTGAAGACGCCTGTTTGTGACGCAATATCCGGCACATAAAAATGTAAACGAATCTCCGTGCCCATGAAACAACATTTNGGAAAAATAACGGTTGCAAATGGTGTCACGTTGGACACTGAGTTTTCTATTACGTATATTTCCACAGGGCGTCTGTCATTATTTTATAAATTATATCGCTATCGTGTGAAACACAAAAAATCTTAAACCAGTTCTTTGATCTACATCACGCTTCTGATCCTCTTTTTGAAGTAATGCACCCAAGTTTTAAAATCAGTGGTTCCCTAATGGGTCCCTCTTTGTTGGTAACACGCTGAAAGGCTTTGCCAAACAGAGTGTATGCTATGATATTCATAAGCGTACGAGGCGGGAGGTCGGGGAAGGCGGCCGCCCCCCGGTCTTCAAAAATTTCAGGGTAAACTCTGTTTTCCGGGCAAGCGCAAGTTGTTCAGAAATCTTGAATGATAAAAAATATATATTCAATACAGTGAATTCAGGGCAAACTCTGTCTGCAGGGCATGTGCAAGTTGCTCAAAATTCCTGAATGATAAAAAATATATATTCAATACAGCAGGGTTTTTAAGGCGTTTTAGGGATCCGATTCGGGTCCCATGAATCAGAGAAAATTATCATCGGGTCCCTAGAATCAGAGAAATCGAGTCCCTACAGATCCATACCGGGTACCTAACATTTTCCTTAAAAAAAACCTGATGCAGTGAAAATGCAGGCAAGCTCTGTTTTCAGGGCAAGCGCAAGTTGCTCAAAAATCCTGAATGATAAAAAATATATATTCAATGCAGTGAAAATATTTAGGGCAAACTCTGTTTTCAGGGCAAGCGCAAGTTGCTCCAAAATCCTGAATGTAAGAGCGTACTCAATACAGTGAAAAATTTCGGGGAAACTCTGTTTTTCAGGGCAAGCGCAAGTTGCTCAAAAATCCTGAATGATAAAAAATATATACTCAACACAGTAAAAATATTCAGGACAAACTCTGTTTTTCAGGGCAATCTCAAGTTGCTCAAAAATCCTGATTGGTAAAAAATATATTCAATACAGTAGAAAATTTCACGGCAACTCTGTTTCTCAGGGAAGGTGAAAAATGTTTCAATGCAGTATATTCAGGCAGTGAAGGCAATTACCGTAAAGTTTCTTGTCAGGGAGAACACAACACGCAAGGAACTTCACCCCTTTGAGTTAACAAGCAAGGTAACTACAGAATTGGCCTATAACGGCACCTCTAGGGGATTGTATAAAGAACGTTATTGCGGAATTGAAGTTATAAGCGAATTGAAAGGCATATAGAAAATGCCATCGAGCCCGAACAAAATGTAACGTTATAGGCGAATTGATGTTACATACGAAGCCGTTATAAACGAATTCAACTATATAGAACAGATTTTCAAGAGGTTTCATGACCAATTTGGATCAAACTAAAAAAGTTAGTTTCAGGGCAAATTGTTTATTTTTAGGGCAAATTGTTATTTTCAGGGCAACTTTTTTTCGC
>JGI24159J19872_10004260_pt1 | contig 18180 bp, 10 predicted proteins | sample Ectturendosymbi4_FD_19872 | JGI IMG/M metagenome (IMG submission 19872) | reverse complement strand
CTTGCGATAAATTCTATACCGTATCCTTAGCTTATCACAAAAACCAAAATAATATCAGCATCGCAAAGAAAAATGTAAGCCGCCCTTGAATTTAAGCTGCAAACATGATGAAAAAAAAAACTTCATAAGCCGCGGCTTACAATCGAGTAAATACGGTATTTAAATGTTTGACCTCATCTATCTTGTTTAAAAATTTACTAAAACTGCCATTAAAATCATTTCTTATTTAGGTTATGAAAATCAAACTCATATACTAATGTTGCAATTGTAAAGTCCGAGTGACAAGTGCGCAAAGCTTCACACTGTGGCAGCAAGCAACAATAGAGATCACTCTCGTCGTCACCATTAGCAAGTACTACCAACTGTTTACTAGGTTCACAAGCATTATTAGAGGTCACTCACCAAGTTCATTCCATTGGGATCACTCTCTTATTGCTTGTTCGCACCATATATATATATAGGTGTTGTTCTCCGCACACATCCTGTTTGTGGTGAATCGCACATTCAACAGAGAGGCTGCAACAACATCCCCTCCTTTTTACAACGAACCGTATCGATCACACGTTCTTTTTGTGAAGGGTGCACCTGACACGACTTTCACATCCTGGTCACAGCACCATTTTGTTGCGATTGGGAAGCCCGAGTGGCAAGTGTGCAAAGCTTCACACTGTGGTAGCAAGCAACAATAGAGATCACCTGACGAGATCACTCTCGTCATCACCATTAGCAAGTACTATCAACTGTTCACGAAGTTCACAAGCATTATCAGAGGTCACTCACCAAGATCACTCCATCGGAATCACTCCCTTATTGCTTGTTCGCACCACATATATATGGGTGTTGTTCTTCACGCACATCCCGTTTGTGGTGAATCGCACATTCAACGCATTGCAAACGGAAAGGCTGCAACACTACTAAAGGAGTAAAGCAATATGGACATTTACCACTCAAATCTAACCCGCTTAGTTTTGACCACACAAATGATCCCAACACTGGTTTCACCAATAAAACCTGAACTTACCACAGCCAAATATGAGGTACAGTGCTGCTCGAAGCATCCTGGATGATTCACAAGTTCCATTCAAAGTGATATGTTAGCCACGGAAATTTAATGCACTTCCATCATCAACTATAATTTGCCAAGTCTTCTAGATTGCATCGAAAAACAAATTGCAAAGTTTTGGATTTCAGTTTTTTTGTGGGTGACATCAGAAGTGGGATAGGTTATAGGCCACTTTGGCTCAGGTTACCTGGGCCCCAAACCTTAGACGTAATTTGAGTCAAGTTTTTATTGGAAACTAGGCCATAATCTGAGTCATTTGATCCTTTGATTGGCTTTCTAGCGTTTCTGATTCAAAAGTTATGGTGTAAAAACAATAAAAAATTGGTGATTAGCACCTTCAGAGCCAGGGTACGATATATTCGTACTTGGAAATCGGCCTAAAACAGCAGTTTCCAGTTGCCTTACCAACAGCATAGCTCCTCCGCCGACTGCACTAGAGAGCTGTTCAAACCCTCAAAAGATTCAGCAAGTCTTCAAGTTTGCAATGAAAAAAATTTTTGGCATTGGGTTTCAGGTTTTTTGTGAGTGACGTCATAAGTAAGGTAGGTTTTTGGCCATTTGTGCTCATGTTACCAGGCCTGGGTTCCAACCGCTAGGCCAAAGTATTTCGCTCAAGTTTTCATTGGAAACTAAGCTAGAATCCAAGTCTTTCGAGCCTTTGATCAACTTTCTAGCGTTTCTGGTTGAAAAGTTACGATCTAAAATAAACAAATTAATTGATCATCTAATTATAGGATTAATCAATTATTTTGTTTGCTTTAGTTCATAACTTTTGAACCCGAAACCCTAGCAGGTCATCCAAAGTATCAAAAGACTTGGATTTTAGCCTAGTTTCCAATAAAAACTTCAGCGAAAAACTACCCTCTAACGGTTTGGGCCCAGGGCCAGGTAAAATGGGCCAAGTTGGCCTAAAAGTCCTCCAATTTTGACATCACTCACAAAAAAAACAAAATCAACAATTTTTTTTTCATTGCAATCTACAAGACTTGTCGAGTCTTTTCAGCGTATGAACGGCTCTCTAGTGCTTACGGCACTGGAGTTACGCCTGCACAAACCACGTGTGATCTGGATGTTTTGCGCGAACTGCTGGATTTAGACCAGCTGTGAAGGTGTTAATTAATTCCCTTAGGGATCGATTAATTATTTTGTAGTTTTTATGCCATAACTTTTGAACCAGAAATGCTAGAAAGTCAATCAAAGGCTCGGGTTCTAGCCTAGTTTCCAATACAAACTTGAGTCAAAAAATTCCATGTAGCAGTTGGAGCCCAGGGCTAGGCAACCTGAGGTAAAATGGCCTAAAACCTATGCCACCTGTGACATCACTCACAAAAAACCTGTGCAATCCGCAGGTGAGTTATGGTGTTGCAAAGTGATGGTTTTAAGTGGCTCATGCAGTTTTTAACACCTTAGCTGCTGAGCTGTTTCAGTCTGAAATCCAGCAGTGTGCACGTGTCGTTGTGCGGGCATAACTCTGGTGCCAATAGCGTTAGAGAGCTGTTTAAACCCTCAAAAGACTCGGCAAGTCTTCAAAAAATTTTTTTTTTCGTTTTGTGTTATGGATTTTTTGTCAGTGATGTCATAAGTGAAATAGATTTAGGCCTTTTTTGTGCATTTCATNTGGCNCTAGGTCTGGACCATTGGATGGTAGTATTTTGCTGAAGTTTTTATTAGAAATTAAGGTAAAATTCAAGTCTTTTGATACTTTGGATGACTTGCTAGGGTTTCAGGTTCAAAAGTTATGACCTGAAAATAACAATTAGTAATTAAAGCACTAATTAGATAATTAATTATTTTGTTTATTTTTAGACCATAAATTTTGAACCAGAAACGTTAGAAAGTCGATGAAGGGCTCAGAAGATTCCGAAGATTATAGNCTAGTTTCCAATAAAAACTTGAGTAAAATACTTCCATCTAGAGATTGGGCTGTAGGCCAAGTAACATGAGCCAAAATGGNCAAAAACCTACCTCACTTATGATGTCACTTGGACAAAAAACAAAACCCAAAATTTTTTTCATTGCAGACTTGAAGACTTGCCGAGTGTTTTGAGGGTTTGAACAGCTCTCTAGAGCAATCGGCTGAGGAGCTATGTGGTTGGCAAGACAACTGAAATATGCTTGATTTCAGCCCGATTTCCAAGTATGATATATTGATACGCTGGCAGTGAACATGTTAACGGTAAAAACAGGCTGGAGCCAAAGGTGTTAAAAACAACCTTTCCAAAATGAGTGAACCATTAATTTGTGCTTATTGATTCTGTCAGTTTGTATACATTGCTGCTCTCTAGTTTTGTATTGTTTTTCATTTACAGTGTGCCATAGCATAAAGCAGGTTGAAAGTTGCATCATGTAATATATGATCAAGTTTTTTTAAGTTGTGCACCAACATGTTCTAGTCTAATCTGTAGCTTGGTGTGTCATGTGAATTTCATAGTATTATGGTGTCATTGTAAGTGGTGTGCCTTTGTGGCATGATAACATTTGATCTTTCCACTTTTTAATTTTCAGGTGAAGTGGTCTGTTAGGTGTGTACAGGAATTCAGCATAATGTCTGCCACTGGAGAACCCCAAACTGTTCAGTTAACTTCACTGTCACCGTCACAGCTGAAGATGTTGCATGATCAACTTGACCAAGAGGTGCAGCTTCTTACAACCTCTATGCAGTCATTAAAAAGTGCTCAAAACCAGTTCTCTGAATCCAAGCAAAACCTCAAACAGCTAAATTCAAATAATCTTGGCAAGTCCATTTTGGTACCAATGAACGGCTCCCTTTATGTGCCTGGAAAACTGTCGGATATAGACAATGTTTTAGTTGACATTGGTACAGGATACTTTGTTGAAAAGAGTACCACTGAAGCTGATGAATTTTTTTCAAGAAAAATTGATTACCTGAAGCAGCAAATGGACAAGGTGCAACCAACATTACAGCAGAAGTTTCAAACAAAACAAATTGTGCTGGAAGTTCTCCAGTCAAAACTGATGCATCAAAGCGCAACAAAAAACAAAAACTGACTTAAAACTGCATGTGGTATTAATGAAATGTTTTGTTCTTTATAATATGAGCATTGAACAAGAGACATCAGTGGTGTCTGCAACTGTGTAACTCTTGTTTGCCAGCAATGTGTTTCCTGTCATTTTGTATGCATAGGCAAAAAGTGTTCTACAGGTTCATATAAACTGGACAACTAGGCAATTTTGTACCTAGTTTAGTGTTTTCACCATATGTGAATGGCCTGTGAGAAGCAGGCTTTGGTTGCAGAATAATGTAGTATATATTTGTGTTATGATGAAGCATAGTAGCAAGCAAATTTTAATTATTTCATAGAATGATGTTTTGGAAAGACCTTACAAGGTAGAACTGGGACAAACAGTTTAATGGTTGTTACTCCATCAAAGTTAAAAATGATAAACAACAATTTAAAACATGAGAGAAGTGTTTCTTAACCTTTTTGTCACCATGGACTCTATTCACTGCACCCAAAACCACTGGCACAGTCTCTTCGTTTTGTTGATGTTCTTTCGCTTATTGAGAAATTAGGTTTGATCAGTTCTTAGCATGACATTGTGTACAGTACTGTGTGTAGTGCATCGATTCACCATGGAGCAAACAGCCAAACAAAATACAAATAAAGCGTACATTAAGCTTTAAATTACAAGGTTTCTGCGGACCCCTCAAATGCTTCACAGACCCCCTGTTAAGAAACTGCATAAAACTATGTGAGAACTAAACTGGAAAGACATGATTTTTTAATTGTGCAAACTTAATTGTATAAGGTGCATTCAATGTGTATGTCAAGGTATGTGCTGAACCAAGACGTTGATTTGCTATGAAAATACCAAAACTGATTAGTCTTCAACCTACGAAGGTCTCTATGGCACAGGATACATTAGAAATTTGTTGTTGATGATGCTGCGATTGTTTGTGTCACTTTTTTTAGGTTGAGCGTTGACTAAAATAAAGCAGTGCTATGGACAGTAACTCTGAGGAAAATTCCATGAAGAAATTTATGGGGTTTGGAAGTTTTGGTAAGAAAGCTAGAACTTTTGACCTTCAAGCCATTTTTGAAGAAACTAGAAGAAATGCTCAAGAAAGAACTAAAAAACTTGGTTAGTAAAGTCACTCGTCAATATTAAATTTTAGTGTAATAGCTGTCAAGCAAACCTTGGGATTGTTTATCCAAAGCAGTGTTTCCCAAGCCGATTCCACGGACTCAAAAGGAGGGCTCTGGATGAGTCCGCAAGCACTAGGGACAAACAAATTTGCTATAATGCCCTCAAGCACTAGTAATTTTATTAACTTTATAAAATTGGTGTTTTGTTCATAGAGTGATTAAATGCACCTAAGCAGTGTGAAAAATTCGAAGATTCTTCTGTTCCACATGGCATTTATACTTTGAGGTAGTGTGGTCGCTATCCTAAGTGTAAAGTTGTTACCTAAACTGCAGTTGGCTTTTACCATCTTAGTTGATCATTGCTAAACAAAAGCAGGTGTTTGCATATACCAACAACTACTTGAAGCAAGGGTTTACTTCAGTGGAAGTAAATGGTGAAATCCAGCCACAGTGTGTGTTATGCTTAGAAGTCCTTTCTCATGGGTCTCTCAAGGAAGCTAAACCACGTCGGCATCTCAAGTAAAAATAGGTAAAATACGTTGACAAAAACCTTTAGCTTTTCAAAGAGAAATAACACCAGGTAACGTGAAGTCGTAAAGAACATTTCTATTCAAATATCTGGTTGATGCAAAAAGCTGTACTATTTTCTTATCATATGGGTAGTTTCGGTTTGGGATTCTGGAATCCTATGCAATAAAATGGTTTATGCGTTTAACCAGTATGCAAGTAGCCAAAGTCGTCTTATCAATTAAGTGTAAGCTGGTATAAATACAGATGTAAACACCACAGCATAAAAGCTTGTTCCTTTAACAGGCAACGAAGCATGATGATGTAAAGTTTATTGCATATATTATTTAATAAATGCATTTATTTTACAACACAACATTTGAAGAAAGATAGTTTCAGTTTTGGTAGGAACAGTGTTTGCTGATCGCCCTTTGAGCAAGTGCATAAAAGTTCAGAGTTTTCCTGTTGCAACTCACAGGATCAGTTTGAATTCTTTGTTAGTTACCTTTGATCTTGATAAGCTTTTTAATACCATGTTGCTGAATATTTGCTCACATCCATAAGGTAAACACATCAGCATATTCTGTGCCATCAGCTGGAGGTTTGGAAATTCATTACTGTATTTTGCAAGCCATAGGCGCACCATAATATAAGATGCACTTTTGATTTTCTAGTGCTAGCTGTTTTTTTTCATACATGAGGCGCACCAAATTATAAGGCGCAAAATGGAGGTTTACATACGAGGGAGTTTAATCTGTCACACATGCTTAATCTGCTACACACGAATAGAATAAACTAAAAGCTGTGCATGTGTGTGGCTCGGTGTATGCCAATGTAGTCAGGAGCCTCCCAGAGTAAAGCTGTGTGCAGTAGCCTCGCGGAATAATACAATATGTGCTTCAACATTAAGATATGTGCTAGCTACTCACGGAACCACATGCGCTGCTCATTGCAATTGTTGCTGGTTTATTACATAACATGATGGTGAGTTTACAAAAAAATTGTAACTAGCAATTGAATAAATAGCACCGTTTATCATATATAAATTGGTCCTGGGTGAAAAAGCACAACCAGATTCATACATTAGGCACACTGCATTATAAGACACACTTCAGATTTTTGAAAAATGAAAGGATTTTAAGTGCACTTTATGGTCTGAAAAATATGGTAAATGAAATGTAATTAAAAATCATTCAGTTTTGAACAGGGGTTCCAAACTTGGGGTACATTTGCCTATCTGAAGGGATACATTTAAGGTTAGCAATATAAGGGAAAAAAATATATATATTTCCAAATATTCTAAATTGTAAAAGTTATATTAAAAATTCATTGGATATTGATATTTTGCTAAGCCTTTTTATTATAAGAAATTTCAGGGGTACATGCTTGTCTGGCAGAATGCTGAANGGGTACATGGTCAGAGAAAGGTTGGGAACCCCTGGTTTGAATCAAACTTCCCATAAGACTGTTCAGTTTATTCGGAACACTCACAATGAAGCCTCACGAAGATAAACAAGATAAAACAAACAAGCAAAATAATTACAAACCACTAGCATACAAGCATATAACAGATAGGTCTTCAAGTTAAAACAAGATTAAATCATTACATTGTATTTTATCAAACCTGGTCACCGACAGAATAGCATCACAATCAAAGGCCAATGAACTTATCACAATCACATTTTTCCCAGGGCACCTAATACAACCAGGTGGTCTTCTAGTTAAGTTCCCCATTAACCTATTGGTAAGAAAGGGTTATATTAATGAGGAATATATAAGGTAGCATATATTTCATGCTAATATGAACAGATTGAGAAGTAGTAGTAAGTTTATTGGCGATAAGGAAGATATTGCATTTTCATAGTAAATAGTTTGCCAGGACACCGAAAAAACCAGTACAGTTATCAAGTCAGGTGTCCCTAAACAAGCTAACATTAAAGACACATTTAAGTTAATGAAAGGGACATGCAAAAAAATAACTAGCAACGCAATTGAAGGGGGGATGTTTGCAGGATGATCCACACAGTCGCACAGGGGTTGCTGGGTCGCAACTGGTTTCTCTTGTTAGGCTGCACCAGTTCCGCAAGGAACTGAGCTGGACGAGAAGGGCTAATTTTGGTTTAGGATGTATGATTTGTATTTATTTTTGAAAGTATAAAAAGGTTGTACTTTTAAATTTGGGTCCAAAGACTCCCAAACTTTAACTCCTACATAAGCACTGTGTATCCAAAGGAGTCCTTTCCCAGCAAAGATTCAGACACTAAGATCTTACAGAGTATATATTTTGCCTACATTACAAGGTAGGCATCATCAGCTCTGTGAAGTGATGAAGTATAAGACTTTGTGGATAGTTTATAAAATGCTGATGTTATACAGCCATGCTTGAATTGATGCACCATTTTAACTATTTGCACCTTATAAAAGTCATTGAAATGTAAAATTTTAAGCTGCGCAAAGTTTTTCAGCCATTACCCTAAAATTATAAGATCAATCACATCAACTAAATGTAATTGATCCTATAATTTTATTTAGCATTGTTTTTATGGGTTTAAGTAGGTATGGTGAAGCTGATCCCCATCTAGTTATTGCAGAACAAGGTCAGACTGATCATCAATCAATTCCAACTGCAGCTTCTATAGCTTTGTTTCAGACTCTTGTGATGAGAGACAGGCCACCAGCTGAAGTGATGTGACATGTCAGTTTTCTCAAGTACAGAAAACTGATGGCTGTGACTTGCTGTATTTCCTTGTATTTCAGCTGGCCTCGTTCATGGTGGCTAGTGTGGAAAAATAAATGCACAGCTTATTTGAAGCTTACTTGAAGATTGAAACCAGCTTGGATTTCAAGCTTTCACATTTGTGTACATGTTGTGCATAAAATAGTCTTCTCTTGTAGTCTCACATGTTCAGCCCATTTGTGTGAAAATAATCCTACTTCAAATACAAATTCATACAGCCAGTTCTTGTCATGCAGTTAAGGAAATGCATCAGATCTTATTCATTCTGAAAATACACAAATTTTCTCTTTGAGCTCTTGCACTTGATGAAACACTTTGCCCAAACTTTACCAGCTGAGACAGTAGTAGTAAAATAAGTCATGGTGATCTACATTGTTTTTCTCCTGGCATAAAGTATACTGACTAGTACCCTTACTCATATACAGTCAACATGTTATAGTGGGATTCACAATAGGATTGAGGTGCACTACAGACATGAAGAAAAACACATCCTCATCAATATTTTTTTCCTTTACTTTATTCCGGATGCTTTTCAGCAACCTGACAATTTTTTTAAGTGAAATTGAAGATCCCTCTGTTGTAACTGTGACACCTTCACTGTCAGTGTAAGAACATATCGTACCTAGAGATCTCACATGAGTCGCTATTTTCACACCATTTTGCAACTCCATAACCTGTCATTAGATTGTGCTAGAGAGCTGTTCAAACTCTCAAAAGACTCGTCGAGTCTTGAAGTCTGCACTGAAAAAAATTTTTAGTTGTGGGTTATAGTTTTTTTGGGTGATGTCATAAGTAGAGTAGGTTTAGGCCACTATGGCCCACTTCATTGGACCCTGGGACCAAACCGCTAGATGGAAGTATTTCATTCATTTTATTGGAAACTAGGCTAGAATCCCAGTCTTTTGAGCCTTTGATTGACTTTCAAGGGTTGAATCCCCTAGAAAATTATTTAACTAACGATTTTTTATTGTTTTCAGACCAAAACTTTTGAAGCAGAAACANTAGAAAACCAATCAAAGGCTCAAAAGACTCAGATTCTAGCCTAGTTTCCAATAAAAACTTCGGTCAAAAAANTCCATCTAAGGGTTGGGGCCCAGGTAACCTGAGGCAAAACGGCCTAAAACCTATCCCACTTATGATATCACCTACAAAAATCCAAAACCTGCCAATTTTTTTAATGCAGTCTAGAAGACTTGCCNGATCTTCAGAGCATTTGAACAGCTCTCTAGCACAATCAGCAAGCGAGTTATGGTGGTGTAAATTGATGGTTTTTAAGTGGCTCATGCNGGTCTTAAAGGTAAAAACAGTCTGGAGCTGAAGTTGTTAATGTAAAAAGAAGGTACATTACATAACACACTTAACACATTTTGGCAGCACAGGAAAGGTGTTAATGCAACTTGAACTGATTATTCATATACCTCAAACTTTTATAATAAACCTAGTTCAACCCGTGGGCCGAATGCGGCTCTGTTGAAGGTATTGTGCAGCCCTGTTTAGCTGTTCACTGTAAAGTATCCTCCATACTGACAACCTGTCCTTATTTTGCTAATCTTGATTTTGACATATTTATGCATGTGGTCCTCAGTGGCACTTTTGTCACATCTATTACCATTGCAGTTAGGATTCTAATGCTTTCAGTACATGAGCTTGAGCTAAATTTAGTTTGCTAAGATCAAACTAAAAGCCATTCAATGTGCAGCCCTCATTAACATGTCATTAAATGTGCAGCCCTGGTTAAGACTGTGACATAATTTTTGGCTCAGCGAGCCATTTGGGTTGGACATAGCTGACCTAGTTTGTTATCCATTTTCTTGGAACTCAGCTTGATATTGTTGCAACCTCTCAGTTGGTATTGCGCTGAATGTGTGGTCCACCACGAACGGAATGTGCACAAAGAACAACACCATATATATGTGGTGCGAACAAGCAATAATAGAGTGACCGCGGCATGTAAACTCTATTGTTGCTTGCTGCCACAGTACGAAGCTTCACGCACATGCCACTCATGCTTTCCGATTGCAACAAAATGGTGCTGTGACCAGGATGTGAAGGTCATGCCGTGTGAAGCCTTCACAAAAAGAACATACGATCGGTGCGGTTCGTTGTAAAAAGGAGGGGATGTTGTTGCAACCTCTCCGTTGGCATTGTGCTGAATGCGTGGTCCACCACAAACGGAATGTGTGCGAAGAACAATATATACAGTATATGTGGCATGAACAAGCAACAAGAGAGTGATCACGGCATGTGAACTCTATTGTTGCTTTCTTTAACAGTGCGAAGCTTTGCGCACATGCCGCTCAGGCTTTCCGATCGCAACAGTATATAATTTGTTTTATCTGAAAATAACATAGTTCGTGAGTGATTCAAGGTGAATTGTTTGCTGTGAGCTTAACCTGTCTTGCTACTGGTACCATATCTGTTTTTCTAGATTCTCTGGAGACAGATCAAAGTCATAACAAGACTACCACCACAGCTGTCTGTGATGAGAAAAGGTGTTATTTTCTTTTGAATGTTGTTTTGATTTGCATTTGCTTTAATAAATTTGTTTTTTATGTTTTTGACATCCAATAACTCCTGCCCAGAAAAAAACACACCAGTGTCTTGGCAGTTGACTGCAATAGTGAAAATTAAGCCACAATCATGACAAATGTGTCGTGCTCTGATAATCTGCATTTCTCTCTTTGCAGTGTGCATATGTATATTTTTGTACTCACAAGATTAGATTACAACTGGTAGCCAGATTAAAAATTTTAGTCAACAATGTTGACCTACATGATGCAGTATATAATTTTGGTGACCTTAATCAACCATGTAGATCCATGTGGCATGGTAATGAAAGCATTCTTGACAATCGTGTATTATGTAACATCTTATAACTGCAGTTTGTCTCTATATAAGCAGCTTTAAACTGTGAGAAATAAGATTTTGAACTAAACCCTATGCAAAATATAACTGGCGTGATCTACTTTTGAATTTTTATTTTGTTATATACAACATATATGTAATTGACTTCTTTTTTATATTATTTTGATGCAGAGAAAACAGTATTGAAATTGTGTTGCTAAAACAGTGTGTCAAGAAAGATTAACTTGTTCCAATAGATTCATGCTTGTGATTACACTGTGTTCAAATTTAATGCCATTACATTTTTGCATGGAAATCTAATGTTTGCACCAAATGAACTCTGAATTCCTCTAAACATACCTCTTTTTCTAACCATATGTACATACAAAATCCATGATTAAATAATTGCTTTTATTGATGTTGAATATTTATTATATTGCTTACCTCTTGGATAAGTGACTGCTGGAGAAATTCACAAGCAATTTCAAACCATTGGTATAGTCTGTAACATTTATTCTGAGTATAATCCGCAAGTGTGAACCTTATTTAAACCAGTCATTTTACATACATGAATTTGTTTATATGTTAATGTGTTCAGAACTTGAATAATAGTAGTTGAAGCAACCAATAACATTTGTCAAAATGAGGCTTCCTAACATTTGTGACAATCACTTCTTGAATCTCTGATGTGGAATGTAGTCAGCAAAGCAATAAGTCAATTATCATTCATGTTTTGTTTTGCAGAAATTAAAATTGGGATAGGTTATGAAAACATGATGGTTGGAGCAGGCTTTATCATTAGGTGTATTTCCACTCTTACACGTCATGGTAACTATAATATGCATACAGGCATACACCAAACTGTGGTATACAATACAAAAGTTTGTTGCAAAATTGAATGTTAGTGCAAACACATGGAGTTAACCGATAATCAAAGATCAAATTGAATTGTAGCCTTGCATGCTTGAGCAACTGTTTTTATACTGAGAACATATATGCATGGAAAAATACGTTAGCCAGTAAATTGTGCAGCATTTTCTGTTCTCTAAATTACACAAGGAAGTTCATTTTTGTTAAAAATAATTGTCTATTTGCTGTAGTCAAGTAAAGTTGCAGACTGAAAAAGGTCATAGTTATTGTGGATCTGGTGTTAACCAAGATTTAGTGCAAAAGCAAAATGTGGCAACAAAAGTGCAGTACAGCAGCAAGTTTTTGTAGCTTGCTATAGGCAAAGTGACATGTTTAGTTTTTATTTTAATATGCAGGGAAGTTGTTATCTTTACAGTGAGGATACTTAACTCTGCCAGTATTTGCTGTTACATCAGTTGACTAATGCCTATTCTAACTTCATTCTTTCTAATAGGTCTCTCTTATTACAAATTTTAGTATTTGATACAGGGGTGCAAAATTGTCTGTGAATTTTAGTAGCGCACACATATAAGCCTTGCCATACAGCATTCATGCATAAAGTATAAAATGTGAAAAAAAATTTCATGCACTCAAGGTTTTTGGTCGCACTGTACGAGTGCGTGACTGCATTTTTGCACCTCTGATTAATAGGTGTCTTCCATCCTTGTCAATTTTGATTGCAGTCATTGTCTGACTGTACTAATTTTGAAAATCATAGACTTCATCAATTATGCTGGTAATACTTCCCACTTGCATAAATGAGACCAACTATGGAGCTGTAATACAGGTAATGTCCCAAAAGAACAGAAGCCATGACAATTATTGGCTTTGTTTTTTTGGTTTCTTTGTCTTTATGTTTTTGTGGGTCACCCTGCATGTGTTTATGGATGGATGCTGTTATTTTCACTGTGTATTTATAGGTGCCTGTACACTGCATTTGTTTTTTGAGTCACCATGCCTTTTTTTACACCCTGTACCTGTTTTTTTCGGTCATAGATCGAAAGTTTTTGAAATGACCAAAAAAATTAAGTCATTTCGGTCAGAATGTTTGAAAATATAGGCTACAAAACACTGTTATGGTGAGTTTTAATACAACTGTGAGACAAATGACCAAAATGTTTCAGCGAAAAAAAACATCCCTTGTACCTCAAAAATGATTAGAATATTCCAGGTTGACCAGCATATTCACATTATACTTCATGATAGTTAGAATGTGCATTGTGCAGGGTCTGAAAAATGGAAGGAACACATACCATTTAAGCATGTCATTTAGAGAATAATCCATTGAGTAATAAATTTTGGCACATTTTGCCCTAGCAATGCACTTTAAGCAAAGCCACCATGCATTTTGTTATGCAGTGAGGATGAAGGCCTGATTGGGCCTCCTGTTCCATCTGACATCTATGCTGGTCTTGGGAACTCAGTTTCAAAACAAGAAGACCAGGATGGTTCAAGTAGTGATGAAGAGAAGGATGAGGTTTTTTCACTTACTATTATGAGTTTTTTAGCATGTTTTAGGCCTTGTTTGGTGGATTTTTATTGGTGCTCTCGTTTTTTTGCAAAACGTAATTATATTTTTATGTCTGAAGAAGTGCTACTGTTTCTTTTTGCTTTTGAAAAAAAGTTTTTTGTTCCCTTCGTCATAATTTTTACATTCTTCATAAAACTTACAAAATTTAACAAAATTATGCTTTGATACAGTAAATTCAAATGTCTTTCACAGAAAGCACAGCAATTCCTGTCTTTTGTGTTTATCTGAAGCACAAGCGAGTATAGTATGCAACAGCCTCAGACAAACTGATTTTCTCAGCAGCATCGCTATTTTTGTTTTCTTTTTCATAACTTCTGCATTTGACACAGTGGACTTGATGCTTGTAGGCAGTGTTTTGGTAAAATTGTCATATAACACGAACATTTGCTCGCTGCTTCTCAGACTCTGTTGATCGGTCCAAGTTGCGATGCTTGATGTGGTGCTGACAGTTGCACATGAATTGCAAATTGAGCTGCTTTGAAACTGGCTGACCATTGGGTTTATCACAAATTGTGTATTCTTTATTTTCAAAGTTCAGTGAACTGATGAATCGTGAATGAGTGAAAAACAATCGTGAATAAAACGTGTCCTTGTTAGAAGTCATAGTGTTTGACAAACGTCAGTTAAAGAACTTCTTTATAGATCTGTTAGCTGGAGTGCAAAACTGAGAATGGCAAAACCATCTTCATGAGCATTTCTACAAGTCTTTGCAATAATATTGTGCTCACATTACAGTTGCAGTTTGCTACTGATTTAACATTGCGTTGTGTGCCTGTGCTTTTTCGTAGAGCAGTACTTTTGTTCCTGCTACTCATGAAATTACTCTTAACCACGGGCTGAAACCAGTGTCCGCTCTTGCTCTTGACCCCTCAGGAGCTCGCTTAATCTCTGGTAGCTACGACTTCGAAATGAGATTCTGGGACTTTGCTGGAATGGACAGTGCGCTTCAGTCCTTCAGACATTTGACACCATGTGAATGGTGAGCTGTGTTAATTTGTGCTAAAACTCTTTTGCTCACGAGAAGCAATAGAGGATATTTTTGTCACAATACACAATTTATGGTGCACTTTCCAACGCATTTTGTATTTTTATCTCTTTGTTTGCCAGTCACCACATGGTCAATTTACAGTACAGTGCCACAGGCGAAAATGTTCTTGTTGTGTCAGCGAATTCTCAAGCCAAGGTCTTTGATAGAGATGGGTACGAAATACTGGAATGTATAAAAGGAGATCAGTATTTACGAGACATGTTTAATACTGCAGTAAGTGTACGTTTTCTTTTGCTGCTTCATTTACCTATATAAGTCCTGGACAATGACATGGTGCTGAACTGCAACCGATGAAGGCAGTAGTGTAGCCAGCCCAAAAATTTGGGGTGCCAAAATGTTTGATTTTATGCGAATAACACTATCTTGTTTGGGATACCGCCTCTCAAAGTACAAAATGACTGTATGTTCTAAAAATTTGGGGGGACATGGCCCCATAGGCTCCCCCCTGGCTACGCCTATGCATGAACGGGCTTCAGCTTGGGAGTTCCAAAATTTTTGAAAAATTACGATGCCCTACAGCCACCATCATTCCCAGTAACGTTTTTCCCGGAGTGGTAAAAACTGACAGGTCTCCAGCTATGAGTCAAATTGCTTCTTTGAAAGGGCAGACTACGATCTTGAGCCACGCAAGGTAACCAATCTGGATATAGGAAACCGATAGACAGGTTGGGCGTATTTTTTCCACTGGTAGTTCCGGCAGCTGAACCTGGCTGCAATGTATCGGCCACGCCTTTTCTTGGAACTCGAGGGGTGCGAAATGCAGTCTACTGGTTATGGGGCAACACGGTGACCTTGCTCGGGCTAGCTTCGGAATGTTCCAAAGCGACCATCTTCTCTCGTGGAAGCTGTTAAACCGACGGGTCCGACGTGTGGTGCAGTCACTATGTGTGGAAGTCGGGAATGGAGCGAAAACTCCATTAGAAGGGAACAGTATCAGTAACTAGTGCCAGACGTCTGGAACTGCAACGCTGCGTCAACATCGTTGATCACTAATTGCTAAGAAACCAATCTCAACGTATCTTGTTCTTGCTTCTTTAACTGTGCTTTTTTCTTTATGATATTTGCTGTTTTTTTTAAGTAAAATGTTAAGTACCCGATGTGAACCTGTAGGGACCCGATTTCTCTGATTATAGGGACCCGATTTTCTTTGATTCTGGGGACCCGATGATGATTTTCTCTGATTGTAGGGACCCGAATCGGGTACCTAAAACGCCTTTAAAAAACCCTGATATTTGGTGTTTTTACCGCATGGACTTGAATCGATCGTTTATATTTATTGAAGAATTGATTAAAAAACATACAGCAATAATTTTGCGTGTACTTTGACAAAATGGCTAAAAGTTTTTGCTTGCAAACTGCATACAACTCCTAAGTTTTTCAGTACTTTTTTTCGGCAAGCTTTTCTCTTCCTATTAACTTTCATTTTTGTTTGCAAGGGCCACACTGCCATGCTTACGGGTGGATGTTGGCATCCAAAGGTTAAAGGTGAATTTATGACCTGCTCGCACGACGGGACTGTACGTACCTGGGATGTAAAAGCGGAAGGGAAAAAATGTAAGGTGAGGTGTTTTTGATGAAGATCAGATGTTTAGTAGCGCTTATTGAGTATGCGCCTTTATTTGATGTTTTCGCTATGGCGTAAGCATGATGTTTGAACTCGTGTCACCACTTTTGGTAAAACTAAAGCAAAAGTCGTATTTCCATGCCGTGAAATGAAGCTTGCAGCCTACAAAGCACTAGCTAGAGAAGTTCGACACCCTCTCCAAGGTCTACTGGACTACGAAGCAACCATTTCCCTATCAATATAATATTTCTGGGACCAACATTGTGTGAAATTTTCAAGCGCTGATAAAAACTAATAATTAAGCCGAAGCTTTACGTGTAATGTTTCTCCTTCACCAGGAGTCAGACTATTGGTCTTACACTGATGTACTTTTCTGCGTTTCTGATGTTTTTTGTGCAAGCCGGCATCGCAAGCAAACCTGATGCCATTGGGCGCTTTCTAAGCAGAAATCCAAGCCTCAAAATTTTTGAGTTTCCATCTGCCAGAGCAGCTCGCCCTAACCAAATCAAGCTCACAACTCCGAGTAAAGTTTGTTCAGCAATAGTCGAACAAAAGGCATGTTTGTAGAACAGCAGGAAGGTCTTAGGCAAGGGCTTCCGTAAGGGGGGTCAGAGTTAAAGCACCCACCATGAGTTTGATAAGTTACAAAACTTAATTACGTGCGCAAAGGAGATCCTTTCTGTTTTTATATATTTTTTGCTTGTTCGTTATAAACTTAACGCAAATACCACAGAATGAGTTTGCACGCAAATTTCAAGGAACGTTGCAAATGGGCCAAAAAGAAATAATTAGGCTTAGGTGGGAACCTGCGTTATCTTCTGTATCCGTAACAGTTGCCTTTATTTTGTCTGCTATGGGTGGCTGCATTACCAATTACTGTAGCATGGTAGAACTGTTAAACGAACTCAAAGTCAGCAGACAGAACCATTCAGGCAGTCAATAATGTCTCAGCTGGGAAAAAGAAAACTAAAAGTTTGCTGGTATTCTATTCTAAGAAATGTCGAGATGATTCTAGGGATAATGTCACTGTATATTTTCTGACGTGGAGGCAGCAAGTTCTGTTAGTGCTGAAAGGCATACAGTTGTTGCAGTGACAAACAGAAACTACCAGACAGTTTTACAGAAGATTTTCAGGTGTCCAACCAGCCACCAGAGGCAAATTAGTGAATGGAGATTTTGGTGCAGAAAATTGTCTCGTGTGAACCCAAGCAAATGACCAACTGATGTGCTGGGCAGTATCAAATCACGTTGCTTTGACGCTTTCTCAAACATATTCACTTTGCTCCATATATTTTAAACCTTTCCGGTGACAACGCGTACCAGTTTGTCTACCTTACGCAGACTAAAAACGTACTTAGAAGTACGACTAGTGGTACCAGAATGAACGTACGTACTTGCATTGTTAAACATCAATCGAAATAACACTCTCTCCTTGGAAGTTGAACAGGCGTTGAGACATGAGTTTTTTTTTATTTGATTTTGGTGACAGCAGTTGGCAGCAGACCTAAGCCTGAAATTTGCTTCTTGCCGTGGCGGTTGGGGTGACCGCTCTTGTCCAAGGAGTGCTACAGCGTAGAGATGGCACGGGCCGCTAACAGTCCAGTCTTCGGCCCGTCCGCTGAAGATTTTGGTACAGCCCGCTAACAATTTTTTGTAGCGGTGACGTCATTCCGGGCCGCTACGGTCTTCTCACCAACAAGGCTAACAATGAAATTGTTTGCTGCTGTTCTTTCTCTTTCACCGTTCTGCTCATATTCCATTTCGCTTGTTGCCATGCAAATCAGTGAACCATGTTAAGAATCAATCAAAGCAACAAACACTTTCATTTATAGTCTGTCGCTGTTGCCCAGGTTTAGGTTTAGGACAGG
>JGI24159J19872_10004259_pt1 | contig 18181 bp, 16 predicted proteins | sample Ectturendosymbi4_FD_19872 | JGI IMG/M metagenome (IMG submission 19872) | reverse complement strand
AATTTTGATGATAAACAAACATTTCTGAATATGATAAATTTCATACTGCAACAAACTAGCAAAAAAAGCTTGTCAGCTTTGTAAGTCTTGCATATTTAAAAAAAAACTTATTCACTTTCAAAATATTTTTCGGAAACACGCATTCAATCGCAAATTGTGAATGCGTGTTTCGCGTTCCGCATGTGTGTCTACGCATTTTTTTGCAGAAAACAAAAGCGAAAACTAACTCAACTGAAAGTCTCTTTTATGAAAATGAACTCAACGAGGATTTACAAAAAATTTTTGTTTTTGCTCCTGCTTAGGAGTGAAAATTAATTTTAAATTTTGAAGCAATTATGTTTTGTCTACTGCAAGTAAGGCATGCACTGCATGCCTTGCATTCATGGACGCTACGCCCCCGGCCCTGCTACCTGGTATGGACCTGTAGGGACCCGATTTTTATGATTTTAGGGATCCGATTTTCTCTTATTCTAGGGACCTGATGATGATTTTATCTGATTACAGGGACCCAATTTCAAATTCTACGTCAAATCTTATATTATCTTACGTCAAACCTTACTATATGAGCTGGATAGACATATCTCTTCTGAAGTCCATTTGAGGTGCCGGAACTACAGGTTTCATTTTGAAGTGGACTACATGGCTGAACAGCTGATTGAGCTGCAAAGTCGACATCTGTGGAGTCTCTGGCTCAATTTCAAGTGAATGTCCAATCTACCAGTCAATTGAAACAAATCTCTCTGATCTGTGTCGGCAGGCAATAAAAGTTATTTTGCTTTTTCCAACTGCATCCCGTTGTGAAGCTGCTTTTCAACATTACAACTAATTTCAAAACCAACTTCAACCAGAAGATGACATTCAGTGTGCCTTGACGAGCACAAACACTTATTTTGACAAACTTGTGAAACAAACTAAGGCAGGATTCTCTTTGAAATTTTGTGAATGTGGGCGGTAAACCAAAATTGCTTAAACCAGTGTTTGCATTATTCTCGTAGCCTTGGTTTACCTTGAGTCCGCGAAGATTTATACTGGTTCGGAAATAGCCCGTGTCTTAAAAAGGTTGGGAAACACTGTCTTAGTGTCATCAGAGTCCAGAGGTTCTTAACCGGGAAGTCGTCGAGAAATTTCCAGGGAGGCGCAAGCCCTCTTGCACTCTACAATGTGGGAAGTTCTTGAACGGAAATGTGTCCCTTCCAAGTGTTACGCTGGTGCTATTTTCACGCCGCTAGATTTTATTTGGTTTAGTTCCGGCAGGGATGGAAGTCGGAGTTGTTTCTTGAAATTTGACAGGCCGAATTCGGGCCTGCATACAAACATTTATCAAAAAATTATAAGTTTACAAACATTCTTATCGTTTTTGGTTGTTATCACGCCGCTGCAAACTGGGACTTAGTTCTGTGATATTGTGACACTACACAACACAGCCTAACAAAAAATTCTGTTGGACCGTTTTTACGCCAAATCCGTGTCGCTGAATCCGAAAATGCACTTGGTTTTGCTGATTTAACTCTATGTTTGAGATATTGAATATCCCATATTTGTAAGATCCCTCCTAATTGGCCCTCTAAAGACCAAAATGCGTTCAGTTAACTCTTTCTATCTGGATTGTTGGCCTCTTGCTGTACGAGATAAAGCAATGGTTGATTAACAACTCATCAGTGATATCACAATTGCCCAAAATGTGCAGTGCAGCGTAAGAGGCAGCAAGATACAAACGATGTGGTGAAAGTCCCGCAAGATGTGAGTCATTATTAGTAGCCTTCCATTCAATTCAGTGCATTGTGACGTTGTGAGTTTGGAACAGGAAGCTAGCCTGGTTAAGTTGTATGCAAGTGGTGGAGCCACTTTCCTTGTGTAAGGTACGGAAAAAATTGTACAAAACACAAATCATGTCCTTTTTTTCTTCTTTGACAGAGCGTGTTTCAGATGATAGTTTGCTGGAAGCAACGGAAGAAACAGACAGTGACTGCAATAATTGCAGTGATTCTGTATCAACTGCAGCTACCAGTTTGCAAAAAAACTGCATTTGAACCGTTTCAGTCAGGCCCAGCTCAACGACTTGCGGTAGTCAAAGATCTAGCTTTTCCAAGAGGCAATTAATATCTTGTCTGCTGCAGAGGTGGCTGGAGTCCCTTTTTCAGACTCCGACTCTGCTCCTGTTCCAAAATTATTGAATCCGGGTCCAGCAATTTTTCAAATTTGAGAATCTGACTCTTGTTCATCATCGATCTAACCGAATTTTAGCAATGTTTTTACTTAAGAAATGACCACCCAGACTCCTGCTACTGCCGAAATTGAAAAGTGACACCGGCTCCGGTCCGGGTTTTCACAAATTGTGAGTCCGGTTCCGAAAAAAAACGAAGAATCCTGCTGGAGTCGACTCCGGATCCATGGCCACCTCTAGGCTGCTGTCTCAGCAGTGTTGCCACTCTATTATCAAGAAAAACCCGAGAATTTACCTTTAATAAACCCTAAACGGACAAAATGTTTTAAAAAAGTTGAAACCAAACTTGAAATATATGCTACCGGTACTTGCACATAAGAAATTAAGGTAATATACATTTTTTGCATCAAATTTTAAGATGCGCGAGCCATTTGATAAAATACGTCATTGCCGGCTCTGTTTGAGAAGTGTTGGTTTGCAGTCTCTATTGTGTTGTGCAAACTTGGTCTAGCTCAGTGATTTCCAACCTTTTCTGTACCTCGACCCAATATAGCAACCCAACGACCACCAGCTAAAGCTCGAATAAAGCAGTTACAATACAGCTGTGCATGTAAAATATCTACTCGCTACCCCTCCATCCAAAAATGCGTCACGACCCCTCTAGGGTCGCGGCCCTAGGTTGAAAACCACTAGTCTAGCTGTTGGGCTTCTTCCAATTAGGACCGGATTTAACGGGTACATATGCATACAGGGCCGGATTTAACTGATGCGAGGCCCTAATCTACTTGCGAGGCCCCTCCACCACTGATACGAGAAAAAACGGAAAAGTATTAATTTGCGCAAAGCAGAAAATGAGAATATTGATGCTCCAAATTACGGTCAATAAAAAATTCTAAATCATTATCAGAGTGCCCCACAATCGCTGCGCTTGTTGCTCCCTCCGACGCAAGTGTTCAATAACACAGGATTGTTGAAATGCTACTTGGCTGGCGGGAAAAGGATATTAATTTTTGCAGGCAAACCAACCGAAAACGTCACGGTTAAATATTTGACAGAACACATGGCCCACGTTTTTTTGTAAGTTTCACATCTGTTTTTTTTATCCGTGCTCAGAAAAACCAAACACATTGCACATATGTGTGGCGGCATGATGAGGTTAAAGCACACGTGAAGACCACTTTGTGACTCGTTTACTGCGGCTAATGTCGTAACTGACGGGGGCAGGGGTATGAACCTTCCCCTGAAAAGCCAAATGTAAAAACAAAGCCCCCATTTAGCTTATACAGTAGAATTGCCTTATAACGTCACTTCAACGGACAGGAGAAAGAGTCGTTATAGGCGAATTCTACTGTATTTCGGTATTTACAATTCTTTTCGTTTTCAGTAGGTTGTTGTTTTTTGTGCGTTCCCGTGATTCAGGGTTTTATTATACAGTAGACATCACCATCAGGATTCACTACTGTTTCCCAACTTTTTTCTAAGTGTTGGTTACTGGGCTCCCTACGATGAAAACTGGACCCCCCAGAGAAGTTTCCGCCCCTGAGTCAAGCCTCTTGTTACGCCACTGGCCACGGCTGTAAAAATCTCGCACACACGAGCAAAACGCACCCAAGTGGTTGCAACTGCTGCGTTCACGATTGGCGTGTTTGCTACTTTTTCAAAGTGCTAAGAATCGAATGCACCGAACCCGTCCCGCGAAAGGATGTGAGGTTTGAACCAGTACCGTCACCAGAAGGTCTTCAATATGGGTCTTGACATTCTGAAAATTTGATAAAATCTCCACTGATTTATAGCTAGTGTTTTATATTTCAATTTAGAGGGGCTGAGCCCACCAATGCTCCCCATGGCGATGGGACTGGTTCAGACTTCCTTATGTCATTATTGAAATACGTATTAAAGAAATACAAGCTACAATCATCAAATCAAGTAAGGTTGAACAAAGCACCGTAAACATTTAAAAAGTTTTTGTCCTGGCCTTTTTCATAAAATCATCTATGAATTCATTAAAATTTGTCTGCCTAAGTTTGTCACCACTTCTAATGCACCAAATGCTCAGTTTGGACAACCTCTACTGGAACACTGCGACCCTCTGATTCGTTTTACATTCTTTTGAATCTTGAAAGACCTTTCTCCTGAGCAATTAGCGACAATCAAGCTGAGAAATAAGGGTCTCCGTTGGATAGACTAAGAACAGTTTTAAGTCATCAGACCCAAACGGGCTTTTGTCATTTACTTGGCGTTTCTCTTTCCTTTGTCCCTTTGGGGAAGAGTTCTGTCGTTGTCAGTTGGCAAAGTGACTTTTGCTTGCTCATCAAGATCTGTGATTTGCTTAGCATGAGAACAGTACAAATTTGTGCAAGTATAATAACACTGTGATTTTTGAATGACTTTTTAAAGAAAATTAAAATCGAAAAAGCACATCCACAATACTGAACGAGCTTAACGCAGCAGAAACGCTAACGAAACTACAGTATTGCTCAGAAGAAGCAACAATGTTTTTATTGTAGGATAATGCTGCTAGCCCTACACAACTCTTATCTGCAGTAAAACCTAAAGCTTGATCAGTTGCATTTCAAACACGAACAGCCACAAGTCCTTTCGCCGATTCATACATAACAATCGACACGATTCACCATGCGGCTTGCACTTAAGAACATAACAGCGTGGAAGTACAGAAAAATCCGGATTACGAGATGTGAAAATGGCAGAATTTAACCGCAATTGGTGATTCGGATAAACCGAAAAATGTTTGTCGCCAATGGGTGTTAGGTGATGTAACGATGTGTCGTTGGGGATTGCTGACGATTGAACAATACAGGAAAAAGCATTTGAATGTTTACCTTGATTTAAAGCACTTAAGCAGGGTCTTTGTCAGATTTTGAGTGGGGGGCAACTTTTACCTCGAGCTACCGAACCAATGTTTGTTAGCCTGCTGTCAAATGTTATCTTTGTGCTTTGCTTAGAAAGAAATACAATTCGCCTACAATGACTTCGGCTGTAACGACAGTTCGCTTATAACTCCGTTTTTTTACCGATCCCGGCAGAATTCCTGTCTTCACGTGCATTCAACTTCGGCTATATCGTCACTTGGCGCTTTTTGTCAGTTGCAAGTTTTCTTTACGATTTGAAGTGTAACTGTAAGCTTGCCTATGTGGAGCCACAACACAAATATTTTATGACCGAACCGAACAGGAACGCACACAAGTTAAGCGGCCACTTGTTGAGCTGTGACACGTCTGTCGTAAGAATGGCATCAGAAGACAGCGCCATCAACAGCATGGAGGCAAATCGTTGCAGTGATTTTTACTGTACAGCAGGGGTCCTCCAAACTTGCGCCTGCGAAGACATTTTGTTAATAATGAGAAGATAAATGACTACTGTATACGAAAAATTTCTTGATCTGGTAGAATGTAACATATCCCGAAACAATCATATTACGTAAGATGTCCGGTTCTGGAACTGTTGCGTAATAGCTTCGGTGTCCCTTCAGCAAAGAAGTTTGGAGATCCCTGCTGCACAGAATTTGGGGTTGTTGCGACTGTAGTCAGTTTGATCGATAGTCTTGGTGGAGCAGTGTGTAAATTGTCGAACACAAGAAGTAGTATCCCATTGTGGCAGGGATGGGTAAACGGCGGCCCACAGGGCAGACATACGTACAACGATAGTCCATGTGAAAGTAATTTTATCGATTAGATTAGAATTCCCGAGATTTTATTCGACACGTTTCAATCGAAACCGCATTTTTACCCAACCGGAAGTGACTATTGTGTAATATATGCGGCTCCAGGTAGCAATAAAGTTTTTAATGTGACCCTCCGTTGAAAATGTTTGCCCAGCTCTGCGTAATGGAGCAGAAATCGTTGTCGTTAAATAGCGAAAATGATACGAATGAGCTTGCAAGATTTCGATCAAAAAACTAGAATATATCGATCGTATCCCGACGTTGCCTTCAGTGTAAACAACAATCTGTGTGCGGACGTAACTGTTGGCCAAGAGCTCCTCAAACAGCATTGCTCAGAAAACTTTTCTGGCTGACCAGAAGGATCAGATGTGGGACCGGGTATCACTGACACACTTTCGGGACCTTGTATTTCGAAAGCAACAGACCTATGTTGCTTGAGGAGCTCTTGGCTAACAATCACGTCCACACACAGATTGTTGATGACACTGAAAGCAACGTCGGGATATGATCGATCTACTCTAAGCTAAGAGATTCAGCATATCACGAGCTTATCAAAAGTCTTCACGATGGACGAACAAAACAACAGCGAAAGGTGAGAACTTGCTGCGCATGAAGACAATCCCGACCCAGACCACACAACGCAACTAACACAAAAAAACTACAATAATTTTTTGAAACCTTTTATTGCCTTCTTCAAAACAAGAATTAAAGAACTTTATAGATAGAACTAAAAACAAACATTTCTTCACAGGTTTTCAAACGCACGAAAAAAAGAACATTGTCAAATCCAAACTCACTAAAGAAAGCATTTCGATCAACATACCAGCGGGTTGCTGCGAGGCACGATTTGAAAACACAGGCATGAACAAGGACGAGTTGGATGCTGATATTTGTTAACGAGATGGCGAATTCATAATGTCCTGAACCATCCATAGCTTGATCGCTACGAGTGGTTTAAAATTTAAGAAGTATCTTGATTTTTGGGAAGAAACGGTCCATTCGTGCACTGCGAAACTACAACGTGGCACTGGTCTTGTGCTGACTTCATCCACGACTAGAGTATTTCGATGCATATATCTCCATAACCATCATCCTGGCGAATCGCGATCTTGCCCATCTTCGCTAACACTAACAGCACAAAGAGTTGAAATTCAACATTAATCTAAACTCTCGTCTCTAATAAAGTCAACACTTCTCATTAAGTAGTAATACTCTACTTGAAACCAGCCCGATTCGTCAACTCTGCGTTATTGATAAGCCGCTATAGCACGTCTGCGCACTTCTCAATATGTTTGGATCTATCAGCCGCCCGATGCTACCTCAAGCTCACAAGGAAGCCTCAAACACCTGCCGAACTAACTACACTTACTGAGGATATCGAAAAAACGTTGAGACGCTTCAGCCCTTCTGGTCGCTTCTGGCGGTGCTAGAGAAGCAAACTTTACTATTCCATCAGCCTGACTGGCCATTGCCTGTATCATCCTGCGTACAATTACTGGCTTAGTTATGCAGCGATATCAACTTAGATAGAACACTGCTTAGTATGCAAACTTACTCGAACAGCGTGTCAAAGGATGGCGCTGTTGTTCCTAGCAACGGTTGCTCAGCGGAAGCGTTGTCCAACAATTCTCCACGAGGTTCGTCGATCATCTGCGGAATCTCTATATCGTTGAGGAACCTTGAAACACAAATCGTTTCTCAAACAAATGAAGGAAAATACCGATAGCATTTATGAAAGAATTCGGAATGTCAGTAGTGAAAAAGGTGACCTAGTGGAAAGCCTTTACATTGGAAGACCTTCGTCACAATCAAGTACTGTAACAAAAATTTGTGTTAAACTATCCCACACCAAAAGCGTTTCACGAAAATTATAACTTACGAAGCTTGGCGATAAGCGCAAGCTTTCGTAACCATGATTTAAGAATCACTAAGCAGGACAGCACTAGCAGTTTAAATATCATCATCACGGCTTGTCCAGCACAGATCAACGACGGCAGAGACGCTGTCCGCAACCACTAATGTAGCTTTGAGATAATTCGTTCCTTCCATGTGAACCAGCAGCAAGCCAGTTATCGCGGCAGGATGCAACTCGTCTGATGAGATATTGAAGCATGTCATGCATCTTTAAATGGCAGTTTATGGCGATTGATCGGCGACTGCTAACTGCCTGAGTGCTACAGAGATCTTTCGGCAGCCGGACATCTTGTCTCTCTCTACACATGACCTGCCTATCTGAGACGGCGCGGTTCTAGCATGGTGTGAACGTCAGTGATGCACGTAAGCTTCATCGTGCCACGAGACGCTTAAAAATACTACTGTAGAACACATACAACAGAACTGGAATACCTTCAAACGATATTTAAGATAGTGGCAGTCAGTGGGATGTTGGGCACTGGTGGGATAGAAACGTTCTGATAGAGCAGTCGTTGCCAAACTTTGCTACGCGAAATTGACCTACGTTATATTTTTCTCTACAAAAAATTGTATTCACAGCTATAGTTTTCACTTATCGGTGTCTGTTAATAAATTGCTTAATTTTTGTATACTTCCCTTGTCAGTTTTAAAAAAATGGCCGTTATAATTTCTCACAGCCATTTAGTTCATGTCGCATTTATATCAAATCTGGTTTTCCAAACGTTTGATCGAGTGATATAAATTGGTAGATTGAGTTTTCCTGGAACAAGGTGGTAAGTGGTGACAGTACGCCACCCACAAATGGTACTCGATCATAAAAAGTTTGGGAAGCGCTGTGGCTGTGACAGAGTAACACTGTCTTTCTCGGACTGATTGATACGTCGAACTTGGAACAAGCAGTTCCAAACAAGTTGTTCCTGCATGTCTTCCATTGACTGAAAACTGGAGTGGCGACAAGCGCATATAGAAGTCCGCGCATCAACGCTCGACGAACATTTGACTTGGAACTACGGCAGTGAAGAATGAAGATGCTCCCGATGGAGCGGAAGTGCAGCACGATACCAGAACTGCCAAGCAAGCAAACTTTAGTAATGTTTGAAAGATGTTAAACAGAGCATGTAAACAAACTTGCTTGACACAGCGACTGAAATCCAAATTTCTTAACCTTGATCCGTTGAACTGCACTGTCACCTTCGTGCTTGCGCGGAGCGCAGCTGTTATCTCAAGCAAGCTCTCGAGGCACCCCAGATTCCAAATCATGGGTTCTTAACCCGGGATCCGTGAATCCCTTAGGGGTCCATGAATGTGTTTCAGTGGGTCCGTTGACCAAAATCCAAACAAGAAAATTCGCTAATTTTTGTCAGCCTAGTTGGGCCATTTAGTTATTCAACTTAATCGCGCCACAACTGTAGTCTGACATGCAACTCCAGGCCTAACTAAGTAATTCCAGTACAACCTTCATGATGTAATAGTCCACACTTTCCACGGAATTTTTGCTGAAATGTTACGTGTGCATTGAAGTGAATAAGATTTGTGTATTTCGTTCATGTGCAGGCCATCTATTGTTTTATTCATTGTTTAGTTAGTTTTCAGGGTCCGCAAAAAAATAGATATACACCTTGGGGGTCCGCGAGATGGAAAAGTTTGAGAAGCACTGCCGTAAGAACTGCAGACAGAGATCCATACACGTGATAAGTGATCGATGTTGTTGCTCAACGCATTTTCCGGCAATTTTTTTCGCATTTCCTGCCCTGGTGGCAACATCATGTTTGTTGAAGAACGACCGCAGCAAAAAACGTTCTTTCAGGAATGACCTGATTTGCGATGGCATGCACTCGAGGTAGGAAGACCCGCCGTGACAGGATCTTATCCGCAACGGTTAGCAGGGAATCTCACCATGGGTGCTGCACTGCTGCAGTCCTTCCAGGTTGCCTTGTTCTTTGGGAAAGCTGATGCCATCGTTGCGACGGAGGATGCATCAACTTCCTTGGATCACTGAGATCCTGCAACGAAGGTGCCTGCAATGCACAGTTGAACCAAAACGCGCGTATTTCCAGCATGCGTTGGACATTGTCATTCATCGCCCCAATGAAGTGCGGCCCTGTTACTCTGGACCAGGCGATGCTGTCAGAACCAATGCGAACATAGAAATCGCCATCCAGTTCGACACAGTCGCCACGTGAATCAGAACTTCTAGTCTGATGTAGGCAGCAGCAGCAACAAGATGGGTGGTATGCCTGAGCTCGGGTAACAATTCATAATCAAGCAGGAAGATGCGGCTGCTGATTTGTGAGTACCACCAACAAAAGAAAATTCTGGACCCCTTCCGTGAGTTTCCCGCCATGGACAGGGTCAGACCAGAAAGGGTGTGTCGATGTTGGCGGAGTACTTCTTGTGTGAGCGATGTTCTTCACGGAAAGATCCACAACCCCAGCGGAAAGCTTCACTGAAAGCAGTGGTGTTACCAGCGAAACAATGGAGCTCTAACAAGTTAAGCATAGTTGAGTTTCGTCGAGATCGGAAGCATAGCTGAGTTTCGTGGAGATTTTTGTCCGGGACAGATCTCTGAGAATAGGTCGGATGCAGTAAATGATGCGACGGCTGGGACGAAACCAAGCTGCCCCTCCGTTCCTGGTACATGCTTACCAATAAGCATGCTGCGAGACTGCAGCTTCGCAGCATGCAGCAAAAGTAACAAGGGAATAGGATTTAGTTCTTAAACAAAACTATGTCAAAGATCAGGAAAAAGACAGTTGAGGAAACGAAGAAATGTGACGCCAAAAAAACTTGCACATTCCACAATCGAGTTCGGAAAACACTCTGCTGACAGCCTAGAGCACACATGACAAAAACTCTGTACGCTTATCGACGAATATTGAATGCTTGTAATTACATTACACACGAAAATTATCGGAAGATTTTGTTAAAATTTTCTTGCCCTGTAGACCAAGAAGTTTTCGTTACTGCCCTGGCAGGTCCGTACCTGGGGAAAACCCGACCGGAGACAGGGGTCACGGCTGACCATCGCTTGCAGCACAAATATAACTTACCGGGAATGAGAAAGACCTTCTTCCAATTCTCGCGAAAATCCTGTGAAAACAATGCGACGTTTCGTGAGGTTCTAGCATTGCCATGGTCTTGGTGTCAACTGAGTGTACGCGCGGTCACAAGAAGTCTTCACAAACAGTTTCTGAGTAATAATGAACACTGAGCCAATCTAACACCAAAAAAGGCGGCTAATTTCTCAGCGCAACTGAAAACATCAACCCCTAAATACAATTGTTTGAGATATTGTCAGATCAGCCTAATAGTAAAATCATTATGCGGACAATTTTCCAGTGATTCCAAATGCGTTGCATTGACCGATCCGTAAACCCTGAAAGTATCGTGGTAAGTTGTCCTCAAAGATGTTGTTCTTTCTTCTTGCGTTACCAGGTAATAAATCCAACCTCAAAAAAGGTTGACAAAAATCCTCACGCAGCAAACGTAATTCACCCTCGACTGAGATGCGATGCACTAGATCAGAGGCGGGGAACCTGCGGCCCGCGTGAACATCTGATATGGCCCGCATCAGAATTTTCGTTACCCAAGTTAATACACAACAGCGCGTCGAAACGACACTCCATGACAAGCAGACTCGTACAGTAGACAGTAAGCAAAGAGAAGCATCTCTCGCTCCTTGACATAGTTTTCTCTCCTTATTTTCCTTAGGGAGAAAAGGACATTATTTGAAAATCAAAATTTATTAAAGTTCGCGGCTCACCAGCGATATTCCACAATTCATGCAGCCCGTGATAGTAAATAGGTTCCCCATCCCTGCAATACACTAAGACACCAAAACAGAACACAGTGCGCAAGTTACAATAATGACATGAATTTCCTCGCCTTCCATATCCAAACTTGACCTTACACCCTGCAGATTGACCTCTCCAACAGCAGCAGGCTCCATGCTGATCCTACTTATGTCTCGAAGTGCTTGAATGCTGCTGCCTTCAGTCAGGGTAGTGTCATTTCGGCCATGCTGCAAATAAATTTACATTATGTACCATGGGTATTAAACATCTTGACAAGCAGCACAAACCTTACTTTGTCTCACAAAGAGCTCCAAACTTATCTGCAATAGCAATGCCCTGAACAAGAGCGCCATCTGTTCATTTAACGGTTTCACAGAAGCAATTGATAAAAGCCCGTTATAAGCGTGCAAAATCTCAAACACGCAGGCCTCACTCCCTGCTGCAGCGTTTGCATCGTTTCGTCCGATTTAACCTAGTCTAGCGCAAGCTCAATTCGTATGCATTTTCTTTCCTGGCACTTCGTTCCTCGAAAATCTTTGGCAGCTAAGGCGACGTCAATCTGTGCCGTCACGTCAGCCTGTGTAGGCATTAGAAAACCTGGCCAGCTGTTGTAGAGCCAATGGCTTAAGGTGGTGCTCAGTGCATCGATGTTGAAAAAGCAGACAACAGATAGTCCTCCAAAAAGCATACGCAGCCATCCTCAAAATCATTACGTACATCCAAAATTTGAGACGACTGGTTACTCAACGTATGATGGCAATGTTGGCCTTGATGAAATCAGCATACGAAATCTCAGCACATTTTTATGGCATAATATGGAGTGTGAGTTGTCACAAACACTGTGCATAGAAACTGATTTTCGCGAGCAATTGCAACAAGTGAAATCACGAACGACAAGACCAAGAGGTTTAACTTTAACCGAGCGTGCTTGCAACTCGAACTCATTGCACTGGTGTGAAAACACGTTAGCTCGACGCTTAAGCCAAGACCTATTACTAAATGTTTCAAATGGGGAAAAACAGCACTTGCATTTTTGCCGAGAAACCATGGCCTTCTTCTACACTTGATTGCGTCAAGTACCGATACCACCAGAGCACGGCGTCACTTGTCGAAACAATCGAATTCATCAGCGTAGACACTAGCGATCATTGTGGTCTAGCTTCACACTTACACTATAATCTAACAGAAGCCATCATTTTTTTCCCGCTGTGCTGCTTACATAAACCAAGACATTTATGTTAGTTGATCCTCTAGGCCAGGGATTGTCAATTGATTTGGCTCGGGGCCATTTTGAATGGACCGTGTGTAGCAAAGGGCCTTTCAATGTAAATGGAAGCAAGTTGTGGCTTAAGTTAGCTTCAGGTCTAACGTTTACTGTGATAATTTCGAGGATATTTCAGATTTGAAGGTTTTCCTGTATGCTTCCGCGGGCCACTGAAAATGTTGGCGGGCCACATGTGGCTTCTAGGCCTTTCCAGAGCGCTGCAATGTGTCGGCTGCACATCCTGGGTGCTCCTAACAAAAGATGACAGCTGAAAATAGTACGAGGCCTCATCCGTTCCTCGTGGGTAGTTGTTCTGAATTGAAATGATATGGTAGAGAGCGTAACGGTATGGGTTAAAATACAACTAACGTATTTACTCAATTGCAATCCGCGGCTCAATTTTTTTCTCATCATTCGTGCGGTATTTTTTTTCTTTCGCGACACTGACTGCGTGTAAAAGTGCACCGCCCACCACGCACCGTCATCGGAAGAACGGAAACGTGCTCTTTAGTCGAACTGCTACACTTTAAAAATTCAAAACCGTTAATATGTACCAGCCTGCAGCGTGATCATATTTCTCGGCCAACAAACTCGACGCCAACGGAATAAAAACAAAATTTCAAAGCAAACTAGATTGTCCAGAAAACCTGATAAGACTTTTTCAGCAATAGCGGATTGTTTACGCTGCTGAAGATACTAGATGTGTGCAACAATTTTCAGCGTCACTTGCGTTTACCGCATAATATAACAGTTTACCGTTCCTTTAGAGAAGTTATATTTTACAACTACAAAACTTTCCCCCCTTAATCGTCTTTTTGTCTACGACAATAGCCAGGTTCGTAGTTGCGCGACAAAACAATGCGCCATGCAACAACCTCTCTCGATCTACTTGTCGCTTCTTCTTGTTCAGTAACGTCGCGCACTTCTTGAAGTAAACCTGAAAGCAAAAAAAAGCTTGCAAGTCCATTCTTTAGATTTCATGAAACAGCCGACCTAACAGATCCGGTGTCGAACGAAATTTCTGATTTGAGAAATTTCCGACTTAATGCCATGTGCACATGCACAGAACAATATTCTACATATCAAACACGCTGAGAAAACTAATGATTATGGCTCAGGGATATGTATCGGGGTAGCGTTTGGGTTAGAAAAAGTACAAAAATTGAGGTCTAAGACTAAGACCAATATTTTTCAGCGGTTATTTTTCAATGTCCAATATTTTTCAGTGGTTATTTTTCAGTGTCCAATATTTTTCACCCAGTGGCGCCCTCTGCGATTTAACGGGCAGCGACTCGTTTAGAGAGGGCCACACGGAAAGAAGGCATAATATCACCATGGTTGCGTTTGAACAGGGTACCTACGGAACAGTCACGACATTTTTGTAACTGCTTGGTCGGCTATGGGCGAAAAAGTTTGCGAGTTATGGTAATTGCATAATACCTTTCAGCATGTTGTTGTGCATAGGGTCGCAAATGCATTTAGAACAGCTATTATAGGTCATAAAGAAATTACAAAGCAAATATCAAGAAAATGAAACCATGAAACTGCATCCTTATTGTAGAAGTTTCCCATTTAATGTCTACATCGCGTAAGCAGCAGGATGTGGCTTGCAAAATTACAGCTTGAACCAAAATCCTTCATTTAAAAACACATGACCGGCCAGCGTTTGAAACAACTCATACATTTTAAATTAAACATTCAAAGTGGACTGTACGAGGCAAGAACCGAGGCACTGGGTCTGTTTTTGTTTGTCGTGCAGTACAACGTGTTGCCTTATGCGCCACGGCGAAGCTTCAGTTCACCGGCTGCTGCCGTTGCTAACTGGCGTTGCCGGGTTTTGCAAGAAATGGCGCGTGTACGCTTTGGTTTTGACCGCAGCAGCAACGCAGAAGTATGCTATGCAACGGAAGACCTGGGAATCTTGACGCTTTCTGTGACCAGGACATATCTGTAGCGATTGGGGTAGTTTCCTGCAAGTTGCACTGCCGGTAGAGCACACGAAAAGGCGTTGCAATTCAAAAAAATTGTAGCTGCTAGTGACGAGGCCTTACTCATGATTCTACTGTTTTGCCAAAACATGTCATCCACGTATACCCAGCAAACAGCTACAGTGACGTATAACCAAGTGAGTTCCAAAATAACCTTCTGCAACAACGTGGTGTGCTGAAAACTTCGCCACCGGGGATCGTCGATCTCCACTTGCAGACAGTGCGTTCACACTCTGCTCGTACAATGTCTGCGGAGGGCTGACTTTGATAAACCGACCTCGCTTCTTAACGTCCTGCAAGAAATGTTGAACAACTTCAGGCGAAACGCTCGACCTGTTCTAGGTTTTCAGCAAAAACACAACTCTTGCGCACTTGGTTTGTACCGTCAACACGTCCTATCTAAAGCTTTGTAAGAATGCATGGTTGCTGTTTGTCGCTTCTTCATTGGTAGGTCTTTACCGCCGTTCAAGTAACAACTGCGAACACGGATGTTGGCGTCAAATAGCTTTGCAAATAATTGTTATCACTTTGTTCCTACGGCTATGACTAGGATGACACACCATAGATTTACGTATTTTTAAACCAATTTCGTAACTGTATTAGAAGGGCAACCAATTTTTGACCTAAAAACTTAGACTTTATAATTTAAAAATTTTGACTTCATTTTGACCTATAAATTTTATGCGTTTGCAATTGCCAAATTATTCAGCCCTAGGTGTTGAGATTACCCCAGAAGCATATTCAGTATGCTGCAAAATTTTAAAAATTGGTTAACTTTTGGGACAATATATTGATAAGTATATTAATAACTACAGTAGAGTCAAACCTGAGAACAACAAGAAAGTTGAACTTGAAACACTAAATGCAGAATGGATGGAGCATTTACCAAACCATGTACTGTAAGACCACGTTTCTTGCGTAACACGCCTATCCTACATAATATTCAATTGTCAAGTAGTGGGCAAAACAACACTGTTACGTCAGAAATCGTAACAAACCCATGATTATTACAGAATTGCAACTAAACTTGCAAAAACATATCAATATCTGTTGTAGTAGTTTCAATAAAATCACGATAAAGAGAAAAAACTGTGTTGCAAGAAAAGTTTGACCCAAAGATAAATTTAGACTTTTTTTGACCTAATAACTTGGGATTCCCTCGTGGTATGAGCGTGAAATTTGGTTTGTGGACGTTTCATAAGCTTTAGAAAGGCAGAAAATTTTTGACTTTTGGTTGCCCAAGTTATTAGACATGAAAAAGTATCCACGCATGTAAACCTGAGAAAGGATGACAGACAATTAAAAAGAAAACTAGTTGCCAACCTAACAAAAAAGAGCGAAAAGCTTCTCACGCGAAAAGGGTCGGAGCGGTTGGGAGCGTTGGTTTCGAAAGTCCAGCAAGCTGTCTCGAAAAGATCTTTTGCAGGGGGGAAAGTAAGTGGCTCTAGAAGATTGCCCTGTTCAACACAAATCATCCATAATAAATGCAGAGAGACACAAACTTAAAAACTTTTCAAATCTACGATCAGTTGGCAACTGCATCGGCATCTTATATATGAGTATATGCTGGACCGCAATCAGCTAATATTTTCGAGAGGAGGCAAAATCATTTGAACTTGTACTTTTTTCGGGGGTGGGCAAATCGCTGTGACTTGTCATGGTACCTAAGCGAGTTTCGGCCAGGACAGCCGACTGCCGGACAGACGTGTTCTAGGAAAGTTCCCGTGGTCACAACATCGGCTCTCCCTCATAACGCCACCAAGACTCAAGGTTCCTGCCCACAGCGACCCGGTGAGGAAGCGTTGGAACTTTCGCAAGGCTGATTGGAAGCGCTTTTGCCTTCTCACAGATGAATCCGTTGAGAGATTGTCACCTCCGGACACATCAAACATTGAGGGAGCATACCAGGATTTTTGCGAGAGCCTACTATCTGCGGCCAAACAATGCATCCCACNTGGCCGTCAGAAGAACTATGTGCCATGCTGGGACAAAGAGTGCGAGACCCTCTGTCGCTCCTTTATTCGAGCCCCAGTGGGGACTGACTCTGATAGAGCCGCCTCGTCCCTACTATCTCGGGCAGAAGAAGCAGGAGCGACGGGAGGAAGCTGTCAATTCCACCGACTTCTCACACTCTAGCCGCAAGGCGTGGAGAACCATCAACAAACTTACTGGCAGGTCTGGACGCTCCTTTCACCAGTGCCCCGTCTCGGCAAACTCTATCGCCACGCAACTCGTGAAGAACGGAGCACACAGGACCGGGGACCGAGAGTCCACCAGGCTGGTCAACAAGGAGCTGTCTGACCGATGGAAGATTCCAACACCTGAGGGTCAGAGTATCTCTGAACCCTTTAGGCCGGAGGAGCTTGCTGCTGCCTTCAGACGCCTGAAGCCAGGAAAGTCTCTGGGATTGGATTCCATCTTCCCGGAGTTCATACTCCACGCCGGGTCGGCTCTCAAATCTTGGTTTTGCGACTTTCTCACTTCCTGCATGCACCAACTCAAAATTCCAAAGATCTGGAGAAGAGCACTAATAGTTGCGATTCCAAAGCCAGAAAAGCCATCGGGGGACCCAAGAGCTATCGTCCCATATCTCTGCTGTGTGTTCCCTTTGAAATCCTCGAGAGACTCATCTCATCGACGCTCGTGTCGACCCAGTCATCGACACACTGCTCCCTCGGGAGCAGGCGGGCTTTCGACAAGGGAGGTCGACTGTAAACCAGGTCACCCTGCTGACGTCAGACATCGAGGATAGCTTTTTGGTTAAAAAGAAGGCCGGATCTGTGTTTGTCGACTTCACAGCAGCCTACGATACTGTATGACACCGTGGCCTCACCTGCAACCTGTGGCGTCCCACAGGGATCTGTCCTGGCGCTCCTTCTCTTCAACACCTACATCTCTGACCTGTCAACCACCGTCTCCAGAAAGTATGCATATGCTGACGATCTAGCAATCATGCATGCTGATGGTGATTGGCAGGCTGTGGAAGGGGTGCTGACCAAGGACATGGCAACTGTAGGTGAATACCTCCAGACTTGGAAGCTAAAGCTCAGCACTACAAAAACGGTGTCCGCAGCCTTCCATCTTAACAACAAGGAAGCTAAACGTAGTTGAAAGACAAACACAACAACGAAACTCTGCCCTTCTGCTCTGAGTCCAAATACCTCAGAGTAATGATGGACAGGTCGCTCACGTATCGCCGATACCTTGCGTCATTTCACACGAAGCTGACATCAAGCGTGGCGCTCCTGAGGCGGCTTGCAGGCTCCGGCTCGGGTGCTGGAGCAACAACTCTGCGAAGCCCTGGTGCATTCAACCTAGCCCTGGTGCATTCAACCGCAGAGTACTGCGCTCTTGTCTNGTGCCGCAGTGCCCATA
>JGI24159J19872_10004257_pt1 | contig 18185 bp, 14 predicted proteins | sample Ectturendosymbi4_FD_19872 | JGI IMG/M metagenome (IMG submission 19872) | reverse complement strand
GACTTAGTGTTTGTTACAAAACCTTAAAATTAAATAAATTCACCAAGAGATGCATTTGTTTTACAACTTATTTAAAGTAAGGGGGGCGTGAGCCAAAGAAAAATTACTTTAGGGGGGGCGTGATGGAGAAAAGGTTAAGAACCACTGACACAGATCAAATCAAAAACCCACAAGATATTTTGGTAAACTACTAGCAGTGGCAACCGTGTTCTATATATTGTAGTATACAGACCAACGCAGGAATTCGATTCACAAGAAGACGACACGAATCAGTCACATGATTGAGCGATGTTCATCTACATACTGATTCGGGTAATTCAAAGTACCCAACACAATTATCAGCAATCATGAGAATTCAGTTTACGTAGCAAATATGTATACTGTGTCTATAGGTAATCCAACGATAATGTCTATATTTCTTATTTATACCCTGGCTTTGTGCTGAGTTTCAACAGCAATGTAACCACGANATTTGTACAACTACATTTTTTTATCACAATATATTGGGGGGATAAAAGATATTGTGTCNCCCCTTGTTCAAAAGTTGGGGGCATGACCCCCGTCCCTTTGAAACTGTAACGAAGCTTTATAACATGTGTGGGTCGCCAAACCGAGGCTCGTCAGCAGCATGCGGCTCTGGTTATTCGTGTGCGACTCTCTGAGCTTGTGGAAATATGCAGGCATAGGTAGTTTTATCATGACAATTGACCCTCTCAAATCTTTTTTCCAGCTGATCGCTTCTTTTTATTCTGAACTGACCCTAATCATCGTCCTACGGTGAACATGTTTGCGAATTATTTATTCACTAACTTATTACAAATATATGATTTGACATTATCACCAGCGATATTGTTAAATTGGTCTGGAAAAGAAGCACACAGCATCCAGAAGGAGGGCAACCGCATTATACGCCTGTCTGAAGCGAGTTGTTCTTTCGAGCGTAGTTTTTTATTCAAACCTATGTTCGATATGGTCGTTTCGCTCTTTGACGATGCCTTACCAGCCCCAAATATCACCTAACTGCCCTTACGTCACTGTTTCAAGGACAGAAACCAACTGAGGTATGCAGAACTCGAAACTTAAATGATTACCCACTGGTTTCTCTCTTAAATATGTGCGGCTTCAATTGCAATTCAGTTCATGCGGCATGCAGAAAGCAATTCAGCAACAAAACTAGAAAGACCTACAATAAAAGAGTTTTGGATATATGCGGATCTACTGTAGCTACTGCACTGCAGAAAGCTTGTTCATTGTGTCGCTTGAATCGATATTTATCATACCACTTAGCCAAATTAGACTTAAAGGCATGCACTGAGCAACCAGCTAGGTTTCGTTATCTGAAACCGCCATACCATATACCCCATTAGGAGGTCGGTGTTTAGAACGTTGTAAGTCTATAGGACAATATTCTCTGAGGTTTGTTGCTCGGCGCCACACTCGCAGGTCGTTCATGGAGTCAGTCCCAATATGTACATATTGAAGCTGAGCCATTTGGCACAAGTACGAAGGCGTTTAAACCTGACCAATGCTGGTTTTGGGAAAAGCATTCCAGCAGGGTTGCCAGATTTATTTTTCCAAAAAGGCCAAAAATGGCCAACGAAATTGTTTAAAAAAAGCCAAACACTCAAATGAAAACGGCCAAAAAGTCAAACTCTTCTTTTGACAAAGCCAAATTTATTAAACGATTTTCTTCTAACAATTCAAATTCACACAAAAATACATCGTGTGTACTCAGTGCCTCCACAAAAGCAATTAAGTCAAAACGATTTTCAGAACAAGCCACTTATAACAGAAAAATGCCAAACTTATTTCTTTTTCAAAAACACCCAAACAAAAGTACCTGAAAAGTAAACCGTTGCAAACTTTAGCATCATCACTCAAATTTTTGACACTTCAAAAGCAGAACTTGCAGTTTGCTGTAACAAGTCAAAATGCATTCAGGACAGGTGCAGGTTAATTTTTATTTTGCGCCGACACTGACTACAACAACGAGACACATATTTCCAACAGAATGGCCATTTCAGAAAAATACACAGGGTATGGTGGACACATGACATAATGATGGCGGACACATACCCATGTTGGAGTGTTATTCATATGAGATAATGCCAGATTAGTTAACACTTGAATGCATAAGCAGCAAGAAAAAATTCACAGCAAGCTAGAAACTAGTTGTGTAACGCTTCAAAATCTCACAGTTAAAACCTACAGCCATGGCATGTTCCAAGATCATTCGGAATAGAAGAAACACTTAATTTCCAGAGGTTAATCTGGCTACCGCAGACAGCACTTAGCACAGTTTGACGACATATAATGGCAACATNAAAAGCACTGTGAACACTGACCAGTAATACAGACAGCGAGCAATATTAGAAAANAATATGAATAATGAAGTGTCTTTGGTTGCAAGCGATATTAACCATACGGTGTGTTACAAGCCATACCAACTATAAAGAGGTGTGCGCGCACATGGTGTTGTTGTTCACATTTTAGTCTACAAAATAAAACTATTTTCAAAAAATGGCCAACAGAAAAAATGTTCTGCCAAACAACCATGAAAACGGCCAAACAAGCCAAGCGGCCAACTCAAAAATCGTACGGCCAATCNAGTTAAANTTTCAAAATTTAGCCGTAAAACTGCTAATCCGGNAACCCTGGTTGCTACTGACATTACACCCGGTGTAGGTTACCTCGACTCCATGTTCAGAAACACGTTTTTGGTCACTCGTATACTTGAGGGGAGCATGTTCAAGGTCACCTAGAGAGAGAGGCCATGGTATGTTGCGGAATGGCNACTTATCGTACAGTTTNTTGTCATTCGGGCCCGGATGTAGGTCGCACTGTGACGTAATACCGACGATCACGCAGTTTGAGTCATTTTTCGTTCTGAGACCAGTTAGCTTGTTGAGAAGATCGGATGCGTATATTGATAAACAGTGGCGTATCTANAGGTTGGAGCCAGGGGGAAAACTTAGCTGAAAGGGGCCCACTGGCCACTATAGTGGACACACTAGCCAAAAATCAGAAAAAAAAACTTGAGATATGATGGCAATGGTAAATCCGGATGTGGATGGCTATACTAAAATCCTAAATCACCGGCAAATGCTCCGATAAAAGCAAAAAAANAAACAACAAAGTACTGGAAACGAAAAGAATACTANAGTCGATGTATGAACTAAGTGGGGCCCCCTCTTTACATNTTGCTTGCCATGTGGGAGATTCACCCCTCTGCCCCTCGTTAGTACGCCATTGTNGATAAACCTTCGTAATTTGTGGCTGTGGTTATGGCTGTGTGATGCTCCTATGCACGTTTAGTCCGCCCAGTGCGTAGCGTTGTCGTCGACTGAATCGAGTAGTTCCTTCACAGCAGGCAGAAANTCTTGTTGAGGGTCTGTGAAACTGAAAAGTTTGTGCGGTAAACTTTTGTGTCTTATACGTTTCATGCTTTAGTNAATCTTTACAAAGCCCGGAACTTTAAACGTCACCATGAAACAAATCCCAAAACGATTCCANTGATTAATATTATCCACACAAATNAGAATTTAACGGAACAAACCGACTGAGTTAAAATCGTCACCCAGTAGCTAGCAGACGCTAATGACAACGTTCAGTGAGGAAGCTGATAAAACAACTGAACCCAGTGAAGTCAAAGCATCGCGCAATTCTTACAAGACAACCCCCGAAAGAAGCAGATTGAACATGTTTGATATCTTGTCAGCCAAATTTAAGACAACTTAACCATAGCTTTTGTCAGGGGCGTACCGAGGTTAGATGGCGCCAGGGCAAAAAACAAGTTTGCAGCCCCATGTTCGAACCTAAGGTCTCTCGGGAGCAAATATACTGTATTGAAGAAAGTACTTGCAACATTTTTAGGACTCTTCGGCGCCCGAGGCATTATGACCCCTTTCCCCCTCGGTACGCCCCTGGCTTTTGTGCTATAGTGCTGAACGCGTGTGTGTGACTACAAGTTTGCAAGTATTTTTGTGCATTGCGGTTTCGGAAAACCTAAGTTTATCGAATGCAGCTCTGACATGAAGCATGTTCGGCCGCCACTACTCTAACATGGGATCAGGCCCGTAGCTACGGGGAGGCATTCGGGGGATGCCCAGAAAATTTTGTTTCAAACATATAATAAACACAAAAATTTTTCCACCTAGTGTTTTTCCCCCCCAAACCTTAAAACCTGGTTACGAGCCTGCATAGGATTATCGATGGAACAGCTTTGCCAGGTTTGCCACTCTACGAAAATATACAAAGCTACGTGCGCATAGTTTGCATGTGCAGTCCGAAAACTTGCGTTAAACGAGATGAGCGTCAAAGACCAAGGTTACAACACAACTGAAGCAGTTTAAGCTACAAAAAACTGCTTGTTGCAAACACGTCTGGTATGAAAATAAGTTCTTCGGTTTAATAAATTCTTCGGTTGCACGTCAGACAAAACGAAACCAGTAATTTGTTTCAAGTTATCAAATATCACTTTGCCAATTTCTAGGTGCCTGGTTCAAGTTTTGAAGTTTGAGCAATAAATTTCATTTTTGAAAATGTGTTTCTAACAATAAACTGAACGCTTGCTGAGAAAAAAAAATTGTGATTTGGCCTCGCTAGGTAGGCTGCATATAAAACTCAGAAGCATGCGCATGGGCTAAAAAATGCAATGCATCAAGATGCCAACAGACTTCTTTCAACCTTTGCCACAAGAATCGATCAAGCAGCTGACGTAAACGTTTTTTTTTTCGGCATAACGAAATAAAACATGCAGATGTTATATCTTATTTTAGATTGAAATGTCATACACAGTATTTGCAATTGTATTCAGCAAATGGCAAGCTTTTCATGGAACAGAAATGGACGCAATTGCGAAGTGAAGACACTTCTAGACCGAAGATAGTTGACCTTTTCAAGCTGTAATAACATGTCACGACATACTTGATCATGGCGTGGCTATCTTAAAGACGGTGTGTTTTTATGTCCTATGTCTGTGTGAGCAGCGACGGACTGTCAATCGAAAATTATCCTCTCAAATTTGACAAAGGTAAAGCTGTGCGGCAAGATTGCTCTCATCTCGACAAGTGGCAGTGCACCCTGGCAAGCAGCAATATTCCAATCAAACTAAGCGGCGAGTCTGCATTAAAGAGCGCGGCTGCCATGCAGAGCTTAAAATGACAGGTTGATGTTTCGGTTTGCCACGCATCTTAACGAAAATTGATCGCATTAGCGTCTTGGTATGCGCACGTGTGAACGGATCGCTTGGCCGCCATCTCGCAAAACTTACGAAACAGCTGCTTGGCCTTTGATTGAAAGCTTGCGCTGAAAGCAAGAAGTCGTTGAAGTCTTTACGTGATTTTGGATTCACGTATGTGATCAAATGTTTAGACGGTCCGGACCAGATCCGGATTTTCATTTTGTTTTAAACAACCAAACATTTACATCTGTAATCTTGCTTATTTTGAAAAATCTGTCTTTGTGTTTAAAATGAAATTGCATCAAAATGGATTCTTTTAATTTATGACAAACGTTGTGTAGGCGAAATATGTTTGCAGTAGAGAGGCCCGAAATGTCGAAATTTTGTGGGTGGACAATGGACATGTACGCTGCATTGTGCAATCTTGATATGGCTCAAATTTTGTTCATGGATTTTACGGCTAGATCAGTTTAACTTAGATAAACAAATGTTTTTGCAAAGCGCAAATAACACATGATATTTTGTCAAATTGTCTTCCTCGTTTGTGATTTTTTGCTTTATTCATTAAAAAAATTGCTCTCGTCATTTCAGTGCATGTCCACAAGTAGTCAGGCTATCGTAAATCTTATTACAGTCGCCAAGGTGAGAACACACGAGTACTGCTAAAAAATCGCTGTAAACCGGGAATAAGAAATAGGCTTTCATATCATGCCTTATTTATAATAAGACTTTGTGGAGTTGTGAGTATTCCATAACAAGTGAAAATGTATAAGTTTTTTAAATGAAAAAAGGAAATACTAAATCTTAAGTTAGTACAATACACGTTACTGTTGAACACTTTTGTAGCGGCTGTACCCTCTACGCCAGTGGTTCTCAAATTTTCATGAGCCATGGCCCCTTCTAAGTTTAACTGGCGAATACTTAGTATATCGTGACACTTGGGTTATGCACGGCAAAGCTACCTAGTGAAGGCCTCTGCTCGTGGCCACCAGAGAACCGTTCCGTGGCCGCCAAAGGGGCCGAGGGCCCAGTTTGAGAAACCCTGGTCTAAGCACTACCTCTAAATCTGTGTAGAGCCTTGCTATAGACTGTTATAACGGCTCAATACAGTCTGTGTGTATCGCATGCACGTTTCCAACCTGCAAATTTGTGTGCGCCTGTGCATGGCCACGTGACGGTTTTGCTACATCACCTCGTATTCCTTGGAGGTATACTGTCTTTTGTTTTCTGCTTTTCGACCGCGAGCGAACCACGTGGTGTTCACCAGGAAGAGCCTTTTCGTTACTGCTGTGNTCTTTAAACAAAGCTGATGCCAGCAAAAACAAATAAAAGGGGACTCTACACTTTCCTGTTTCGATAAGGCTCAAAAAAGATCTTTGCTNAANTGGTCATATTCAATTCGTTGCAAAGGAAGACGTTTTNCTTTATGCATCCAAAACAAACATGGTCCGAACGCGTTGTGTGTGTCTCACCCAAAATGAATGAAAAACTTCTGTTGAGTACTTTGGAAATGGGTGATAAAATATTCTGCATTCTATTTTCACCAAGGTCAATGCAATAACTGTCGTGAAAAAGTTAAGCGGCAGCCATCCTTAAGTAAATGTTTGACTTTTGTTTTTATGTTTTTTGCGTCCAACCGTCAACCTTTTAGATTGATTGATCGATTCAATTCATTCCATGTTTATTTTAACGACGAGCGGCAAGTCGGAGCGTGAACATGTTCTTCGTCGCGTCATGTCGAGCGAACAAACACACAACAAGCAATCAACAAAAGATTGCAAGCACGAAATAAACGGGGTGCTATACTGATAGCATTCAACAAAATTGTACAATAAGGAGGAAAAATGTGAACAAAGGATTAATTTCAGAATGGATGGTGAATTACTATCAGGCAGTTCAGGGTGTTATAGCGAAGTAAAGCGGTTAGTGCATTCTATAGACATCTAGAGGCAACATTATATATATTTGTAGTGGGTTTAGGTTTAAGCGATGGATGTCCATATTGATCGTGTGGCGAAAGAGTACTTATTAGATTGATCGTGTAGCGAAGCAGTACCTAATTGAAGCACCATCAATAAATGTGTGANGTGCAAGTTTGAAAGCACATTATACATGCAAGATATTCGGCAGAAGAAAAATAGGAAGTAGGGGAAAACTTCGTAAAGAGAAAATAAAAACATTGNTAGTTGTATCATGCTGCAGGACGATTTTGTATTACGCAACAAATCAAAGTAGTGTTTCTTAACNAGGGGAGCGAGAAGTGTCCGTCTTAATGACAGGAAACTTAATTATTTATTACTTTCTTGCGGCTTTTTTGTTTTTTTTTGCAATGAATCATGGACAAAAACGCGATGCTCGTTCAAACCTATGTGTCACGACATTAATTATTCGCGTAAACGTTATCTGCAAACTATTTTTCTTATTTACGAGCTTGTAATAGTTTTTTATATTGTTGGCTGTGAAAGTGTCCAAGTTTCACAGCCAACAATACCAAGATTGAACAAGTTCAGCACTTTAATTCTTTAGGTTCCTGGTTCATTTCAGGTGGGAGGTGTGGAAAAGAAATAAGACGTCGCATAAATCTATCGAAAACAAGTTTCAACAGCATCTTCAGAGATGGAAAACTTTCCATACAGCTAAAAACAACACATTTGAAACGTTTTGTGTGGTTGGTTCTCATGTACGAATGTGAAACCTGGACACTAACAAAAAGACCATGGATATGTGAAACCTGGACACTAACAAAAAGACCAAACCTGGACACTAACAAAAAGACCAACACAGAAGCAGCCGAAATGTGGTTCTACAGCAGAATTCGCCGCATTCCGTGGACAGCGCACCAAACTAATGTGTCAGTCCTTCAAGAATGGGACAAGAGCGTAAACTGCTTTGTTGTATAGAACAAAGACAGCTCAATTTTTCGGGCCATGTTATACGCAAAGGAGAGCTTGAAGATCTTGCTCTGAGTGGTAGGATCCCAGGAAAACGTGCAAGAGGTGCCCAGCGTTTTACTTTTATCAATAACGTTAAACGTTTATACAAAAATCCGGGGAAATTGTGGGAGACTGCACGTAATAAAACACAGTGGGAAACACCACAGTACAGGTGTTGCCAACAGGTAGATCGCGAGCGACCGGTCGACCGCTGAGTCTCACTTCGTCGATCTCGCCTGATTTTGCATTGAATTGACAAGATACCTAAACAGAACATTTTTCAATCAACATTCCTTTTTATTGCATTTTATAACTTATTTTGCTTGTTATCTAGTTATCAAGAAATTTTCTAGTTGATCACAGTCGAAGACAAGTTGGCCACCCCAATCATAGTACATCGAGGGCTGGATCAGCCGTAATACCAAAAGGGAGAGAATAGTTTTGTTCGAATGAACTGGATATTGGCCTTTTTTGTGACGTGATAATTACTTTTCTGGTCAATTACAGGATAGTCTGAGCATAACGAATGGATTTCACATTTCGTCATTCTTAATGAATGCTTCTGAGTTGAAGCGATCGTAAAGTAGAGAAAAGGAGTTGTTTGAATGCACAGGCAGACATGCTTGTTTGTTCCTATTAACAACATATTTCCACGTTTTGGAAAACCCATAAGCAAGAAACAGGAACAAATGGGTCATTGAGCTAAAGTATATTAGCAAACTTTTGGAAGCCAGCCTTTTAATTTTATTAATTGGTACATATTTCAAGCATGTGATTATTTTTTGTTGAGCTTGTTAAATTGTTAACTGTGTCATCCTTTCTTGTCAATATGTTTGATTTTTGTTTATATTAAAAAATTAAATTCCTTTTTAAACGTTTGAAATCTCGTTCTTGATTATTAATTGTAGGACGTGCGAGGTCAGAACAAAATTTTGTAGGTGTGCAGGAGTAAAAAAAGTTGGGAACCCCTGAATTAAAGGAACAAGTAGAGTGCTTTAGTGATCCCTGACACAATGTCAATTATCACGAAAACGATGTGAATGACGAAAATAGAGAAGAAAACATTCCTAACCTTAAGTTCATTGTAACTTTGCTGCGAGTATTTTGGGATTTTTAACAGTTCAACGAAGAAAACGTAACTTTTACCTAAAAATAGTGTGAACTTGTGCACCGCTTTTCGACTGTTGTTCGAAAGCGTTTACAAACAGGCAAATGATATGGCATGTTTTCGATCTGAACAACTATTACCTTTTCTTGCAAACAGATTAAACTTAATCCCATGATTGTTTTCACTTCACTTTTCTAAAACATGACTTTAGTTCTATCATGACTGCTTGTCAAACAAAATTTCATCAGGTTTAACGTTTAAAGTATCCGCCACACATCACAGTGCTTTTCAAAGGAGTACTTTATACCGCAAGCTGCTTTTGCATCATAACATTTGCATGCAAGTTGACAGCAAAAAAAATGGTGACTGCGTAAAAAGGAGATTCGAGAAGGCATTGCGTAAAAACCAAGACAGATAGTGTAGCAAGAGTTGCGAAGTGAAACATGTAAATTAAACAATAATGAAAGATGTTCGGGTATTTTTCTGTATTGCAAGGGAAATGTAAGCAAATTTCGTCGAATTTGGGACGATGCAGATGAGCCTACCACGAAAAACCGTGCAGCCGCATAGTTCGCGTCAAATGGTGCAGTAACAAATTTTTTAAAGTCGAAACGGTTTCCGCCCACCAAAACACCCCATCCACTTAAAAATCTTCCCAAACCTTTATGGATAATAAGGTCAAATAAACGCGACATGACATTCAGGAAGTTTGCGGGTCAGCACCGAACATATCAACACCTTCACAGAAAGTAAGGAATATACTGCTGGCAAAATTTTGTCGTGCCTCAAATTCGCAGGCTGAAATACACCTTTAAAAATTTTCGACAAGTTACCAAATATAGTCTGCACCCAAAATTTCAAGATTGATGACCAAATATGTTTTTTCACGAAACAAACTGTATCACTGTTCTTGGGAAACCACAGGCCACATTCAGTTTGCCAATGGAACGGATATAGGGCAAGGTTATAGTTCCTCCGCCAGTAGTAACAACAGCAGCACTTCATGCTCTAGCCATAAACATTCAAAAAGGTTGTGAAGACGATGCGTCCCCTTAAATTTCCCAACTGCTTACCAAAATGATGTTTCAGAACGGTTTCGAATTGAAATAGATTAAAATGCAACTTTTTCTCAACCAGGCCTTGCCTCCGTTCAAAATATTCTACCTGCGCCTGAGACCAAATCGCTGAGTTTTGTTTTCAAACGAATGGGTTGGGACAATGCCACATTCCTAATGCACTGCAATCGATTATGCATTGCGAAACTCTTTGCATAAAATACTGCAACAGTGGCATTGAATTGTGTTTGCAAATGAGAATCCAGGAATATTCATCCGTTGCGCTTCTTAACTTTTTTGACTGTACAGTTTTGTGTCCAGCTGATGCTTGCTGTGCGAAAAGAGAGATAAAACAAGTCTTGAAAATCAGTTGCGCTTGCGTTTTTCCGCCATGTAAATTTTCAGCTGCGCACGTGCAGCGCCTGCAAGCTGTAGAGCTCTGCAGAAAGAAAACAGTGACGATGAAAGCTGACTTGACGTGACAAGTAGCCATCATCCCATAATGGCTTGGCTTACTGTGAAATGGGTTTCGCTTCTTGCTGGAAGCAAGGAAATCTTGGGACTTGTGGCGTTTTAAGTTTCATTTTTTCCTTCTTCAACAGCCTATCGGCGAAAGCGTGGTGGCGTTAATTTGCTTCCAGGTAGGATTACCACGTTTGTGCTGAAAATAAGCTCAGTTACCAGCACAACATTTTTTTCCTTTCACCTTCAACCTTACAACAAAACAGGTGCTACAGTGAAACTAACGCAAAACATTGCTTGACATTTGGGCAAAAGGTTACCCGCTAAACTTGATTAAATGTCAGCAAATATTTTAATTTGATTTCTGTAAAAGCAGGACATAGTTTTAGCATTTTCAGTTGACAGAAAAGATAGTTATACATCTTCTTTGGGATTTACCAACAAAAGTAGCGAGAATGAGAGGGACAAGAAGATATCAAAAACACGCTCAGTTATTTACCTGAAAATTGAGACATTTTTGCAAAATTGGTTCGCAGATATATCCTTGAACGAAAACAGGGTTTCGCTCAGTTGAGATGACACTAATTCTCGTAAAGCCGCAGTTTCATTAAATAAAAACTGTTAGCACTGCCATTATCGCCAGGGCGGTGCAAACCTGCTGCTGTGTTCTCTGAAAATGTGGGTTTCGCACCAAAGCGTCATGAGACACACACAAGTCCAAATTGAAGTACTTGCGCGTGTTTATTCAATGTCTTCGCAAAGATACTAACGCTATGTCATGGTTAAAACTGTCCGAAGAAATACCAAAAAGAATTTATATTGTTTTTGTGTTGAATGAATTCCTTGTAATTGAAATGCTGGGTTGTGACATTGCGGCTATTATTTTCTATAGGACCAAAGTTACTCGATCTTGTTTTACCAAAAACGACTGCTTTCGATTTTTATTTGCAAGCTTTAGAGACGGGTCAGAGTGGCTCCGGTCACAGTGATTGCTAGCTTTAAGCTGACGCACTATAAATTAGCGAAATTAAGTTGATGTACTCATTTTTGAGTGCAAAATGTCTACAGGGAGCTTTCAATTCATTAAAGAGCAGAGGTTACGGGACCTTGTGACAGCTAGTGCTGATTTGACCAGCCTTANTTAAGAAGCTGACNGGATTTGAATCGAGGTTTAATGGCAACNATTCAAAACGAGAGGTCTTGCCGCTGGTTATTGACTTAAAATTCAGAGGTGTGCCTTTTGCCTAATTTATATGTGACTGTTTTTTATCAGAAACAAATCCAGGTTTCTAACGTGTTCATGTCAGCTTTTTTATTGAAATTTTTTGGTTTCTAATCAACAGGAGAGAACACGAGTTATGGTTTTGAGGTTGCTGGGGCATTGAAGTCACTGGCGCAGAATTTAGACTTTTTGTGTGCACTGCAAAGCTTTTTTGCCGTAGAAATGAATGTGCCGATCGAAGTTGGCACAAATGAAATCTCCGTGGATGTTTCATTGTAAATGACGAGAATGTGAGACCTTGACGATATTAAATGCGAAATCCAATTTCAGATTTTTATCACTGGCTAAAGCCACCCTTTTACAACTAAATGTTGCAAGTATTTTGCTGCCGGACATAGTAGATGTGACAATGAACATGATCAAAAGCAGAATAAACATATTGGGCCAATTTAATAAACAGTGCAGCATGTTAAAGAACTGCCAGCTGGGCTTTTCAATAAATTTCAAAAATGCTTACATTACACTAACTATAAATTTACGAATGTGTTGCNAAACAACGCAATTTGTTGAAAACCGCTGACATTATGAAATATTCAGAATTAAATCCACAGCTCCNGTAACAGCTAACGTATATACCAATTTTCCTTTTAGATTACTTTCTTTCGAACTGCGCTGCAATGCTTGAGTGACATCAATGTACGAAGTACCAAATAATGCACGTACCGTATATGCAACATTAAGCTCTACGCTGTCCCCAGCTTAGCGGGCGCAACGTGGGGTCTGGCCTCCTAGCTATGGCTAGCTGATGGGGAGACTCGCGAATTTTTCGAACGGATCCATCTGTCTCAGGGGCGGACTCAGAGTGTTATACGCCCTCGGGCAGAAAATACAATGGGCCCCTCCCTCGCTTTTTACAGTTAAAAGACGGATGTAGAGACCGTGCAGCAGGCGAACTGTGCATATTGGCATATCTAAGTAAGGGCTTTAGTTTATGATATATATGTGTTTATATACATAAAATGATTTGAAAACTTCAAGCTCATGAAGATGTTCGTGGACACATGCTGATAGTAACAACAAAGCATAATGACATGTCAAACAAAATTTCCATTTAATTACAACGAATTGACATATAAACCAGAGGTCGAGAACCTATGGCTCGCGAGCCAGATGTGGCTCTTTTGATGACGGTATCTGGCTCGCTTGATATTTTTTGAACACAATTGTTACGTATGAAACTTTTTCTGTAATTTTCCTACAAAGCCATCAGCAACATCATACAGCACCAGAATTCGCATTAACAGTAAGAAGCATGTTATCAAAGAGAAATTTCAGACCTTTACCATTGTTTCAAATTGTTGATTTTGCTTAAAAATGCACACTTTAGTTAGTAAGTTCGTTGCATTAATGTTGAAAAATATTGTATGACTCTCATGGAAACACAATTAAAAACATATAGGTTTCATGGCTCCCTTAACCAAAGAGGTACCCGACCCCTGATATACAAAATGCACTCATTTCAGACGTTCACAGATTATAGTGACAACATTGTACTCATTTCAACAGAGGATTCTGCAATTTTATCAATAATTTTGTCTTTGTTTGATTTGATTTTAATTGCAATATCTTTTTCAATAGCAATTAGCATAAGTGACTCCAGGTTATTCTGGGTTAGTTAAGTCCTCAGCCTTGTTTTCAGCAGTCTCAGTATAGAAAAACATCTTTCACATGTGCACTGTGTGACGCTTAGTGTTTCAATGAATTTATATCCTGCGTATAAATTTTCATATGCAGCTGCACACAGCCTGTACTCTGATAACAGCTTGAAAGCACATGACAAACAATTCTTACATGTTTTCTTGGCAGATGATTCATCAACTTTTGTATACTCCTTCTCTGACTCCAAGCTGCCTGAATCATTTTCACTGTCATTCATACTCTTTAGCAGTCCCTTCTTCAGTTCTTTGTAGCTCGACGTAAATGAAATAAGTTCATCCTGTAGTGCCACTCTGTCAATTTCTGGTACTGCATTAGCAATCAAACTTAGCTCCGCATTTTGTGGAGGTGCCAAGATTTCAGAAAACCTGTTTGGGTCAAAGCAGGAAATCTGCTTATAGAATTTTTCATGACACGAGAATCTAGCTCGCATGCAGGAGAGAACAGCATCAGTTACTGCATTATGGGATGAAACCTCAAAATTTCTTTTCTGGTCTGTGATACATTCTGGTGCTGAGCGACCAGATCTGATGGTTGAGAAGCTCTTAGGCACAGTAATGTTCACCTCTTCTAATTTCAAATTTGCATGAACAACAAAATTAAATGCTGTTTCAAAAATGCCACTAAAATCTCTTGAGATTTTTTCAACATTTTAAGTGGCTTTGTTAATCATGCGCTAAGCTTGCATGATATCTAGGCATGATGTTTGCAGATAATCTGACACTGGTGTGGTAATATCAAAAATTCGGATGAATGTAAATGCCATTAAGATGGTTTCAAATTTGCGCAAGTTTTCACTCAATTTCTGTGCTTCATAGCGATCTGATCCTTTGAAATCAGGTGCTTCGATTATTTGCTGAAGGATGATCAGAAGGTCTGAATAGAGTTCTGATGACTGATCTGTGTAGCTGCCAAACAATTTTCGAAGTGCTCTACCTCTACTTGACCACCTGCGCTCTAATCTTAGGCGTTTCTTATTTCCTGGTTTTGTCTGCATATGCTCTTCCCAGACCTTCATCCTTTTGTAAGAATCATTGAAAAATGTACTGTAGATAGTCCAGTAAGCAGACCCCAAAAGACTAACTGCTGCGACACATACACTGCTTGCATCATTGATCACCAGATTTAGAACATGTGCATAGCACCAAGTATGGATGTGACTTGGGCGAGCTGCTTTCACAAGTCAGACATCATTAAATAGGGTTTAATTACCTGGTAAACTATAGCAAATCAGTTTTATGTATACTATAGTAGATACTATAATATAATAACAGGGTTACAGTACTACAACAGTCTAACTCTTTCTTGGTTGGTTGTTATGGCAACAGCTAGGGNTACAGTCTGATATTAGTGATAATGCTTACAAATGTACATGTATACATATTCCATTACTAAAACATGTATATAATCCTGTAGAAGCAGNAATAATGTAATATGAGACACACACACTACAATGTGCAGCTGAGTTACCCGAATCAGACTAGAGGTATTAGAATGTATAACAAGGATATCCTTGATAATTATATTGGCAGTCAGGTGGGACCCTTGCAGTTCCGGGCCCTCGGGCTTGGTCCGATTGACCGATAACTCAGTCCACCCCTGCCTCCAGACCGCACAAAAGTTAAGGAATCGTTGATACTAAACAGCAACCACAGCAGAACTAGCTTTGCTGTAGGCTAAGTAGGTTTCCACTTCGGGGCAATATTTGAAAACCCAGGTTTCTCGGTAGCTGAGAAAAGGAACCCGGGAAAACCCGTTTCTTTCGGGTTTTGAAATAGAATGCGATTTTGAGAGACAAAAACTCAATATCGTGGTGAAATTGCTATTGTTAGTCCCTGCGCAAATTAGCGAATTATTAATTAAGTTAAGCACAGTTTTTCATGATGTTTGTAATACTGACGCATGACAGTCACAGCGCACTTTTACCATTTAGTCTGTTTCTGAGTTTTGTGACAAACAGTCCCGTGGCTGAAAAAGCCCTCTTTGGTTCCACTGATTTGGGCTTGATTGTAATTAAGGCATGGAATAGTTTTTCAAGGTTAATTTTGACCTCTTCTTTGTAACCTCAAAAAGACTCATTTCCTTCATTACAATTTGTGATCGGATCTCTTCCTGTACCGGGATAGTTTTGTGGTTTTCACCCTCATGGATTCTGTGCTTTGGTTTCAAATGGTTGATCAAACAGTTGGTGCTTGAACCACCTCCTTTTGTATAACGGAGCACAAATTGTACTTTGGTGTTGGTTGACCCTTGTTGTATAAGGAATGGGTCTAAGCTTCTGATTTTCTTTGATTATTAAAGTCTTTAAACTGAATGTGTATGGTTAAAAATCTACTCAAAGTCGCTTCTNAAGGGANGCCAAATANTCTGTGGAAAGTTATTGGAAACTGAAAAGGAACGAATAGATTTTGCAAAGAAACACAGCTTGTATATGAACTAACAGATAACAGCGCATAAATNAACTAACTAGTAACTATGGCATACCTTTGAAGAACTACCTCACTTGGCAATTAGTTTTTAATTAGGTTAGCGAAAAACAAAAGTTGGCGTAGACACCTATTATGTGCAAAATGACGCCACGATACGTCTAAGTAGGTCAATTGAACGAAAATATAAGCGGACCAACAACGAACGTACGATGGTCACCGAGCAAAACCCGCACCAGATGCCTCATGATAATAGCTGAAAGTTCAAACGTGCTAATTTTGCCGTTACCCGCGCCAATCTGCAACTTTAGTGTTATCAGAATCACTAATATTTGAACGCAACAGCAATTCCAGGTTTTTTTTTAATACCCGGGCTTGGTAGCTGAATAAAACCCTGGTTTCGCGTAGTAGAAAATACCCAAAAACCCCGGGTTTCGGGTTCGGGAAAACCCGGGCTTGAAACACTAGCTGTAAGCACGCAAATAGTATTGTTTTCGCGACATTTGTGCAGTAGGCGTGCACGAGTAGATAAACCCATGCCAAACGAACGATTATTAAGAAAAGTTACAAGCAAAATTCAAATATATTTGCAATGAACAAAACCGAAAATGTTTGTATTCAGTAGTGATTACTAAAACTGGCAGAAAGTCAAACTTGCAGATAAATCATTATTGATACTCAAGGCAACATCGAAATATAGAGTTGTATTCTTGCATCTCTTTTGAATCACGACAATTTTTCAAACGAATATTTTATTTAAAACAAATAAATGTCATCGCGGGGGGCTCCCTTGGAGCGGAGGGACCGGGGCAATTGTTCCCGTTGCCCTCCTTAATCCGGCCCTGGCTCCGATGCCTTCATCAGAACAGAAAAATTATATTTCAAAGTCCACATTAAACAGTGCTACTTTGATGAAACTGTGAATTTTCTCTCTGCCATTTAGACAACCGAGATGGAAAATCTGTCACGATCCCGTCAGCTCCGGCCAAAAACGCACTTTTGAACTCCTCTTCTGTATTCAAGACCCAGAAATACACCTGAAGTAGCAATCATAGTTGAACGCATAAACTGAATGTGAAAAACTGAAAACCCTTTGAAAAAGTATGCTACATTTTACACTGTCAAGTAATTTGATATTTTGTCTGCTAGCATATTGCCCTACTCAGACATGAGCACATAAAAGCAACCAATTTTTAAATGGATGTAGTGGCAGTGGGCTTATCAACCAGCAAAACCACAAAAAGGTATCTATCTTCAAAGACCAATGTTACGCAGCACGGTGCCCATACGAAATTTGCGATCAGTCTTTCCCCATGCTAAGGGCTGTTTTGTTCTATGATACACATTTTATCAACGTGCCAAATGTTTTCTGCTGTGGAGATCTTGCCACAAATTGTACAGTAGCATGACAGTTTGAACTATCTCTAGTGATTTACATTTTTGAAAGTGTATTCATATGTTGTGATTTTATTCGCAGCAGACACAAAAACATGATATATTGCAGAACTAGCCAACACGATAATAACAATAAAATCCTTTGCTCAACTGTTTCAAAATTTTTAATCATGTTTCAGCGAACTGACAACGTGTTTTCATCAGGGGAAATGGCAACGAGAACAGGAGAGCAGTAGAATTCACGGAACGCGCGTGATTGCATGACGTAGTGTTAACTCGATAAGTCTCATGTCACTGGCTAGTAAAAATGTCCTGCTTATTGTTGGTCACAACCAAATAGTGCTAGCTGGTGCAAGGGTACACTTTTAAACAATTAGAACGAAACATTATTTTACCGCCCACAGTCCACTGACAATTGTCAAATCAGTGCTCAGTTAAGTGCTTTCTGAAAATACTGTTGACCTTGAACCTTATCAGCTTTTTTTCTGCTGCCAGAACGTGCCTGTATGCTTATTCATGCCCGCGATACACGGGCTTTCACCGAACCATGACCGCCAAGCTTGTTTCTTTTCATTTTTTAGCCATAAATAGCCATTACTCTACAACCATCTACGAGTAATTAGAAACACTTGCTGTTCACAATCACCGCAGTTCGATGACGCAGCCAGTTTCCGGCTGATATCAAG
>JGI24159J19872_10004256_pt1 | contig 18187 bp, 10 predicted proteins | sample Ectturendosymbi4_FD_19872 | JGI IMG/M metagenome (IMG submission 19872) | reverse complement strand
CTACTCAAAACGCAGAGGACACAAACCACTATTACGTCATAGTATAACTTACATCCGGGCACGAACAACAAGATACTGCACAATTTGTCCGCAACACAACCTCACCAGCGTGTTTTAAAAGAACTTCAAAGAAAAGACCTCGTTTATTTGACTTCTCAAAAGAGAAATTGTTGGCACTTTCCCAGTTCTTTTGAATATGGGTTTTCATAACCAAACTGCTTGCAAAAACAATTGAAAGATAGTTAGCAAAGTAGGCTACTCCTTACGTATCATTGAAATGTTGCAGAAATAATGCTCTGCCGTTTCACTGGTACTCACAGTGTTTTTATTGAATTCATTGCAAATTTGAAACAGGGTAGAGGGCAAATTGTTTTCTCCATAGCAGCATAACAACAAAGAAAGCTTTGCCATTGACGGCTGTGAACGGCTGAATTTTGAACAATTTTATAAATACGTTTTTTAAGGAGCTGCTTTCTGCAAGTCTTCATAAAAAATAACCCGAGCAAAGTCTCGAGACTTAGAGCTCGAGACCGAGACCGAAATCCTTCGAGACCTGAGACATTCGAGACCGAGACTAAGACTTGAAAAAACGGGTCTTGAGACACGTCTCGAGTTGTTTTTTATTTGGCGATAATTAATATTCAGCTGGGAAAAACACAAATCAGTGCAAGGACGCCAGGGCATTGAAGGAACCGTAAGGTTGTCGAGTCGATGCCCCTCAGCAGTTAAATGTTGATGCGCGGACCAAGTCTCGAGACTCCATCACTTGGTCTCGAGTCTCGGTCTTGTTCTCGAACTTCCAGGTTTCGGTCTCGGTTTTTATGGCAAAGTCTCCGTTTCGTAGTTTGAGCCAGAGCCAGGTCTCGGTCTCGCTGGTTACGATTTCGACTACATTACTGCTGGTAATGCTGATGCATTGCATTGAAAATGGCGAGGTAAGGTCAGGGTTGCGAAGCCGGAGTCGCAAGGAGTCGGAGAGGTTTTTGGTTGGGGTTGGAGTCGGATTCCTAAGAACACTGGAAGTAGGAGTTGGATTTTTTGTCAGACTCTGACTTTGGATGCCCAGTTGGATCATTTTTTATAATATATATCACACTCTGGCGATTTATGGCCAAAAAAGGGCAGGCCAACCGCGGCCGTGGAAGGGTTAACCAAATTGTTTTGAATTCACAGATTCATTAAGCACTAACTAGGCATAGGTCAGCACTATAATCCATCGCTAACATGTCAATGGCTTCTTGTGCATGACTTGGAAATGTTTTTTTGGTTTTGAAGGTGATATGGTTCGTGGTTGAGAATCTCTTCATTGTTTTACAGGCGCATTCGCATTGTGATAAGCATGATGAATGTAAAATTTTGAATGTGGAATTAGTAGTTAAAAATTGCATTGATTAGTGTGAAAAGAAAACAGATCTTAAATGTATCATGCACATGTTTCACTTTGTGCATTTATGTGAAGGTAAAAGAAAAGATTAATAAACGATTTTCAGAAAAATATAACGTTTTATGTCACTGGATACATTTGATTTGCTGCTAGCCTGCTTGTAAATTGTCATTTTATGTTTAAAAATAGACCTGAACTTGTTAAAAATTTGATGCAAATATTGCATTACCTAAATTTTTATGTGCAAGTACTGGTAGCGTGCATTTCAAGTTTGATTTTAACTTTTTAAAAACATTTTATATGTCTGGGTTTTTTTATTATTTTCTGTTTTTTTTTCAAGGTAAAATCTGGGGTTTTTCTTCACAACAGAGTGGCAACACTTACACTGTAATACACACATTGAATATGATGAAAAGCTTCTTACCATGCATATTAATAGTTACTATGCATGCTTTGACTCCTAATATTACTATGATAGTAACACTAATTTATTTTTATTCTCTAACAAGCAACTGCATGCATGTGTGAACTTTAGTAAAACAACAACAATGCACAGATATAGGACTTAAGACTTGTGGTTTCTTTTGCATATCTACTAATGCACCATCATAAGTAATGTGTGATAATAGCATTTTATTTTCTTTTGTGTATTTACTTGTTTAAGTTTATCCATATAACATGGGTCAATTTCTTGTAGGACACCAAATCGGAAAATGGCATTAAAAACACAGGCTATTGTATTTGTTGCCATCCACTGACAGTGACAAAGAATATATGCATTAAAACCATCTGTAGCAAATTTTACGTTACGAAGATATGCGCAATCATAAACTCATAGATGCACCCACCATGCAGTCACAGCATGGTGGCAGTCATGCTCTCTTGAACTGCGGAGTCATTACGGCTGGTAGTACTAGTTGGTCATCAGCAGGCGGCTGGTAAAAATTTACAAAATGCACGTAATCATAATCTTTACACATTCGGTTGTGGATCTTAGGGTTAGTGTTAAGTTAGGGTTAGGCTAAAGTTATGGTTTAGCCGAACACTAACCTAACCCTAAATGCTAACTTGAACTTGACATAACACTAACCCTAACATAACACTAACTGTAACCTAACATTAACCTTAACAACCACAACTACTGAATGCACAAAGCTTGTGATGTCGCATATTTTCATAAATTGTTATCAGCCATCTGCAGACAACTGGTCACCAGCTGTAATGACTCAGCAGTTCGAGAGAGCACTATCGCTGCCATGTTGATGTGGCTCTGCGTGGTAGGTGAAGGTACCTCCGTAACCTTATATAAGGTAGGTTTGTGATTGCACATACCTTTGTAAATTGTTATTGCAGGTAGCTTTAATGCATAGTCTTTGTCAGTGCATGGTAATAAGTAGCCTAGATGTTTTTTTAGGGAAGTGACTACTGATATGCCTGGCCTGACGCAATTCAAATGAAACAGTCAGTTTGTCATTCAAACAGCGTGGGTCTTGTGTAGCGATTTGCGTTACGGCTCATGTGCCAATCGGATGGTTGTCGGTTCAACTTTCACCTTGCCGACTTTACTTTTTTTTCGTTATACTTTTTTACAGCCATACGTGTTACCTTCACGGGTTAGGTTAGCGTTAGCTTAGGGATAAGTTAGTGTTAGGTTAGCATTAGATTAGGGCTACGATTAGGGTTAAGGTTAGGTTTAGGGTTTATCTTTTATGTTTACTACGTTTCTACCAAGCCTACTGCACTCTTGTCGTGCGTTACTGTTACGTCGCAAGCAGCATATGAATACGTTTTGAAATTTCAAGATCCACAGGCATATCTATAGCCACTGCCTTTTTTTAATGCCATTTTCCGATTTTGTGTTCAGCAAAAAACTGACCAAACAGATTAGTGTTCTTATAAGCAAATGTATCTTTGATGGATTATATGAAACTGCTTTATTTTGACGAAAGCATAAGTGTAGTATCTTATAGTACTTTTCATGTTTAAACTTGCAAGATAGAGGGTGTCCCATAAGAAACAGAAGAATATGTATTCTGTTCAAAATCCAGTTTCTGGAATCCAATATGTTGAAAATTCTTGTGAAATGTATGTTAATCAAGATTCATATGGTGAAGGAGTTCTTTTTATAACTGAAAGGTAAGAACAGTGCTTAGTGGAGGGTGGTTTTGCCTTTTTTATTATATGACTAGGGTTTTTAGCAAGAATACTGTTAACATGTTTTTTTGTATATAGGTATTTAGTTGCAAATTCACATTAAGTTCAAGATAACGTGTAATTGGAATGAATAGTTTACTTTCAAGGATAAATGTAATGAGGTTTGCTAATACAGTAGAATTGCCCTATAATGTCACTTCATGGCCGGGGAGAAAAAGTGTCATTATAGGCAAACTGTTGTTATAGCTGAACTATAACAAATTGTTCCTAAAATGGCTTTTTAGTTCAATGACAAAGCTTGGCAAGGGTTAAGTGTATTTTGGTTAGGATTGCTGCGTACTGTATTGTGATTTCACATAATACTCTGATAAGAAAAAGAAATAAATTATTTATACAGTCTTTATTTTTCAAAACTGTCAACATATTTGTTAGAATATTGAAATCATTTCCAAGCTTTGCCACTTTTGTGCCATTTTTGTTATCTAGTGAAAACGATGTCAAGACTTTTTCCACAATTGGATATATACTATTTTTTTAGTGCAACAAATTGCGCACTGCTCCACAAAGACTATATCGATCAAACTGGCCAAATCCCCAATACTGTAAAGTAAAACTCATATCACGATTTGCAATCCTAAATGCCATTCTAGTGTCACATGTTTCACGGCTCGACAATTAGCTGCTTTAACTCAACTGCGTTCCTGTTCAGTCATAAACGGATTGTGTAGTTGCTCCACACAGCTGAGCTTACACTTCAAACTGTGAAGAAAACTTGCAAGTGTTGTTACAAATCAACAAAATTCCGCAGGGACTGACAAAAAGCGTTGCAATAGACAAAGTGACAATATAGCTGAAGTTGTTACGTTGCCGAACTTGAATGCATGTAAAAGATAAGAATTCTGCCAGGACTGACAAAAAAGCGTCGTTAAAGGCAAATTCTACTGTAATATAAACAACAATTTTCATTAGTGCTATGTTGCTCCAAATTTTTATTAACCATGATGACTGCCCAGCGCCCCATGCATATCCTTGTCCTTAATTTTGGTGTAACATGTCATTAAAACAAAAAGAAGTGCCCCATAAAGCTTTCATGTCTGATCTAACTTTGCAATTCTAAAAAATTGTTGATAAGCACTCAGAATGCAAGCTTTCAAGTCTATATGTTGATGGGGAATCTTTAGAGTTGTGAGCGCACAGTAACTGATGGGCAACTTCCAAATACTGTTTTGGCAAGTGTGTGAAGAATCACTACTTTTTCCAGAAAAAGTTGGGATGAATGTGTTACTAGTAAATATTTATGTATGTTGTGACTTCATGACAATTGTTTGATAATGCAGTACAATTTCTTTGAGTAATTCTTTCCGTCATTATGGAAAATTTAGGGGTGTTCTTAGCAATATAGCTTTAATTTCAACAATATTAGGTTAGATATGTATTTCATAAAAATAAGGGCTTCATTTTTTAAAACATCTAATCATTCTGTTCAAAATGTTTAGCGATGTCTGCTTGTGAAAAAACTTTACATCTGTGCTACAAGTAGTTCTTACTTTTTTTTTATATAGATAATGAAGTTTAGTAAACAACTGCTGGTTTTCATTCAGTATGTTTTCATATAACAGGATTTTTTATGTGATGAATTGTTGAGAAATCACGCTCATGCCCAATGTTCTTCATGCATTATAAATTTTATATAATTCGCATTGTCAACAAATATTTTATTTGTCAAAGTTGTTATTTTTAAACCTCCAAGTAAGTTTTAAGTCTTAATGAAATGTTTCAAATACACAAGCAATGTGTCTATCTGGTCTCAATAATTGGCACATAAAAACGTTTAATCATTTTTAATTACTGATTATTTTTATGTCAAGTTTGAACCATTTTTTTGCTTAACCAGGTTTTTTTTAAGGAAAATGTTAGGTACCAGGTATGGACCTGTAGGGACCCAATTTCTCTGATTCTAGGGACCCAATTTTCTTTGATTCTAGGAACCCAGTGATTATTTTCTCTGATTCTAGGGACCTAATTTGGGCCCCTAAAACACCTTAAAAAAACCTGGCTTAACATGTGTATTTCTTTTACATGCAGTGAAGTACTATGGAGAAAACATAATGGAAATGGTATTCGTTTGCTCTATCCAGACATTGCAATACATGCCATTTCAAAAGATCTTCAGGTATGACAGTCTGGTGATATAATTGTTTATAACAATAGTATAATTGTTCAGTAATGTGCTACAAATTGTCCAAAGGTCAACCCAGTCTAAAGATAAATTCCATATGTATTTGAGTTTCAAATTTGTTTGGTGGAGTGTAAATTCCAATCAATTACGATCACAAGTTTGCCAACCATGGTTTGTCAACTTGTGGATTGATAGGCCTGTCTCTTGTTAATTGTGAGTGTTTTGTCTGGTAACCAGTTAGTTGTAGGCTCACATGGTGTTTTCACCTTGCAACTGAGGTTTCACATGAAAAGGTGTTCAACACTCACAGATGGATAGTTTGAAACCATGCTTGCCATAACCAAGTATTAACCACTGAAAATCCGTGGGTTGTACGCAGCCTCCAGCGTGATTACAACTTCAAACAAAATTACTCATTATTTACGAATAAACTGTCTGGACCCTACATTTTGAAAATACTGTAGTTAGTAATTTAATGAAGTTGTTGTGGAGCAAAGTTCGACTGAATAGACGAACTCTCGTGGGTTCTACAAAAAAAATATTTGGATGACATTTCTGAGATTTTTTATGTGTTTTTTGTTGTGAAACTGGTACATGTGTGAAGAAAAACCTGTAAAGTAATGGGACGACGAAGTCAGCTATAGCTCAGTGGTAGAGTGACCGGTTCTCAATTAGAAGGTTGGGTGTTCCACCCACGGCCACTGAGTGAATCGCCGAGGCGTTCCTTGGGCTAGAGCGTTCACCTCAACCGCCCCGGCAAGAAGCAAATTTCAGGCTGCGGTCTGCCGCCAATTGCCGTCAACAAAATTAAATTGAAAAAAGAAAGGTAATGTAGGTAATGCAAAGTATGCAAATACCATCCTAGTGCTTGTAAAGTTTGGCATGAAAATAATTTTATGTGACAAAACTTCATCAACTTCGTTTGCTTTTTCAGGCATTCCCTAAAGAGTGTCTGTACGTGATGTACAACAAGAGCCTTGGCTCGTCAGAGGGAGACAATGACGGAAGCGATGACGAATCTGACACAGCGATGACGGAAATACGATTTGCGCCAAGTCGTGTTGATAATTGTAGGTAAATCGTAATTTGTGCGTTTAGGTGTTGCAGTAGTTAAGCGTTGAGTGCTTTTCTTTCGGACAGTAATCGTGGTACTTTCGTTCAAAACCAAGATCTAAAGCGAAATTGTAGAAAGTGCACTGATAGCAGAAGGAATAACCAGATTTGAAGATGGAATATGCTTGACGAAGTCAGATTTGTAGCTAAGCAACCACATTAAGCTGTTTTGTTTGCTTTACTATCCTCCTATTTAAAGCACGACCGACTATGTGATGTGTATTGAAGAGCAATCACTCCTTCGCAAAAGGTATTTTCTTAAGTCACGTGCAACTTCCTATAGAGACAATGCTTGGTTGAAGATCGGTGGCTATTGTTCACAGAAATGTTTGCTCGCTAGAAGACTGAGTCAACAGCTACGAGTTCAACTCGTAGGTTATGACGTCACTACCGAAATGTACAAATCGGGTTTATGACGGGATAATCAGTATCTCGCGTCATACAAGATGTGGAATAATGTCGATTTGCACCAAGGGTTGATGTAATTGAACCCGACCCAAAAAATTCCACCCGTTTTTTCGAAAATACCCACGTAAATAAGCAATAAAACCCGCTCTATATTTTTCCTTCAAAAAATAAGCAGCGCACTTGTACAGTTAACTATAAATTATTTTTAAATCAAACAAAACAAACAGCAACGAAATTTCAAGGACTTGAAACAAAACAGAAAAACAATCCGAACAGTCTGGTTATCTTCTTCAGCTCTGTAAAATCGGTATACTTCTTCGAATTTTCTGCCGTCTCTGCACACAACCTGTTTCTGATGTTGGACCATACCAAACTATATGTTGAAAAAATATGCTCAAAAATCAAGAAAATAACTTTCGACCCCAGTCCAGCGTTGCCAGACATTAAATGATTTGCATCATCTTGAGAATTACACAATAACAAGTTATTATTGTGTGATTCTGAAAATGGTGACGTTGCATGATGCAATAAAAACAATGCAGAATTAGTTTTTTGTGCCTTTCTTTGAAAAACGAACAAAAACCTGTTTTTATAACCCAAAACGGGATCTTTAAAAAAACAAAAGGATCTGGTGGTTCGTTTTTTTTTTAAAAAAACGGGTTTTTCTCAACCCTAATTTGTACGTTGTTGCTGAATATTTTGTCCAAATCTGCACTCGGTATGCTTCAAAAGCAGAACCAATGAAAACCACCCTTGTGGAGATCACAACCGTTTGGAAATACCTGGTGCTTTTAGCCAGTGCTGTAGTTGCATGCACCTGTGACTTTTTTGTATCTTTTGAAACTTCCAAATCAGGTGTTCGACCGTATTGATGTACTTTCGTGCGAAATAAATGTTTGAGATGATTCGTGAATTTTGCAGAATGTCCAGAAATTTCTTCAGGAAAGAAAAAAACGCAAAAAATCACTTTAAAAGTTTCAAAAATCTGAAGCGTTTCAGTGCAGAAAGTTTTCGACGCAATGAGCGACTGTCAGTGCCTGCATCCGGACGAAGACGACAGCGATTTGTGTGAAGAGGCTGACGGTGATGATATTGAAGAAGGACTCTCGCAAGTTACGTTCGAGGATGGCGCGGGTGACGGGTTCTGCACAGGAGAGGACAACCTGCCGCACATGACGCCTCACGGTATGTCGTTTGTAACGCGCTGCGCAGCGGCGGATGTAGGTCGAGGACAATGAAGTGTTCCCTCAAGATCGTCATCAAGTCATGGGTTTCGGAAGGGGGGGCAGGGGAGAGCCAAGGCCCCCCTGGGTTTTTAAAATTTCAGCAAAAAAGATTGTTTTCTTAGTGCCGAGTGGGAAAAAACAAATTTCACCACTTTTGCCCCCCTGGAAAAATCCCCTGGTGACCCCCCTGGCAAAAGCCTTCCGACGCCCATGCCTCGAGTATTAATGCAGTTAATGCGATCTGGTGAAACTGTAGTATCAACGAAAAACTGGAATAACGGCGTGTGAAGAGCATCTGCACAATGTTATAGATCTTGCCCAAGCCCGTAATTAGCAGATTCGTGATTTTGTTGCTTCAACGTGTATTGTTCTTAGCACTTGTGCTTTCCCCCCCGTGGCCTTCATTTTTCTTCACACCCAATGTTCGCTGAATGAGATGCGCAACGTAAGTTCAGAGCTCGTCTTGTAGAGAGGTAAGCAATCTACGACTTCATAGATATCAGCATGTTGTAAAGGAAATAATAATTCATTTTCATCCTAGTTTGTTAGTTTTTTAAAATGAAGTTCTGAAACTTACGCCTTTTACAGCTGTTCCAACCAGACCAGTAGCCAGTGGTAAAAATTTGAGGGCATAAGCTTTTTTAAGGGGCATAAGTTCTCTCGTTCGCATCAATTTAAAACATTCAGTAACATTAAAATCTAGCCAGTTTTCTCCTATGCTGCATACACAAGAACTGTACCTCAGCTTTTGCCCGAATAGCTACATGCGTTTCTGAATTTCTCTGGCAACTTCGTTGACTTTCAATCTGTAAACAAACCTCGAGTTGAGCACTAATTCTGCGGTCCACGGTAGCGTGCTCTATTGTTAGAGACTGTGTGTGGAAGCAAACAAGTTTTACTTTATTTTACTACATCGGCGAAATTCCAAAGAACGTGCATGTTCTTACTTGAAAACATGGATTTATCCGGATGTTATCGCATGATATCTTTCCTGTTTTCGAAACGATTCAGGCTCTGGCTTTATCCTCGCTGACCAGATTCTTCAAAGGTGTGGAGGAGCCCGAGTTGCTGTTGGCCCAGGGGGCGTAACGAGGTTAGATGGCGCCCGAGGCAAGAATCAACTTTGGCGCCCCCAATGTTCGAACCTGAGCTCTTTCGGAAGCAATGAACTGTATTGAAGAAGTATTTGTGACTTGTAGGGTCTTTTCGGCGACCCCGCAGTGATTCGTCACCCGAAGAATTGTGCCCCCCTCGTTACGTCCCTGGTGTGAAGCTGCGTGTTAAGTTGACTACGTATACGATGCAAATGCCATTCTTGCAATTTCTCGGTACTTAGTATTCTTTCGCCGTACGAGCTTACGCAACTTCCACTCTCAACCTAGTGCTGCACAAAGCACCGTGCTGGCTTATTAAGAAACAGTTTTCACTGTAGTTTTATTTCCTCTGCAGGACGTTGTTTTTCTCGCCTGGTTTTAAACGAAACTTTACGCTTCGCGCCTGAATCTCGTGTGTGACGCAACAGGGAATGAAACTAAACCTTGGCAGCCACGTTGCTGAGCTAGTGTACAGTGCACGTTTTCCACTGGTTTGCTTGCTGTGGCAGCCTGAACGTGGTTGAGACTCACAAGCCGTTCACCGTGCAATTAATAACTCTTATTTTAACAATGATTTAGAACTTGACGCAGTTTAAGACCGGTTATTTCAGTAAAGAAAAAAGCGTATTTCTTTTCCGAATGATTTAGAGCAGCTATGTCCAACCGAAAATCCGTACTGAGTCATAAATCATGCCAATATCTTAATAGGGCCGCAAATTAAACGACTTACTGTTTGATCTTGCCAAACTAGAATTTAATTTCAGCTGCTGTACTGAACTTTCGAATCCTAACCGCAATTGTAACGACTGTTTAGTACCTTTAACCACTCCGCAAGTGTGATGTCAAGGCAAGTTTAGTGCCAATAGAAAACTAGGGTGGAAATCAGCAAACTAGAAATAGGTTTTGCACCAAGGTGTCAATGGACACTTGGAAATCTCCCGCTACGCAGTACAGACGTGATAGAAAGTGGGATTGAGATCACTGCATCGAAAATGTCAAATTTAAGATGATCAAAATAAGGACAGATTGTCTGTTCTTGTGTTCTGAACACAGCTTCTGTTCTGATTTATGCATTTTAGTCTTGAGTTTGTTTGCTTACTTCAGCCTTTCAACTTTTCACCTGTAAGCATTGCTTGCATCTTTTAGGACTGAGGATGCGTAGTTTACGTGAAGTCGATTTCCTATAAAAAAATTTGCAGATCAATTCCTTGCTCACCCTCATTGTGGAGAGTACTTAATTGAATAAGGCCACCTGGTTGTCCGTTTGCACTTCTTCTACAGCGAAAACCTATACTGGACCGCACAAACTCTTTGTCTAGGCCGCGGGTTGGACATGGCTGATTTAGGGTCTTCCTAGAAAACTGAGCTACAAGTGATCTCAGTAAAACCATCTCTTGTCTCTTCCTTATTTTACGGAAACATGTTTCGCCTTCGATTACTTGTAACACTTCATGTCCGTTTTGCGACAACAATCGATACTTGATTTTTAAGAAGTCTACTACAATCTCAAAACTTGTACAACGTTTGATGTGTTGCTGGAGACGTGCCCATCAACACCTGACGAGTTGTGCAAGATCGAACAAAGAATAATGAAAATATTTGCTCAGCTGTTGCAAAATTTGAAAACGACACCGATGTTTTTTTTCTCCCAGTTGCCATTCACCGTGATGATGGAAATCTGCTGTTTTGCAACAGTTGGGGAAAGATTTTTATTATTGATATCCTGTTGGCTGCTTCTGCAACGTGTTTATCGAACAAAGAAGTCTTACTTCCACGGGGTCGTAAACGCAACGGAAGAATAAATACACATTTTTTTATATTTTATCCAGGACTGGCAACGATGCGAAGGTTGGAAGCGATGTTGTCCCAAGAACGAAGCGACGGAGTTGCTAACGGTGTCAGCAATGGTGAGCGATAAGTTTGAAATGCAAAAGATCATCGCTAGTTGCTTTATTGCTGTGTGAAAGAGGTGAAGTTAGCAGCAGTAGTACCGTGCAATTATTGCATAAACTTGACGACGTACTTTCTTTAACAATTTGAATTCCTCTGAACCAGTTTGGTTGCATTACGTTTTTGCCACTACTCAGGTGATAACGACGACGGCCAGTTTGAAGATGCCGATGGTACGTGAAAACGAACCGACAGTCACTGAGATGCAAGCTTCTGTAACCGAGACTCAGGTGGAACGATGAAGAGGACTGGCATGGTACGGAGAAACTAAGCTACACAACAAACTGCCAAGACTGTAAACATTCCAAGCCGGTCGTTGCTATTTATTTTTTTCAATAAACGAGCGTCACACAATTGTGTTTCTCAGCAACTCGCAGCAGCACCCTCATTCGCCAAAGCATGAGCCTGCCGCACACCAGCGCTGTCGTCAGTTTTCTTTATAAACGTCGTGAAGACGCACATGAGGTCACCGCGCAATGGCTTCCAGAGATCCGTGTTTTTGACTTGAGCTCCAGCTTTTCTCCGCCAGTCATTGGCGAACCACCGATAGAGCCATTCAGTGCACCCGTTCACGACATACGCGGAGTCGGTGCACAAGCAGAGCTGCTTGCACTCAATTTCTTTTGCGGTGATGATGGCCGCGTGCGCTGCTAGTATTTCGGCGCGATTGGATGTCAGCAGCTCATCGTATACCGGCAACGATAGGTTGAGGGCGTGGTTGCCACCCCAGTACACTCCGATTCCAGCCCTGCGATTATTTACTTGGTTGTTATTCAGGCAGCAACCGTCCGTGTAAACAATTATTCTTCCCAAGTGATCTGTTTCAAACGTAGAGCTCGTTACGTCAGCCTTTTTCAACAAAGTTTTCACGGTTGATGTAATTTCCTGTCTCCAGTCATCCGCGTTGTGAACGGTATTAAAGGAACAGTTCGTTATTTTCAGACAAATGTAAAACAATTTAAATGGCGACACACACGAGGTTGCAGACTGCATTGTTCTGATAATCATCTTAGCTTAGGTCTTCATCGTCGAACAAATCTTGAAAATCTGGAAAACATTGGAGAACGTAATGAAGCACTGGTGCAGTTGGCTTTCAAGTAAAACAGTTCGATATGGGCAAAAACAATTTTTCAAAACCGCAGCTCATTTTATCGATTAGTCGTGTTTAAAATTTACGATAGTGTGGAATGACGAATAGCAAACCAGACGCAACGTTAAACGGACAAACGACAGGTGGACAGTTAAAGTCCTTATGTTCAAAATTTGACCATACCCAATGGCAGGAAATGCGAATACATAACCTCCGAAGCTTGTGAGTGGCCTTCACATGTTTCCTTAATTTTCCTCATTTTTTCTCAAGAACACCTCTTGAATTTTTAACTTAGAAACAAGACCGCATCGAAAATACTTTGCTGTGCTCCAGGGCACCAATCACCTGAAATTTGGGAGGGGGCAAAATGATCGTAAATTGTAACTAACAAAGTAAAAGTTAATAGTTAAACATGGGCGTGGGAAGGAATTCTTCCAGGGAGGAAATTGTGGATTTTTCCAAGTGGACATGCTGCGCTCGCAAGCTGGAGCATTTTGTAAACTGAACAAGCGGTTGTTTGCTGCAGCCCTACGAAAAAATACAAGCACGCAGTGCATTTTTTATTCAAATGCGTTCAATCTAGCAACCAATTTACCTAGGGCACCAAATGGTCTTGCGTAACTTCCCAGGCAACTCTGGTTGCAAAACATGCACAATGGGGTTGTGTTACGCTGTTGAAAACGAAGTTAAACACAGTGGCAAATAACGATCAGTAGCTGGAGACAAGCTGTGTGTATTAGGAACAACTACAATAGGAAATATGAGATAGCTGTAACTGCCATCGTCAAAGCATAAACAAACATTGAAAGGGGTCGGCCGCATGCTGCTCTTCAGCTCCTCTAAAGTAGATCTCTCTGGATTTGAAAAAACTTGGAATTTCGAAGTGCATTTGATTATTATTATTATTAGAAGTAAGCTGATTACAAGTTACTCCATGCTCCTGTGAAGATGCATGAAAAATAAAATGGTATCAACGTTTTGTGAGTCCTCACTAGTCATATCTGCTGGAAAATGAAGCAGAATGGCTTTTTTTGTAAAAAATCTACTCCTACCCTAAGACCACAGTAGTTCCCTAGGTATAGCATATTAATGCAAATGAGGAACTAATGACATACTTTCAGACACAAAGTCAATGCAGGGTGTTTCAAAAATATTTTTTACCAATATGCAATCTATTAACTACGTGAATTTGCATTTCAAATTATGTTAAAATGTCAACGGGATGTGGAGAAACAACTCACGATTTTTCATTTGATGTGTTCTAGTTTTTTAGGTACAGAAATTGCATTTACTTTAAAAGGAAAGGTGTTCTGGGGTTACATACAAATGCTTATTAAACGTTCCCACTTCTCTTACTGTTCTGGTAGTCATCCAGATCCTTAACTTTTAGTGCTACACAAACAAATGTCTTCGAATGTTTTGTGGCATTTCTAAATCTGCACTGCAGCTGGCACTTTTTGTGGAATTTCTCTCACGTATGCTGTATTGACTGTTCAGTTTAGTGTTGTTTTACTCATTTTCCATTCAGTTTGGAGTGTCACAAGTGGTCTGTGGGCACCCATCTCCACTTACTTCTGCTGTGGACCATACGGCTGCTTTTGCAATTTGAATGCTGCACTGGTGGCAAGTCAATGGCAGCACTGCATGTGAATCATTTCTTAAACCCACCCATCAATGCCGAACACAAGACTGGACAGGCTGCTATGACTGTTGTTTGAGTCTATGGCAGGCCTGCACACCTCAGGTTGATGGGCCAAATTGATCAACATAAATTTGCTGCAGGCTGCAAAACTCTATTCGGCGGTAGTTTGAAAGAAATTCTGAAACAACAATTACTGTATCTGAAGTTATAAGCCGTAAAAATGGCAAAAGTAAATCGATTACAGTTTATTTCACAGGGAAACTAGTTTCACGTTTGGCATTTGAAAGCACATATGTAAGCAGGAACAAGCAGGCAGATTCCTCAGAACCTTGCTGCAAGGCTATAGTTGGTTCTGTTGTAAATGTCGGCCTTTGCAACATTTTCTGTGATTGAGAAAGCTCTTGCGGGCTGCATGTAGCCCGTTGGGCCATATGTTGAATTAACCCGAGCAGGAATCATACCCAACTTACCAGCTTCGCTGGAACATGCTCAACCAACTACCTCTTACACACAAAATGCCTTTTCTATTGCAGTGAACACCGTTCTCATGCTGGAAAACATAAATGCATGAAATATAAAATCATGAGCTGTTTTTGCACATGATGTCAAGATTTGAGACCTTATGAAAAAATTTGATCAAGTTAATAAATCACAAAATGGCAACAGATTCTTGGAACACTCTGCACACTTTTTCACAGAGAAAAGATGCTTACATTGCAAACATCAATTAAATATTATAAACTTTGGAATAGAGATTTTTACAGGGTCTTATGAAATTGCTCTCTGTGGATGGTAGTCCATGTTAATCTGTTTAAATACTCAAAACATCTATATACAAGTCTTCTCTTTATCCCAATGCTGCTGAAAAACTTCTGCAGTGAGTTTTTGAAAAGACAGATCACAAAATTTCTTTGCCAATGGTATCAACTAACACCAAAATTGTTTGCAAAGAGTTTCCTGTAGAAAACTTAGATAGCAATGAGTTACCATAACTTATAGAAATTAGTGGTTTGACAAAATACAATTTTGCCAGTGGCAGCTATTTTGCTAGCTGCAACAGTTGAGCACAATTCCTGCCTTTAAGGTTTAGACCTGCACTACATGGTACAAAAGTTTTATCTTTGGATTTTTTTGTTACAAGTATGAAGATTTTTAGTGATGTATATACTCAACAGTCTGAACTAAATCATACAAAGCTGATTGCTGTGAAAATTTATCTTATTAATTGGGCAGAACTATGGTTACTAAGAACCTGTAATTAACAACACACAATTTATGATTGTGAAAACTCACACAAGTTGCAACATTTACCATTATAAAAATCTGAATGAACTGCTTTTTCATTTGCTGCGATATCCATCATCTGTACTGATGAACTTGCTCCAACGGATGAATCATCACCATCATAGTTTGCTTCAGGAAACATTTCATCAGCAACAACAACAGGTTTCATTTTTTATTTCAAATTACATAAACTTAGTTTATTTCTTCATCATACTGTGGAATAATAAAAAGTGAAATGTGTCAAGGTCTTACCAATACTAAAACTTAAATGTAGCTCACAACTCTAAAACATTTCAGTCACTTCATGGTTTAGCTTGGTTTGATGCTGAAGTTCAATGTGTGATTTCTTTGTGATAACCAGGTGTCACAAATGATGTGAACACTGATCTGAACAATTTATGTATTCGGGTCCCTAGAATCAGAGAAAATTATCAAGGGAAATATCTGAACCGATACTGCAATCAATATTTTTTGGGTCCCTACCTGGTACCTAGAATTTTCCTCTTTACAAACCTTGGTCTTTGAAAAAATGAAAAATAATACATATTTTTTATGCTGCATAAGTTGCAAGTTATTCAATAATATTAATTTGGACGTTTAAAATGGCTCTCAAGCCTAATGGAATTATCTGCAAACGTGGCATGCAAATGTATCTAAATTTTTGCTGTCATATGTCCAATTTTAGCTTGCCATCCAGGAGTACTCAGTAGAATTTGCCTAAAATCCAGGAGTACTCAGTAGAATTTGAGTACTCATCCAGGAGTACTTAGTAGAATTTGCCTATCCAGGAGTACTCAGTAGAATTTGCCTAATTTGTCACCTCAAGGGGATTAGAAAAAAGTGACGATTTAGGTGAAGTGACCAATTATGCAAGCAAGCTGAAATGAACTGCAGAAAGCGCTAATCTCAATTGAAATTTTAATTGGTAAAACTTTTTTAGCATTTAAATAAACTCTTTAATTCCTCTACTCTATCTCAACTCGTCCATTTAATCTAACACCTTTAAATCTTTAATACACTTTAAAGACTTTCTGCGTTCTCTTAATGGGGAGTCAGGTCGCGCTTACCTAGACTGTTCAATTTAAACTAGCACTTCTTAAATCTTTAATAAACTTTAAAGACTTTCTGCGTTCTCTCAGTGGGGAGCCGGGTCTTCCTTTGTACCTCGTGTACAAATTCGATAAACAAATTGCACGGTGCAATGATTCTTAGATAAAAATCTTTAATTTGTTTGAATTCCCACGTGTATGAATACTATCTGCTTAGACATCAAAAGCGAAACTGCAAATGAGGTATTAGCTGAACAAAATGCTTCTCAGGGATAAAGAGGTGAAGAATTGAGTAAATTGACGAACAGAAATGTAAACAAAAGATAGGAATTCTGCTGATGAAAAAATAAAGAATTGAGCAAAAATTGACAAATTAAGCGATGACAAATTAGACAAATTCTACTGTAGGCCTATAAGGCTTTCAGTTCCAGAAGAGATATCACATCCTGCTACAAATGAACATATGATGTAAAGATGGCACGGGCCAGCACTTTTGCAGCCCGGCCCGCCCGCAGGTAACAACAAACCGCCCGGCCCGGACTGTTTATGCTAAACCACAAATTATTAATATTTCCGGCTTGGACCAGCCCATAATATAACATAACCTCAAAAGCCAAGTAACAAGGCAGTGGCTGCAGAACCATGGATCGGATGGATCTTTAAATTTGAAACCTTATTCAACCATCTCCTGTAACATCATATGACAGTAACACACGAGGAGAATGCAATAGGCTTTGTAGAAAAAACATAGTAACACAAAAGGTAAACCTAACCATAATCGTAGCCCTAACCTAATGCTAAGCTAACGCTGACCTAACCCTAACCTAAAGCTAACACTAAGGTAACGCTAAGCTAACACACTAACCCCTAAGGGCCTAAAGGAAAAGTTTGGAAAGTTTTTAAAAAAGTAAAAATAAACTGGTCCCACGAATTGAAACGTGCAAGCATTCACTTATGAAAACATAAGGTGCGAAGTCAAGAGGCGAACACTCAACCATTGGCATGGCAGATTTGGAACCTATCTGTTAGGCTACCAGATCAATGCCAGTTGAGTGACAAAGTGACTGCTTTATTGGAACTACGTCATGCTAGGTGGTATGGTCGAATAAATTTTGAAATAGGAAGATCCATGGATGGTTCCATAGCCACTTCCAAGTAACAACACTTAAGTTTTAAGTTCATTGTCCTTTGGACACTAAAACCATGGCATGTAGTCTTAAAGCAGTGGCTATACGTTGACCATGGGACCTTCACTTTTGAAAACTTATTCGTCTGTCGACTGTAACGTGTAACACGGCAAGTGTGCACTAGGCACTACAATTGCTAGTACAGTAGTAACATACTAAACCCTAAATCTAAACCTTAAACCCTAACCTAAACTTCGCCTCTAATCCTAAACTAGGGATTCCCAAACTGGGATACATGTGCCCTTAGGGTTACCTTTCCTATCTGAAGGGGTTCATTTAAGGTTAGCAATTGAAGGGAAAAATATGTTTACATATAGGCTGTGTCATTTCGCAATATTTATGCATTCATCTGTGAATATTATTTTCAAAATCATGCTTATTGGTAAATCTATTTTTGTTATTTTCCTCAACCTTTTTGTCATAAGAA
>JGI24159J19872_10004254_pt1 | contig 18195 bp, 9 predicted proteins | sample Ectturendosymbi4_FD_19872 | JGI IMG/M metagenome (IMG submission 19872) | reverse complement strand
CCATAACCCTTTCGCATCCAAGCAGACAATTGTTGCTCTGTAGCAGTTCATAGTTTTGTGCCAAGAAGTCAAATCTCCAACTTCTGCAAAAACCAGCTGCTTGAGGAGCCAGGCACACTGTTGTGTACAAGCTTCACAAGTTGCCCAGAAGCATTTCATGATGGTGAAGAAATCCTCCAAGGCATATGATACTGCATATGATGGAGAAGAACCTTCTCGGTGGATCGTCCCTGTAAAAGAAACAAAGAGACCGCGGCAGCAAAAAGAGAAACAACAACAAAAAATGAAACAGCAATCAACAGACAATTCATGCACGCAAAACATACTAGAATCTAAAACTGATGTTGCACTTACAGTATATACTTTTCTGAGCATAAACACTTAGCACTCAACTATGTTCACTCTGCTACTAGTGTCACAAACGCAAGATACTGATTCATCTGCTACTAGTGTCACAAACTCAAGATAAATGGGTGGTGCAGTTGGCAAAGCCAGAATTTGAAAAAATAGCAGGTCACAACCAAAATAAAAAAGAAAACATGTTTTCTTACTCCAGCATTCAGCTGAGTTTTTTCAGAATCTGCCTGGCCACCTGAAAGGTTGGATTATACATGCTGTGGGAATAATTGCTTGCTCCATATCGAAATGTTCCACATGAAGGCTCACAGAAGTCTTCCGCAAAAATCTGGCCACAATTTATTAAAACAGGAAGTAATTTTGCTCAAATGAGCGTCTTCAGTTCCACAAAACAAAAGGTAAAATCTGCAATGCAATGAATTAAAATTGTAAGTCAATAGCATGCTATCACACAAAGTGTTCTAAATGTAGACCTCACTGCACACTGCAAATTGCTGAACTATCACTCGTGATGAAGTGCAGCATGATATCAGCGTCAGGAATCGGGAAGGAAGTACATCCTTGTAGCAATTGGATAAGAAAATGCCAAAGTCACAATGCAGAGCGAGAAATCACATATCAATGAAAAAGGCAATGACCAAAAACACAAGTACTTGGTATGGGCAAAATCTTTTTTAATATTTATTTCGGCGTTGATTTTGTGAAACCATTTATCTTCACACTCCTTGAGATAGCTAGCTTTGGGTTGTTCTACAAAGATAACATTAAGCTTCAAGGCTTTGGCCTCAAGAAATGGGTGTTTTTTTGTCAAATCATGGTATTTGTAAAAATGTTTTAACAGAGCTGGTTTATCATTATCAGCAGTAGCATCAAAACTTTTGACGTAGCCTTTTGACTCAAAAGATTTCCAAATGCTACAATGGGCGTTCCAGTAAGAGGAAAATTTATTTAACGTCTGCCCAACATATTGTTTAATGCAAATGGTGCAAGTAGCCACATAAATGCTGTAGTTGGTGCAATTAAGTTTCTGTTTGAGTTGAAAAGCGCTACGTGGTGTTTATAAAACTTCTGTATAATTTACCATCGATGTTCTGTGGTGACCAAAATTTCCACACAGCGTGCAGTGACCACATGGAGCAGATGAACCAGTCTCTGCAGTCACAACATGCCTGTGTGCTAGTGTTCTATAATTTGTCATGTGCAAATAAATTGCTGCTGGCCATTTGTACATAATCATTGCATCTGGTTTCAGTGTTTTTTCTTTTGGAATAAGTTTCAATAATGAAGGAAAAGACGTTACCCAAACCATGTTATTGGCATTGTTTTTTGCTCTGGGTAGATAGAGCCTAATTTTCCAGTTAGTGTTATCATGTCTTACACGATGTTCTGGGAAATGCAAGAGCGCAAAGCTTTATTTCAAAGTTGTACGAGAGCTGACTGATAGTCTTCATCGTGTTCGTTCAGCCTTCGCATTCTGATGGCTTGCCCAAAAACAATTGATTTGAATGTTGAGCATGGGTGATGCAACAGTCCACAAATGAAACACCTATGTTCAGCTGTTGCTTTTACAAAGTCTTTGGTAATGAATCCATATTTCTTGTTTGGCGCAATGCAGTGATGTACATCAAGGAGTTCCACCAAACCATTACCTTCCATTTTGCTTGTCTGTATGAACATGAGCTGCAGGCTTGCTGATGTGAAGGCAGTTTCGAGAGTGTCACTGATGTCCTTCGTATTTTCGCTCCTGAAAGACAACCAAACAATATCAGCTATGAATCGTCTGAAGATTTCTGCTTTTTCAATTACAAGTGAATATGGTTCTAATTTGATGGGGATGGTAATATTGGCTAAGGTAACTGAGTGATTATCACCGGTTCCTATATCTTTATCTTGAATGTAAAAGTTGCTTTCAAATTGTGTTATCACATTACTCAAACAAACATTGTTTAGTTGTAAAATGGCCTCCTAGGCATCATCAGCAAACTTGGAATGTTTTCCAAATGCTTGACTAAGAGCGTGTTACACAATATCTCAGGTGAAGTATAGATGAGCAGGTGAAGCATGCACATGTGTGAGAGACGTAAACAATAATAAGGGTTATGAGGCAAAGAGCAATGCAATAAACATGACATTTCATAACAAAAGCATGTAGCAAGGGAAGAGAACAATATTTATTCACACAAATCGTGGAGAAGTAATAGAATTGCCTATGGACCATAATGCAGTACCATCGTTGCATATATGTCCCACCAGGCACATAGTGTTCCCAAATGAGGTTGAAGAAACAAAGGTGTAAGTAGATTACAAAAAGTTTAGCATTAAACAGTAATCCATTAGGTGTATGGTACATGAAAAACAAAAGTTTAGTTGATGAGCAGAGTATTTGTAAATGGGTTGCGGACGAAGCTGGATACAGTTCGAATAGGAAAGTCCAAGCAGAGCTTTTGCCATTATTGACAAAATAAACACAACATTTGTGTTTATGTAACATGTGTTGCTCAGTTGGTTGAAATGTCTTGGGCTTATTTTGTTCATGTTTGCCATATTCCCTTTCATTTGTTATTTTTGATTTTGGGGTTTATTGCTAGTTTCTTGGGTGATAGGAAATGAAAATGAACAGAAAAAAGTTTAACAATAAAATTTAGGGAAGGTTTATTTTGCCATCAGAAGTATGTCATGTGACGAGGACAATGCGCTCGGATAAGCACATGATCATTGTCAGATGATGTAAAACTGTAAAGCCCAAAGCTAAGCCTAAACTCTAAATGCAAACCCTAAACTGAAAACTTCACAGAAACTTTTGAAAAAAGTACATAAGTGCTCCCATGTAAGAAAGCAAAAGCAGCAATGGTAAGTGCCAAACTGACAAGCACTCGTATAGCAGCCACAGATGCATCCCCTCGACTATATTTGGTGTGCTGCTGGTATCACAAACTCAGCATTATATCAGGAGAAACGTGAATGCAGTTCTGCGCTGGTTCGGATGGCCTAATATATCCACCAGAGCTTTTGCTGCTCTCAGCAAAATGAAAACTACCTAAAACTAGTCACTACATAAGTTACTTGCCTGAATGACTGTATCTGGCTTTGTGCAGCATATAAGGCTGAGTTAATGACATCATCGGTACGCTGAATCTGGTCTAGTGGGAAGTGTCTATTTCTGCTGTGTAAGGAGTTGCCAGTTTGGTTCTTATCATGGTTGCTTTGGTTGCGCTAATAGAGATGCCACTTTTGATGTTATAAGAACAGTTTAGGCTATATGTTTTCATAATATTTTTTTGGGAGCACTTTCGATGTATATTGTTAAAAAGTTTTGAAAACCAGACACAGGTTTACATTTAGGGTTGAGGGTTAGGGCATAGTGTTATAAAAATATTTGCTAGTTCAATCCTTTACTCTGAGAAACAACTCACATGCAAGCATTGGTATGCAATGTATGTTTGGATGCCTGGTTCTCAACCTGCTTAAATCTTGTGACATCATTGCAGTGCTGCACTAGTTTATATCTTTTGACACATTTCCTCTAGCTTTCACGAACACCTTAAATATGTAAAAATAGCAATTGTTCAATGTGACAACGTTCAACCATTTTTTTCTGGTGGCTTGACCTTGCTTATAATGCATCTTGCTTCAATAAGCCATATAACTACATGTCGCATATTAAATTTTATACCCAGAGCAAAAGACTTAATAACTACTATACACTGTTCCCTTTACACCAAAAGTAGCTTCGTCCTTGGGAGGTCTGCAGCCTAAATGACCCCTGGTCCGTCGCTGCCTCCCATCACCCCTCATGCATTTTATAAATTAGTGCATTGGGAAAGCCATTGCAACACTACATTATAATAATCATGATAGCTGGTTTTTAATTGTGATGGTTTTAGGCAATCAATAATATACAGTGAAAATTGCAATTAACATGTGCAACAAATGGCGTATATGAATAAAAGTTATAAGATGTCATAGTGAAGCCATAGCATGTTTCAACTAAGTCTACATAACAGTATCTATCAAAGTTACAACTTCTTAATAAGGCTGAAACATTGAGTGTTAACAGAGCATATATGTTGCCTACTGAGCAAGGATATTCAGCTATTATTTTCAAATAATAGTCACAATAACTAGGAGTTCAAAGCAGAAATCAGTGTTTGTCTTGAAGGAAAGCTTGTTATATTTTACCAACAGAAATTTTCTATTTCAGTTTGTTGGTTTAGTTTTTTGAATGAAACGTTGTGGATAAAAATGCATTTTAAAGTGTTGATATGGCATCAGAACTTATAAATTAGTTCAACTAAAAATAGGTTCTTTTAGTAATAAATTAAGCCATTTTTTTCAAAATAAGCTCATATCTTGCAAATAAACATGATTTGGCTAGAAGCAATCTTGCTCATAATGTTGCCTTTTGTGTGCAATATAGGGCAGGAGTTGGCAACCTTTTTGCAAATGCATGTCGATTTAAGGTTCCATATTATTCAATGTACCAATTACATCCGTATTTTTGTACAAGTCAAGGTCAATAATACTTTTTATGAATCATAACAAAATTGGTATGTAGAACTTCGAGCTTCTGTGTGCCACTTTAAATTGCATCCGTGCTGCAGGTTGTCAACCTTTGATCTGTATCAATATCAGTTTATTTGGGAACAACCAGGAACAAACATCAAATCATGACATAGAAAACAAACCACATTAGAACACTTCAGATTGTGTAATGCTTTAGAACTGAGTGAATAAAAGGTTGTAGCTGCTTTGTTGAATGAAAGTAAAACAATAATCAAAATGATGTAAAAAAGTCAAAAACCTCAGACTATGTTCAAGACAAACTACCAAGAGTTAATACACTGGTTGAAACCTACATTGGTGTATGACTGTACGTCAGTGGTGCACAAACTTTTGGCTCGTGGGCCACATTTGTCTTTCAGAAACCCTTCACGGGCCACAAGAATTAATAATCTCAATAAAAATTCTCTAAAAAATTATCTTAAATGATTAAAGTGTTAAGTTTTCTTTCCAATGAAAATTGCTTCACAGGCCACTCCAGAGGGCCTTGCGGGCCACGGTTTGAGCACCACTGCTGTATGTCATACTTCTGTGTAGTCTGCAACTACAGGCTGTAATGTGCAATCAATTGCTGTGTAAAACACAATGACTTTTTTCGTACTTGTTTTCTTGCTATGAAAATTTGTATGTTGAATGTTCTTCATACCCACACACATTAGCCCTAGGGAATGCATGGGGCTTTGGCTAGGGATTGAAATTTTTCTCCGACCCTTGCCTTTAACCTGGATAATCAAAATAATTAGCTGGGGCTGAGGACATAAATTGCTACCTTTGTGTCAGCTTTTCCATAAGAACTCTTATATTTTGCATGCTTTTTACCGTTTTGAATACACTTGGTCAATGGCAAGCACCAACATTTCATGGAGTTTGGAACAAGTTATACTCTTATGACTAAACAACATTGTTTTTGACAACAACACTGTTTAGCTAAGCTTTTTGTCATCTTGTGCTTTTTCTGTGGTTTGGTTCACAGTGGAGCTAATTTTTGGTGTCTGTTGGTCCATAACAAGGTCTCACAGGATCCATGATTCATAATGAGAGGATTTTCTATTAACACATGTTGGCAATCACCTACAGCAAGGGTGGGTAATTACTTTATCTTGGTGGCCACTTTGAGAAGGCCGCGTTCAGCAGAGGGCCGTACCTTCTAATGGAAATAGAAGCAAGTCTCAGTTCAAGTTAGCCTCAGCACTGATGTTTCTTTAAATGGGAGGAATTTTCTGATTAAAAGGATTTCCTTAACTGCTTCCGTAGGCCACTGAAAACGCTGTGACGGGCCACTAATTGCCCACCGCTGGTCTACAGTATGCAATGGAATTAAAGTCTACCAGTACCAGATTGAAAGGTGGTGAACTAATAATCACATTTTTTCACCTTGCTGTTGTTTTGGGAGACTTTAAAAACTGAACAGTCTTTTCTGTTGGTAGCAGTTGAGAAAGTGGTTGATGTTTTTCAAAATTCTAGAGAAACTCTTTGAGATAAATGTTTTAACATTTTCAGTGCGGGGCGACAATTGCCCAATCAGTTACAAAATATGTCAGGTATTGGCTATTATTCTGCATGCCCCATCATGTTTGTTTACAATGGCAACGGGTTTGTATTTTAAAAAATATATGTACATTATAAAACATTATATAAATGAATCCCAAACCACCAAATAAACACTACAACCATCCAAAGAAGCATTTTTAATAGTTTGCTACCTTTTGAATAGTTTGGTGTTTTCTGCATGGCTTGCATCTTATTGTGACAAATAGCTTAAAAAAGCAGAAATCGGTGGCAACATTGCTTAAAAAATATGAAGAATTGTTCATAGGTTTTGTCACACTACCAAAGCCAAATCAGTGTTGATAAAAGCTCAAGAAAAAAGGGGAACGCCGTGGCACACTTTGATTATAGATCAGGGGTGGCCAAACTGTGGCTTTTCGAACCTTTGCATGCAGCCCTTTGAGCTTTTCAAAAACTTGTTTGTTCTTTATTCTTTATTTATATTGCAAAGTTTAGAAATATTATAAACTGGTACTGTGGTAGCTAGCGTGCTGTACAGTATTACTATTGCAAATCATTCCAAAAAGAATTATGATGTCACATAAGCGTAGATTACAAATAAATTCTTAGATTTTTTATGTTGCGACTCTTTGTAACTGGGTTGTATGACATGCGACTCATACATAGAGCAGGTTTGGCCAACCATGTTCTAGATCAAGAAACATGCTGGAACAGCATATACAGTATCTAATTCTTGAAAGATATATGCTACATAAAACAATTATTCTGGCCTACATAAAGTTTGAAGAGTTTGGGATTAAAATGCTTAAAAGTTAAAAGTGGTGAATGGGCACAATTTTGTAAACTGTTGTGGCATTACTAAAAATCTTTGCCGACGTCATAGATTTTTGTAAAAAAGATCTTACATTTCTGAGGCAATACCAAGTGCAAAATCTATTATGATCACTTTGGAAGAGACTGATTGCAAAGGAGTGGTTAAACTAAAGGAGGTGCTTCAGCAGAACATTAATTGATATTTTTGTGGAGGGGTGTTAGACAACATTTCATTAGTATTAAAAAAAGTCAGCAGCATGTGATTGCAACTTTGCCGAATCCAAGATTCAAACAAAAAGGATTTTTTTTTCATGACAAGAAGCTGATCATGGCACAGTTCTTAAACAATGGAAGCAATGACAAAAGCAAAAAAAGGAAGTTTTTCCTTTTTTGATTCTTGAGTCTCCTATTGGAAGGGATCACATGAAAAAAACATTGATCTGATAAAAACAGAGTGGTTCTACCAAGGCTAATACTTCGTGTTTTTCAATGGGGTAAGCAGATGCTCAGACAAGTTATCTCAATCAGAAGAAGATCCATATGCCAAAGCAAAATGGATGGTGGCCACATACTTCAATGAGCGAAAGTGTAATAGCAATGTTTGTCCATTGCAAGTATGGATGGACAGTGCCAGAGATATCCAAAAATTGCAGCAGTAGCTTTGAATTAACTTAGCGCACATGTAAGTTTAGTCTAGAAATAGACTGATATATTGGCCGGCCAATATTTGGGTTTCACTGATTAATCGGTATCAGCCAAACCCAGGGTTGAAAAAACCCAGTTTAAAAAAATACAACCCACCTGCGTTTGAGACTAGATATACATACCAGGCTTAACACCTGATTCCTGTTATAAAATAGTCCACATTTTCATTCCATTTGTATGAGCTAAAAACAAAAATTATGTTCCAATGAAACCTCTTGAATTTAGTTTTATGCTCTTTCACTAATTGCTTTCACTACACTTGCATAACCTTATTTTTAAATGTTAATCTTCATATAAGTTGTAGTTCACATGATATAGCTTACTGTTTTCGACCTATTAAAATTCAATTTTGATATCTCCTGGGTTAAAAAATTCCTTGGACAACTAATTTTTGAAATAGACTTTTTTCAAAAGGTTTGTGCCTGGGTAAATGGTGGGAGATTATTGGAAACTTATAATACGAAATCACACACAGGCATAAAGCATTATTATTTAAACCATTTGTCAGCGTCTTTTCATTTTTTTTTATGAGTTGTAGGTTCTATGGCATGCAAACTGCAAGTTATGATAAAGCCACAAGGAAATAGTTTCAGATTGCTGTAAATTTTCTTGATGTGTTTCTGAATGCCCAGATAAAATCTAACAGTACATTTGAACACACTTGATGTTTTGTGGAACTGGTCACATAATAATGTTTAGTTATAATTTCTGCCTCATGATTATCAATCACAAAATAACTTCGGGCAGAAATTCATGTTCCTGTTTATCATCATAAGAACTGTAATTTCATTTTCAACTTCAAGACATTTTCATGAGTCATAGTGCTCATTTTTAGCTCAGAATAGTTTCTAGGCATAGCTTTATTAGATAAAACAAATATCTTTAGTCACTGGATAACATATGTTTGGTTGCCTAAAACAATTATAAAGACAATAAGTAACTTTAGCAGTATACTTAAATTATCTCAGCTTTTTATCCTTGTTCCTTCAAGCATCAGGTTTTGGTGATTCATTATAATGGCAAAATTTCATTGTTTTTATTCAACCTGGAAAAATGATTGTTTTTATTTGATTGAAGTTCCCAGCTTCTGTGGCACAACTTGGTTGCAAATACTCAATTTTATAGATTACCATGCCATATGCTATGTTAATGAATAAAAGGTATTCATATCATAGATGTTTCACAAAACTTTTTATGGGAAGAAACATGATACACGTACAACAGGTAGAGAAAACATGTCAGTGGGACAGATACATTAGGCATCTGAGACTGGTATGTCCCAATCCCACTTCTTTAATTATGCATTTACACAGCAATGAACTTTGCAATGAACCATGCTACTTTTGTTGTATAAGCATGGTTTAGCTGTTCTCTGCCTGGAAGTAAAAAGTCCAAGAGTATAGAATAGCTCTAGCCTGCTTCCATTTTCAGTAGCACTACCAATTTCTTCCGATGTATATTCGAAAATGGTTAATAAAACTGAACTATTTGTATGTGGTGCAACTGCATTTTTTGAAAACCCAACAGGAGTATAATGCCTGCCAACACAGGTGTGTAAGCCATGCCCACAATTTTTGATAGTTGTTCTGCATGCCTGCTTATTCTTGACGTTCGTTCATTTGCATCCTCATCTACTTTTCAATATTTTATTGAAGCTTTCCATTATTTGCTATAACAAAATTATTCACACTGTATCCTGGTATGTATGATGAAATCATAATCAATATATATGGATTGTGATGTCATAAATTTTGCATCCTTAGAAAACCTTCAAACTCAGTCCCTACGCTTAACAGTTCTTACATTCAAATTACACTACAGACATGATAAAAAAGTCAGCACAACACAGCAAAAGTGTTGAGTTACCACCCACAAATAGAATGAAAATCAGTTTACTTCTGAAATAGATCAAATAAAAAAGGTGCAGCGTGATGTTTAATGTATACGTATGATTGTATATGGTAGGTTTCTAGAAAAAAATATGCTATTTCAGAAGGGATTATTGAATATGGTTGCATCTTATACAATGTTCAAGTAAGGTAGGGCATTCAAAGAATCTGCTGGCCATGGTATGCTTTTATAACTGTAAGGATTCTGATGCATATATCCACATTCAAAATGACGAAGTACCACATGGACAAAATCAAACAAATCTGCTCAAGATGCATTTTACTAAAAAATTGATTATGCATCAAGTATGCATCTTTATTCCTGTAAATTTGCTAGCAATAAGCTTACAGACGAAGTAATAGAAAACTTAAGGAAGACTTTTGCAGTTTCAGACATGTACGTTAATGCTTCTAGAATTAAGGAAAACGTGAGGACTGTAGATGAAAATACACCAAACGTATTACCAGACTAAAAAACTATCAAGCTGTCATTACCGAACTGAATGTTTCAATGTTGTCAGTAAAAAGAGCTAGATGTGTCACAATCACTGCTAGTCATAGTTGGAAGCTACATAATCATGATAACAGCGATTAATAAATAAAAATTGTCTGAAATCTTGCTGAAAAAAATTCACATAAAGAATTATTGAGGAACTTAATAGTTTCAGATAGGAGGGGAGTTAGATTTTGCTGCTCATGCAAAACTGTAAAATCCTGAAAGGTTTGACTTCCTAGCGTTATGACAAAAATCTTTAATTAATTAATTGAATTCCTATGTTTATTTGTTTGTTCTTTCAAGGCCATAATTTTCTAACCACAAACGCTAGAAAACCAATCATGGGCTCAAAAGATATGGATTTCAGTCTAGTTTCTTTAAACAAACAAACAAAGAATTACCCCTAGGGCTTGGAGCCCTGGCTCAGGTAACCTTGGCCAAACAATCTGACCTATACTCCCACTTAATATGTCATTCCCCAAACAACCTCAAATCCAAAACCTCCAATAACTCTCTTTAATTGAATGTACTAGCCTAACTGGATCTTGTGAGGCTATTTTCCACAGCTCTCTAGCTCAATCGGCTGGCGAGTTATGGTTGAAAGTGTTGGGGAAAATCCTTGCGCCAAAATTTTGGCTTGCACAGGCTTAACCATGAATAGAAAAAATCCTGAAAGGTTGAGTTTAACCACTTGTTATTCGTGTTAACCATGAATAGCAAGTCACTGATGGCAGCAAGCTATGAGCATAAATATCAATTATGTGAGACATTTGAAACTGTAGCTTTCCACCAACATTGGGTGCTAGTCTCTTAGAAATCAGTTTCAGCAAACCTTCTTCCCAAGTTCTAACCCTAGCCAACTACTGAGATAGCTTCATCTCAGCTGTTGCTGTTTTCTGCTTGAACTTGCAGTAGGCCTAATTTGACAATCACAGCATATTTTAGCTTACTGAGTTAGCCTATGCTATTAATTATGTCACCTGCAAAAGAAGCAAAGCAAAAACATCTTGGATTCCAAATGGCATAGGCTGTGTCTGTTTCAACAATACACATTACAATGATTAACCAGTATGTGCCCTCACAAAATTTTCCAGATTGATGTTGGCAATAAGTGTCCTTGTCAAAGTTTCTCAAAAGTATATGTTTAGCCACTAGCCAAAGCTAACTATTTTTAAGGTATTTCATATCATCATGCTCATTTGCAAGCTCAGTTCACTTTTGCTTTTGAACTGTTGTTGTTTAGGATTACATTATTCATATTTTTTCTTACTGTGTAGTACAATGGAACAGCGCATAAAAGAAAATTAACATTTTGTTTGATTCACTTCTGTATTCACAATTTGTATATTTATATATCTTTTGTGCTTCTCATCTTCAACTTTAGTAGTATGATGCTATAAATCAACAGCTTCAGATCATGACAAGTATTCTAAACAGTGCCACATGTGGGTGAGACCAGTTGATCACCATAGCATGTAAGGTGTAGACCTGCAATTATAGAAATTACTAGCCCCTAGTCTAAGTGCAAAAATTTCAGTGATCACCAGGGCAACTGATTTCTTCACCTAAAAACTTCAAATTTTGACTTATGTTGACTTATCAATTTCCTGTGTTTGCAATTGAAACGCGGAAGACAAAACCTATATCAGAAATCAAACTGATAGGTGGCAAATCTTTTCTGTTGAAATGAAACAAAAATCAAAAGTGTGAAAGACCCAAATGAAACTAGAAGTAACAAACCATAGACAAAAATCAATCCAAACATACAAGATAAATATCCAGTGTCAACAAATCTGATGTTTCTAAGAAGGTTTTACATTGTTAATTGTTATACTTCATTATGTCGCAAAAAGTAAGAATTTCAACTAAAGTTATAAAAGCATTGTCAATATCTGTTGTTGTAGCTTAAATAAAGTGTTTATCAAGAGAAAAAATTGTGCTGCAAGGAATTTTGACCTAACGATACATTTTGACTTTTTCATGATGAAATAACTTCAGAGTCACTCATGGCATCAGCGTGAAATTTGGTTTGTGGATGTTTCATAAACTTTGAAAAAGGCAGAAAAATTTTGTCTTAGTTGACTTTTGGTTGTCCTCGTGATGACGTTTTGTGCATGCAACTAGAAAAATAAAGCTTAGCGTACTTCACCAATGATCAAGCAACTTGTGACCACCATGGATTTAGTTTTTTGACTATCACAGGCTGCATTGATTGTGCATTATTGCTGATGGGCTGCGAAATCAAAAAATTCTGCCTTTATCAAGGAAAAGTTACTTTTCTTGTCTTGCTACCTTAGTACCTGCTAATCATGGTACTTCGTTTTGATATTGTACTCTAACTTGTGTAATGAAAATTCTGATGTGGGCCATGTCAAATGTTCATGTGGGCTGCATTTAGGTTACACACCTCTGCTCTGTGTGGTGTAATCACGTTCTTGTTCTGGTATAAGCGAACCTTGGTTTGCATTCAGTGGCGGCTAAGAGCTGCCAAAAGAATGTGTTTCAAAAGTAAGTGTTCTTGTTAAGCGAAGTTTTCCAGCTTTTTATGTAATTAACTAGGTGTGTGTTTAGCAAAAGTGTGTTGCTGTTACAAAAAGCATGTATATATGTCTTTTGTTGGTACTTGCATTTAGTTCCAGCTTGTATATATCTCCTTATAAAACCATTTTATTATAGTCTGCTGCCTAGCTTCTTAACACATTTGCTACTGGTGTACGAATATATGGTACATAGAAATCCTGCATGAGCTGTTACTTTCGCACCACTTTGCAACTCCATAACTCGCTAGTCAATTGTGCTAGAGAGCTGTTCAAATCTTCAAAAGATGCGTCAAGTCCTTGAGTCTACAACGTAAAAATTTTTTTAGGGTTTCAGGATTTTTGTTAGCAACGTCATAAGTGGGGTAGGTTTTTGGCCATTTTGGCTCAGGTTACCTGGCCCAAGGCCCAACTGCAAGAAGGAAGTATTTCGCTCAAATTTTAATGGGAAACTAGGCTAGAATCCGAGTCTTTAAGCCTTCGATTGGCTTTATAGCGTTTCTGGTTCAAAAGTTAAAGCCGGAAAACAAAGTAAATAATTGTCTAATTATAGGGTTAATTAATTATTTTGACTTGCTGAGTCTTGAGGGTTTGAACAGCGCTCCAGTGCAATAGCCTAGCAATTTTTGGAGTTGCTGAAACACACTATAAACTGGGGATTTTTCCCAAAACTACTGGCAGTGAAGGTGTTATTCATGCTTAAGTGAAGTAAAAACAATTTATGTGATTTTATCGAACTTTTGTTTTTTTCTTCAGTTGAGTTTGGCATAGTATTGACAGAATATTATACTGAAGTTTTTTAACCTTCCATGAGAAAAGCTCATTAAATAAAAATGGCATCAAAGGAAAGAATGAAGAACTACAAAAATAAAGCCAAAGACCAAGAAGAGCTACGTAGGAAAAGAGAAGAAGAAGGTATTCAGCTACGCAAGCAAAAGCGAGATGAACAGGTAAGAAATGTCTCATTAGAAACTGGCTCTTATCAATTCTGTGTGAAGCCATACATTCTGATCCAGATCTTTTTGCTATGTTTATACAAGTGTCTGTTTTACACAATGTCATTGCTATATAGTTCTTTCTGCTACTTGTTACTGATATTATCATTACCCAGAAATTGTCCAGTTCTGTTGTGTTCTTGTAGCCTGGTGGTTCTTAACATTTTCTCTACCATTCCTCCCTTAAGTAATTGTCCTTTGTTTCCAACCCCATGATTTCAAATACATTGTAAAAGCAAATGTAATTACTGTTAAATTTATTGATTAAACTTTCCATGTTGTAGAGCACAAACGGAAGTTCATGTCCCCCTTGGAGCTTTATTGCCTCCTCCCCCCTGGGTAGGCATGCCCTCCAGTTAAGAACCACCGTTCTAACGTATTCAAGGTAACTTCTTTAGAGTGATAGATATTGAAACTATAATCAACATGTATACCTAAAAGGGTTGGCTGATTAATATGCATCCCAGTGTGTGTACTGCTGTTAAAAATATATAGTGTGTGTAAAAGCACAATTAAAAAGGTAGTATAATTTTCCCAGCTGAATCCAATCCTGATTTATCTACTCTAATTAAATTATAAATGTCAATTCAAGTAATTGTGATGTACTAATTTGTAATTACTTTCACACGTATTACATAGAGATTGTATCAAGGAAAATAAAAAAAAAACTTGGCAACTTTAGTCATAATTGAGAACAGTACTTCGTTTGTTCGTTGCTTATCTAGGTAACGTTTCAGCAAAGCCTACAGTTTCTTTAGTTGACATGGTATTGTTGAGCATGTCTGCATTTTTAGATTTGATCCCCTATGCCCCTTAGTATAAGAGTTTATGTATTCACGCACTCACGATGAAAGGGAAATAAGCCTGTAGAACAGGGGTGGGGAACCTATTAACTATTATGGGCCGCATAAATTGTGGATTTGCTATGTCGGGTCGCAAATGACAATAAATTGTACCTAATATTCTACCTTTATCTTACTACGATTGATAGAGGCTTCTTATGATGTGCTATCAAGGGATAGAAGGCTTACTGTCAAAGTACCTGCTTATCATAGAGCTTCGTTTTGACGCGATTTTTGTTGTCTAAATTGGGTAATAAAAATTCTGATGCGGGCCATATCAGATGTTCATGCTGGCTGCATTTTGGCTGTGGGCTGTAGGTTCTCCACCCCTGGTGTAGAAAAAAATTTTTTGGAGACAGTTTGTATGTTTGTGTTTGATCTCACAGCTTGCTCATTGTTATGCATAGGTTGACGTAGTCAATAAGGTTTAAGTGCAAATTCCAATTTCTAACCAGTTTTTTTAAAAAGCAGTTAGATAAGATTAGAGATAGACTGATTTATCAGCCTGGCTGATATATCAGGCTGATATTTGGGTTTCAGTGATATATCGGTATCGACCAAAACAGCCGATTTTGTTAGCTGCAGTAGGTGTTGAAGAAATGCTGTTATATTCCTCATGCATCAACACAACTTGTGCTAGAAAGCTCAACAAACCAAGTTAAAACAGTAATCTTGCAGCAACACTATCAGATGCGTTTTCATGAACAAGCGGACAAGATGAATCCTGAAGCACGCATCGGCCATCGCAGCTGAAACAAAAGCATCATCATTAATCAGATTGATGAAAAATCATAGCAAAATATTGAAATTGCTGCAATTTAAAAAATTTTAGCTCATAAATCTTGATTTTTGTAGTGTTTGAAAAAAGGTAAGGCATAGAATAGATTATATTTTTGATAATGAAGCAGAAAACAAGATATAAAAATTTTGGAAATATTGGTTATCAGTATCAGCTATCGGTCCATGAACAACTTATATATCGATATCGGCCCCAGAAAGCCATATCGGTTGACCTCTACTTAAGATTGCTATGTAGTAACATTAGGTGTGTGAAATAATTAGATTTCGGATGGAATACTATCCAATCAACAATTTGCTAATTTTGGTTTTGTTGCATTGTTTAGCTGAATTTTTTTCAACAAAATTGAAGCAATATTGGAAAGCAAGTCTATTACAGGGACAGTGAAAATTTATTCCTGATTGCAACTGAATGCCAGTGTCCTGGATCCTTTGATTTCCACCACACAAATACAAAACTTTTCGCATGGAAGCAATGTGACAACTCAATACTAAACTAACAAACCACAGCGTTGCCATCAGCTATATAGAACATTTGGGTTAACAGAAGAACCTTTGTGAAGTGTGTCTACTGCATGACAGTTACCATGCTAATCCTAGTGACAGCAACAATGCTTGTTAACACTTCTGCTGCCGAGGTATATGTCATACTTTGAAAATGCTATTTTCGTACCAGTTTGGAACTACATAGCTCGCCAGTCGATTGTGTAAAAGACCTGTTCAAACCCTTAAAAGACTCAGCTAGGTTTCGAGTCTGCAATGAAAAAAAAATTTTTGTTTTGGGTTTCGAGTTTTTTGTGAGTGACATAAGTGAGGTAGGTTTTGGCTATTTTGGCTCATATTACCTGGCCTAGGGCCCAACTGCTAAAAAGAAGTTTTCGTTGGAAACTAGAGTAGAATCTGAGTCTTTTGAGCCTTTGATCAACTTTCTGGCATTTCTGGTTCAGACAAAAGCTATGGTCTGAAAACAAAAAGTCGATAATACCAATATACAGGATTTTTGGTGACTTGAAGTTTGTAACGGTTTTGGGGGGCACTGAGTCCAAAATTTGTATCCATTTTTGTCCATCTGGTCAGGATTAGCCACTACAGGGCATACGTTTTGCAGTTTTTCGCAAATCATTGAAAAACCTCACCAAAACACCAAAAGTTTCAACAGTTATCTCCCACCATTTTTAATTTGAAAACAGATTTTGTAATCACCAGTTGTGCTTCTAAATGCTGAAATGCTTTATCAGCTGTTGTTGAACTGCATAAGCCCATAAGGAGTGAGTTAGTGATAGCCTGTTATATGCGGTAACTACAATAAAATCCTATATCAGAATAGTCTGTGCCTGCTACCATAGTTGATGACCATGACTGGATGATTTGCAGTAAAGTAGAAGGATTTGTGCATATTGCTTGGGCAACAAAGTGGATACACAAACTTTCCATATTTCTTATGTCTGTGGGACAGCAGGGCTTGCCAAGAGCATTGGACTAGGGAAGTTGACCAAAGAGAGAAAGACTTTTGGTTGGTAAAAGAAATATTATACAAGGATTAGGGTTAGGGTTTTTTTAAGGAAAATGTTAGGTACCCAGTATGGACCTGTAGGGACCCGATTTCCTGATTCTAGGGACCTGATGATAATTTTCCCTGATTCTAGGGACCCGAATCAGGTCCCTGAAACGCCTTGAAAAATCCTGATCATGCACTTTGCTTTGATTAATCCAAACGAGGTGTTACTTCCTCCTTTCCATATCAAAGTATGAAAACAGTTTGCAAAAGCTTTAAATAGGTAAAAGTGACTGCTGTGTGAAAAGTTCCCTGCGCTGAGCACTGAAAAGTTGAGGGTTGGATTTTTTTATGGCTCCCAGATATGACGTTTAAATGCAGGACAAATATTTTCCACTTACCTTGACAACCCTTGTAAAAATGCTTGGCGGCCACTTACAGCAGTTGTCAAAAGCTTCCTTGGATATTTTAAAGCTCTTAACTATTATGACCTTTTAAAACAGCTGTTAAATTCTTACGAAAAATTAGGATGCAATATGAGTGTGAAGGTTCCATTTTCTTCATAGTCATGTAAACTATTTTCCTGAAAACTTAGAAGCAATGATTGAAGAGCAAGAAGAGTCCTTCCATCAAGATATAAAAACAATAGAAAAGATACCAGGGATGCTGGAACACCAACATGTTGACAGACTATTGCTGGTGCTTAGAGAGAGGTTGCTGGCAGTAGCTACTCCCGAAAAACACTCAAAAGAAAATTTCTGAATTAGCAACCTGCTATCATGTTAGAGTATACTGTCATGTTTAGGCTATTCTTTGCATTTTAGCATTGTTTTGTCACCACAATCTTTGCATTGCAAGGCCATAATATCTGTGTAGTTTCTCATCTGTGTCTTGTAAGTCACAGTTGCAAGTACCGTATTTACTCGATTGTAAGCCGCGGCTTATTAAGTTTTTTTTTTCATCATGTTTGCGGCTTAAATGCAAGGGCGGCTTACATTCAAGGGTGGCTTACATTTTTCTTTTTTACATTTTTTTTTATTTTTTCAGCTTCGTCTGTTTTTTGTGATAAGCTAAGGATACGGTGTAGAATTTATCGCAAGTTCTGCATCATACGGCATTCGCAACCGGCGAATGCCGTTTAACGCGAATACCGTTATACGCGAATTCAAGAACATTTACCAGTAACCATACTTTAATTT
>JGI24159J19872_10004253_pt1 | contig 18196 bp, 9 predicted proteins | sample Ectturendosymbi4_FD_19872 | JGI IMG/M metagenome (IMG submission 19872) | reverse complement strand
CTGCATGCAACGACAGCATTCCTCGCAAGCAACGTCTACGCTGGGCAACACCCCAAACCTCAACATTGGGTTCCTACACCAAAAGGAAAACCCTACAACAGTGACTAACCAAAAAATGGCAAAATCTTACAAAATGGCTAAATGCGTTTTTTCATGGCCAACGCAATTAAAGAGTGGCCAAATTTTTCGAAATTGGCAATGAAATGGCTAGTATGGCAACCCTGATTTTGCCACTGTCAGAACACAACTGATAAAATTTTGAATTTCAACAGATTTGTATTTGGAACTGTCAGTTTGTCGGATTTGGATTTGGATTTTGAAATGAAACTGTCGGATTGGATTTGAATCCGTTCGTCTCTGCCATCAATCCGGAATGATGGAATCGACTCCGGCGGGATTCTGCTTTTTTTCGGACCGGATCCGGCCCGGTGTCAGACGAAATTTCTGACTTCACACCATGTACGCATGCACAGAATAATATTCTACATACCAAATACGCTGACAAACCTGATTATTAGGGCTTAGGAATTCGTGTCTAGGTAAGTATGTCGTGTCAGGGTTTGGGTTAGGGTGAGAAAAAGAAAAATAATTAAGGTCAAGGACTAAGTCCGAAAAGTTTCAATGGTTAAAGTCATTCCCGTGCTGTAGCTTGTTGTGGGTACCTGACAACTAACCAAAATGTTTTAATTTACAAAACACACATCAAAAAACTAATTGCCAGACTTTATTTGTTTATTCTGAGAAAAAAATAACTGAAAAACAATAACAAGTCAGAAATTTCGCAGAGGTCAGAAATTTCGCTTGACACCAAAGTCAAAAATTTGTGAAAAATCTGTCACGGTGTCAAGCGAAATTTCTGACCTATTATTGTTTGTCAGTGATTTTGCTTCTCTGAGTAAAGGAATAAAGTCTGATGATTGCTTTTTGGATGCGTGTTATGTAAATTAAAACTTTTTGGTCAGATGTCAGATACACACAAAAAGCTACAGTACGGGAATAAGTACAACCATTGAAAAATATTGGACTTAGTCTTAGACATCAACACTTCAAAAGAAGAGCTTGCAGTTAACTGTAACAAGTCAAAATACATTCAAATGCAAGTTCATTTTCATTTTGCGTTGACACTGAACACAATAGCACTGTGGTGGCCAACCCGTGTCTCATTAGCCACGTGCAGCTCTTTGCCCAGTTTCATGCGGCTCTTACGGAATTATATACCAGAAGTCCAACTAAATAACATGCATAACAATAAATGCCTTGCAAAGTTCTGATATTGTCATGTTGGTGGTGTGTGATATCTACAGTAAATCTAGCTAAGCAAAAGTATGTATGTCAGTGAGGAAGAGATGGGGTTACGTTCGTGCGTGCCCATGTACAATGTACATGATGCGGCGCTTTGCTGTAACACAATAAAAATGTGGCTCTTGGTCTCTGACTGGTTGGTCACCCCTGCATGTCAAGACACATAGACGTATTTCTAAACCACCTACGTCCAGCCTGCAGCCACGGGCCGTGATGCGGCCTAGTCGAGGATTTTGTGCAGCCCAGTTTAGGTTTACGCTATACAGCCTATAACAAAAGTATCATACAGTAGGCTACATACTGACAACCTGATCTTGTTTTGATCTTTTTGAATTTGACATTTTTGATGCAAGTGGTCCTTAGAGCCACTTTATCACATCTGTTGACATTACAGTTGCATTCGAACACTTTCAGTGCGATTAGGTTATGCTAAATTTAGTTTGCTAAGATCAAAGTAAGCTATTAATGTTCGGCCCTTGTTAAAATGTCTTTCAATGTGCGACCCTAGTCAAGATAGCGACATACGTTTTGGCTCAGTAAGCCATTTGGATTGAACACAGGTTCTGAAAGATTGGCCACTTCATAAAAAACATAGGTATTGTGGTCATAAGACATAATGGTAAATAGCCAGCCCTTGAAATCTATATTAGGCAGCAAGAAAATATGCACAGTTAGGTAGAAACTAGTTTTGTGTCGCTACAAAATCTCACAGTTAAAAAAATGGCATGTTTCGAAGTTCATTCGAAAATGAAGAAACACTTAATTTACAAAGGCTAACTTAATTTGTCCAAGTGTAAGCACCAATTGGCACTTAGTAAAGAGTGTGTGGAAGACATATAGCGGCAACATAAAAAGAACTGTGAACACTGAGTAGTAACACAGGCAGTTACTGGTTAGCAATATTAAGATAACAATATGAAGAGAATGTTTGGTTACACACAATATCAACCTTATGGATTGTCACAAGCAAAGCAACCCTGCCCTACACCTATGATCTGTCTGTTACAAGCCATACAGCACCGATAAACAGGTATATGCACACGCACAAGTGCCACAATGGCTTGGCCTGCAAAGTGCAAAGTCTGCACAACACGGCAAGCAAAACCGCACACTCACACTACCTCGCTTTCACTTGTAATTCAGTACACAGGGCGAAACGTACACACAGGGGACCAGACTTTCAAAAAAAGTGTTGTTCTAGACAATTTATCCTTAAAATATAGACGTATTTTCAAAAACGGCCAACAGAAAAAAATTTCGGCCAAACGTCCTTTAAAAAACGGCCAAAAAAAGCCAAACGGCCAACCCAAAAATCGTACGGCCAACCAACTTGAAATACGGCAAAATTTCCAAAATTTCGCCGCAAAACAGCCAATCTGGCAACCCTGACATAAACCTAACCCGACACATTACCTAAACACTAGAGATGAACATGGATTTGGATATAAATCCTGCGGATTTACAGTTTTTTGATGGATTTGATTGGATTTGGATTTCATAATTTCTGACTAACCGGATTTGGACTTGGATTTGGATTTGCTAAATTTGATTAAATTTTTTTATAACGTTTGGTTCAGTTTCAAGATTTAATCTGTGCAATGACATTATGTGTTATAATGTCATTCATTGGTCTGTCTAAATTTGTTCAAGTTTGGTTCAGGTTTAGTGAAAATAAGACGCCATTATGAATTGTACAACACAGAACACACCAGAGATGATCATTATCTGGGTGGCCGGTTGGATATCCGGCAGGATAGTGAGTTTGCAACCGGATACGGATATCCAAAAACTGCTTTCAAACGGGAACCTGATACGGATCCGGATATCCGAAACGCTTTTATCGATAATTCGAGGATTCAGACTTCTGGAAATAGTTGCACATTGCAAGATCATTCATTTATCTTCAGATGCACATTTTCAGCCTTCTGTGCCATGACTCCGAGTCTATATACGGTGTAAGCTCTGTACTGTAGTGTAATCCCATTCCCCCTCTCAATCTGCTAATTGGACACGCCAAATTTGTCAGCATGAATCTATTCCTGGTGTGGCAAGATAGGCTCTTTCAGTAAGCTATACCTTAAGACTATGTTTGCTGCATACCTGGACTAGGGCTAGTTAGTGTAGGCCTACTGTGATCTGTAATCTGGACTAGCTAGCTATAGCACTCTAGCTCTTTCAATGTGGTCTCTGGTCTGTAGTCTACACCAAGCCTTGCAGTCTTCACGCCTATTCTGCTGGACGTGAGCTTGCACTGACTGGTTGTTAGATGATACCAGGCCAGATAGCCTTTTTCTTTAAACATGATATGCAAAAGTGCTGTTTTGTGACATTGACTTTGTTAGACTGAATTTTTAGTCTGTCATTTCAGTATAAATGCCACATTTAAAGCCAGTGTATTGTTTTGAATGCTGTTTTGGTGTGTAGATTAACATTGCTATGTAGTTAGGTTTGGTTACAAGGCAACAATAGGTAAGATTAATAAATGAAACTATGAATGTGAACTCGTGGATGGTGTTTAAATCTAAGCATTTGTTACCAAAGAAATCGGCTAATGAAAAGCTTGGTGTGGCAACAGAACTGTGGCCAGGAAGTTTATGGGGGGCTTTCCATTTGTGGAGTGGGGTGGCGCTTTATACAGGGGGGCTTTACATTGCTGCAGTAGGGCTAGACATTCTGAAATTTGAACAAGCACTTTTGTAGTGCTTCATATTTAAATTGGAGGGCTTGGAGCGTTGTCTCAGAGGGGCTAAGCCCACCAACCCCCCACCCGTGGCGACGAGACTGTGTGGCAAAACTCCAGCTTGCTTTTCAATGCAATTGACTCGGAAAATTACTTAGGTTACGCGATATGTCAAACTTTCTGTTTATAAGCATGACAGGGCTCAAAGTGGCACAATGCATTCAGGCAGTGTCCATTCTGCTTCATGAGGCAAAACCTGTGCTGGGACTATTTTGCGTTCAGTTGAACACAATTGGTTGAAGTGGTCATGTGACAATTACAATACGCAGAGACAATTGGTTGGGGTTTAAGAGTTCATGGTTCAGTGTTTAGAATTAGGGCTTAGCCTGCAGTTTACTTAATGCAAACAAGAAGCTGCTAACTGCTTGCTAGCCCTGAAACCATCACAACCATCATCCATACATGAGACTGAGCTGTTACATATGTCATGTGACTACTTCAACGAGTTGTGTTCAGCTAAAGACAACATACCTCCAGCAGTTATTCTGTCTTACAAGGCAAAGAAGCCTCAAGGCAAAATAGACACAGCACAAAATGTGTATGTTGTGCATCACAATACACTTTCGGATAGTTTTCGGATACGGATAGTGTGATTTCAACCAAAACAGGATTCGGATCGGATACGGATATCATATCTCAAAAACAGGATAGGATCGGATAGTAAAAATCCACTATCTGATCACCTCTGGAACACACACATTGTGCTGGTTCAAATGTTCAGAATTCAGGACCAAGAGCACTAGCAGCGATAAGAGTCTGCTTTCATGTTTAGGCCACTGGTGCCACTCCTAGTGTTTTTCCCCTCGATCTAGTGTTTTTGCATTTCATCTAGTGTTCTACTGTTTTTTCACAGGTGTCTAGTGTTTTTTAATGAGTGAGCTCAATATTATTAAAGTTCAAATTTTGTGTAACTAATTGCAACTGTGATGGAGACTTTTTCAGTTTTTGATTTTGTACAATTGTAATTTGCTAAAAATTCTTCCAAATACATCTAAAATTATACACAAGCATACAATCTGTTTTGAGTTATACCGCTATGAGTCGAGGTGACTGTGGTGATCTGTCAAAAGTTTCAGTGACCTGTACAGCTTACAAACAAACACAGGCGTTGCTGCTGAAGGTATAGGCTTGCGGCTAGCCCGCTATGTTGAAAGTAGGGTTGCCAGATGGCCGGTATTTCACAGGCCTGGCCGATATTTTACTGCTAATTTAACAGAGGCCGGTAAAAGACCGGTATTTTGAAAATCAGTGCCCGAAGCCGGTACTTTGAAAATAACTATTTTACCGTAACTTTGAAAAGAACTAACGTCGAATTTCTCATGTTATAATGACTCTAGTAGTGAATCTTGTCAGAACAGTTCCTTAAGCGAAGTTTGTTTGCTGCCCTTGACGCAATCCGTGGTGCTATTGTTACATCACACACACACACACACACACCGAAATGTAATGACCCAGTCAAAACACAGGGAAATTGTGGCTTAACAATGCTAATTGTCTCTCTGCTTTCACTGTGCCGCTTACGAATTACGATAAAGCTTAGATCTGGCACTGTGGACAAAATGACCGGTATTTTTACAAAACGTATCTGGCAACCCTAGTTGAAAGTCATGAAACAGAGGTGCCATTTGCCTAAATTTAACATTTCAGACCACGAGGAATTTCCCAAGAGCAATGGCGTGGAAGTGCGGTTGGTCTTTTCCTTGTGGTGATTTGCCATGTTGTGCGAAGGGGTTGCACTTCACCAAGTCACGTTAAAAGATTGTAAGGCGTAAAAGAATAATTGTTTGCATGTGCTTATGTGTGTTCTATGGTCCATCTGGTCTGAGATTAATAAATATATAATGTTCGAAACACCATCCTAAGTACAACACCAATTTTCTTGTAATCTGACAAATCTGTCCTATATTTGTGATCTAGTGTTTTCTTTTTTTTTGTGAATCTACTTTCTTTCATCATGAAATCTAGTGCTTTTCCGTAACTACAGAGTGGCAACACTAGTTCAAGTGTATCGTGTCATCCAAGTTACCGATTTCGTGTGGTTTTTATTGATCCAATCCCTTTTCTGGACTCATGATTGCTACACGTAACAGAACATTAATGCCTACTGCTTAGTTACATTTACCACATTTCAGCAGATCATTATTTATTTATGTAGCCTAGTGCAAAAACTTTGGTGTGCTTTTGCCTGTTAGCTTTCAATGCAACTTTAGTTAGGCCGATAGGCTATGCTGTAAAGAGGATTGCTATTGAATAATGTAGATTGCTATTGAATAAAATATTTAAAATTCCAAGCACGGACAAACAAAAGAGACCTGGCCTTGGCTAGTATGGATAGATCAAATGTCATTCACTGCATATCTCTTTCATGCAATTGTTTTTGGAGGTGTTGCAGGTGTAGGCTACATTAAAACTTGGTTCTATTTTTGGTCATAATGGTTACAATTTTTTCAAGATATTCTAGCTTTGATTGGTTCAAACTGACTCATGTGACTAACTGAACATCTCAATTCATTGCTTCTAAAATTGATCGCGATTTATGTTGAAGTCTTTGAAGTGTCAGCTGTTGTGGTATTGTAAAACAAAGGTACATCATAAGTTAGTTTGAATTATGGTGCAAATTTTTTTCTTTTCAATTTCGACAGTAGCAGCAGTCCACGGGGGCATTTCTTAAGTAAAAATCATCAGCAATTTTCGGTTGGATCGATGGCAGCCGGAGTCTTAACAGGAGTCGATTTCTTAAATTTGAAAAATTTCTCGACCCAGACCTGGATCTGGATTCAAAAATTTTGGAACAGGAGCGGAGTCGAAGTCTGAAAATTTGACTTAGGCCCGCATCTGACAGCTAGTATTGATAGGTGGCGCTAAAACTGTATAATTTTCAAAACAACCGGGTGGTTCATAGCAGAACCGTGGCCAGAAAGTCGTCAATGAGGGGGCTTTACGTTTGTACGGGGGGGCTTTACGTTCGTGCAAGGAGGACTTGACATTAAAATTTGACAAAAATTATACTGACTTATAGTGTTTCATATTTCAATATGGGGGACTTGGAGTTTTGTTTGGGGGGCTAAGCCCACCCGTGGCGACGGGTCTGGCTCATAGTAGACATGGCACAGGCCTCCAACAGTCCAGTCTTCGCGCCGTGCGCTAAGGTTTTGAAACAGTCCGCTAACAATTTTTTTTTAGCAGTGACGTCATTCCGGGCCGCTGAGGTCTGCTCGCTAATTAAACGAAAATTCTTATTTTTTGCAGCTTCAAAATCTAACAACGAATTTTTTGCTGCTGTTCGCTCCATTTTGCGGTTCTGATGACGTTCCGTTTCACTTGTTTCCACGCAAATAAGTAAACCATGTTGCAAATCAATCAAAGCACGGGGTTGCCAATTTCTTCACCCCCTCGTTACGCCCCTGGTGCGGACCTTCCATATTTTTTTGGTTTGCAGTAGGTTGTTGTTTTTTTCCGTTTTTCGGAAGTTTTTTAGACTGTTTTCCGGTGATTTCGGATTGCAATACAGAAATCCTCATCCCATACCAGGGTTGCCAGATGGCCGGTATTTCACCGGCCTGGCCGGTATTTTACAACAAATTTAGCAGAGGCCGGTAAGGAGCCGGTATTTTGAAAATAAATGCAATTGGAGTAACTCTAAAAACAACTAACGCGGAACTTCTCAAATTATAACGACTCTGGTAGTGAAATTTGTTAGGACAGTTTGTTCAGCGAAGTTCATTTAAGTCCAAAATGTAGCAAATTGTTATTACTTGTAACTTAACATTACTCATAGTCTCGTTGTTTCTCTGTTCCTTTGTTGAGTCATGTTTATCATACTCCTTCGTCTTCAAAGTGACCTGTATGACCATTTTTTGGCAATTTAACCGTGAAATAGCGTAGGTGGTGTTGTTGTCTGAACTACTACAGGCATTTGCCGAAGAATGCAGGAAAATCATAGAAATGGACAGGAAGAGAGTGACATTGTAGCGACTAGTGAATCTTATACTCCACTGCGTAAATAACAGAAATTGGGAATTTATATTATTAATTCTTACCAATTTTCCTCGATTAAGTGCTTTCTTAAATTTATTTTTGTACAAAGCAGTTTTCATCGTGAATGTGATTAAATGTAGGCTACAAAAATTAATCTCTTGGATAAAGTTTTTACCTCAATCATTGTTACTATCGCCAATGGCCAAGGTATGGATAGGCTGTGTTTGAATGCGCAGTGCTCACTAATAACTACAACTTGGCCTACGCCTTATTTCTATTAGTTTTTTCGATGATCAGATTTTTGTCACTGTTCGTTGACAAAGAGGCCGGTATTTTTGCAAAACACATCTGGCAACCCTATCCCACACCATAGGCGTAGCCAGGGGAGGGCCAAAGGGGCCATGCCCTCCCAAATTTTTAGAAAATATGTAATTTTGTGATTTGAGAGGCGTTTTTCCGAACAAAATAGCGTTGTTCGCCTAAAATCATACATTTTTCCCCTCCAAAAATTTTTTTGGGCACCCCCAAATTTTTTGGCTGGCTACGCCACTGACCCATACACTTTCATTTCTCAACGTTTTTCTGAGTGTTGGCAAGTGGCCCACTTTCAGTTACGTTTCCCACACTCTCTGAAACCTGTAGTTACGCCACTGGTCTACAATTTAATTTTCCTGAACAATTTCTCACAACAGATGCCTACAATCAACGTGGAATTAGCAAAGTTACCTACACAACTGCCAGCTTACCAAGCCAAATGCTGACAACGAAGCCATCCACAATGCATTTCGCAATGGTTGGCTTAGACAACAGGAAGCTATTGGTCATGGGACCTTGGGAAGATCAATTTTTTTATGTACAGTATTAAATAAATATTAATGTTGAAAGGGGAAATGTGTAAAATAAGTTATTGGCGAGTTCAGTTCTGATAATGTCTATACGCCCTACCAAAGCTCTTCAGTTAGATTAGGGGCATTTCCTCCGGTTCTGTAGGCTACGCCCATTTCAATGAGTTAGTAAAACACCGCAAATGAAGATGTTCTGGAGCAGTTTTAGTTTTTCCAGAGTAGATTCACTTATGCCAGATGAAGGTGCGATGAATTCATAAAAATACATTGACGTAATTTTAAAGAAAAGCCATTCCAGATATACGAAGGGTATTTCTTGATGGTGGAGGAGTATTGCAACAAGATCTTTCGTGTCTTTCATCTAAAAAAGTGAAGACGATTTTCAGGAAGCATGAATTAAATGATTAGATGTGTTAGATTGGTCTTGAAACTAGTCAGATATTAACTCCATTGAGATATTGTGATCACTAACAAAATATCGGTTACAAAAATCGAATTGCTGCACCATGACCAAACTACTAGAAGCCATCATTCAAGTACGGTATCTGGACAGTAAATCAAAGAAAACTGCCGAAAACTGGTAGAATCCAAGCCAAAGAGAGTAGTTAAATTCTTGTCCTGTATTTAGTGTATTAGGGTTATAGAATTATTGAATTTTCTTTGCTAGTGAGATGTGCTATAGCCAGTGGTGGAGGAACCGTTTTCAAAGTGGAGGGTGCAAGTGCACGTAAAAAAATGGAAAAATTTTGTATTGTCAACTGTGACATCACAAGCATTGAAATATGACGTCATGAATTTTGTCAGCATGTCTAAGCAATTTTATGCAATGTTTTATAAGCCCTCAACGACCCCTGTCTACACTACATCCTATCTATCTACGCCAAACTGATTTGAGGATACTAGTAACTAGTTGTCCTTAGTCTTACACAAAATTTATTCACAAGTAAGTACACAAACACAACATGCACAAAGCTAAGAGGCTTTAAAAATGATATGGGGTAAAAAATAGATATCTAAACTTCTGATGACGGAATATGTGAACGCTCCTCAGTTAATATAGATGCTGCTGTGCCACACTACAAACTTATTTCTAAAAAAGTTAATTCTGCGATCATTCAATGATATGAATCCTTGCAGTGTTGTTATGAGAGATCAACCTGATCTATTGTGTTTGTGAATGTGCAAAAGCATCCTGTGGTTCAAGTGCTCTTGGTTAAGTTTGTTTGACAAGTAGTTCTTCAGCCGCCGAAGGCACGAAAACGACCCCTCTGCTATAGCATGTCGTGCAGTACTCCTGTAAATTCCCTTTGGAGCAGGGGTGAGAGCTTCGCTGACGACACGTAGTTTCGAAGGTATTACGTTGATGTTTTTCACAAGTTTTAGTTCAGTTGTCAGCGCATCGACATGTATATCGTCATGCAATTTAGTGTTGTTCTATCTTTGAACGATAAAGTAGATTCACCCTCCCCTCTTGCTTCAGCCAAAATTACTTGCTTAATATCATCACAAAGATACTGCAAAGTTTCTTGGTTAAATTTCACTTATTTTGTTGATTGACTATCAAATCCACAACTTGTAAATGCCGTTTAGTCAAAAACTGCTGAGGTGAAGTAAACCTTGTGTTTTCTGAGCATTGTCAATCCTGTGTGGCTTTTCTTCAGTGCGGCACAACGGGAACTTCTGCATCCAATTTTTCTGCCTCCTTTACAATTTGCTTGAAAACTTCTGGAGCTTTTTCTCTCATGGTCTGCAAACTTATTTTTGAGATGTCTGCATTTTATTGCTTCACATGCAGTCAGGTTTGTCCTCTGAAGGCCAGCAGCTGCAGAGATTACTCTGCATACATGAAGACCAAAGAAAACTCCAAAATCGAGCATGTTTTTCAACAAGCCAGGAGAGGACTTTAAACCCTCTTGTTAAAATTCAGAATTTAAGTGGAGGGCCTGGCCCCCATAAAAGTGGGGCCTAAGCCCCCTGGTTCCGCCCACCTATGGTCAAAACAACTGCATCACCAAATATGCTACAGCAGCAAACCTTTTCGCACGGGGACCATACCCCAATCGACTCCTGCTTCACTACTACCTTCGTAAACAATAGGGCCATGTTAGGTGTTACTTAATCGGCTATAGCTGTCGTTTGTCACGGTAGAAGCAAGGGACGAACAGGCCAGAACCACTGAAATCGCAGCTGGGCAAACGTGAAACGCAAAAAAATTGAAATCAACCTGCAGTGTATCAGTTTCTGCACTGGAGATTCCGGAACATCGACAGCAGAGAATCAAACGCATACAACAGTAGCTCAAGGCCTACAGCACTGTATGGCACACTCAGCTTTAAGGCAGGAAAATATCTGGCAGCGGCCTTCGAAAACAAGCTGAAAATGTTTTTTCTTTATTTACACGATCATAAACAAGCACACGGTAAAAAACAATAAAGAAACAGCGCAAAAAGACGGTGATTTCTCGTAAGTTTATTACAAAAAATAACATCGAGTACTACGTCAACCAATATAACGCGAAAGTAAGTGTGCGCAACTAAAGGTTTCTACTCCCAAAACTAACTCGAAAAACTCGATAGGATTACTTTTCGGTGCACACGAAAAGGACACTCAAGGTCACAATTTTGTTTGGTCACTTTCAACTGTAGATAAAACGGAGGAAAAGCTATCTTTGTCCGCAAATTCATTGGCTCGTTTAACGAATCCATGAGTTATTCTTGTGCTGTGCGAAGAGGTAATTTTTACTGGCTTTTCTCAACTGCCCGAAGAAACTGCGCCTATGGCGTTGCTGCGGATTGACGTAGCCCATAGCCAGTGGTAAAAATTCCGTTTTTCCTTATGCAGAAATTTTGTCAAACATCAAAGCCATCAGACATATTGCAGTTAATGGCTGCACTAAAGGTTTCTACTCCCAAAACTAACCCATAGTCAGAATCCACGATTTCTGTAATGGGCGTCAAACCTTGTCGAACGCAGTCAAGAGTTAAAACGCCAACCTCTGCACAAGAAGTTTTTACAACTCGTTTGCTGGTTTTGAATGACGCACCACAATACATTCGCAAACAATAACAAACAAGTTAGCAAAGCTAGTGCAGTAACAAACATTTAAAACATTGACCAATGATATGTACACCGTAGCATTGCGCAAAACTCTGCAAAGCAGTGTACTATGATCACTCCACTAGGTACTAAGTATGGCTCGCTGCCGGAAAACCGGTAGCTTCTTATAACGCTTGTGGCGCGTATCAAATAATTCTGCGATGGCGTTGATGCGTTGCGCACAATAATTACGGGGATGAAGCGTGAAATTTCATGAATTGTCACCAACCACGGATTTCTAACAGACGATCGCTTTATTTCTTTGAAAAAAAACACACTTGAGAACCTGTGCAGTTTTGTCAGGTTATCATCAAGCCCAATCCGTCCAACCAGTGCATGTGTGTTCCAGGCTACTAAGCCTGGGCGGCAAAGGCAGCATGCGTCGGATACATACGCGATGAGCCTCTACTACGTCAACACGTTCGAGTTCCTTTCCGAACCGCAGCGACAAAGCGAAGCAACTGTACGTGCGCACCTCCCGCAGCGACGCCGTTTGGCGAATCGTGGAGAGGCTTGCAGTGCTACGAACGAATATATGAATCTGTAAGCTCGGCGCAAACCAACGACACTTTGCTTATGTACAGCCATTCTAACACTTGAAGGTGCAACACACGCACGCGCAAGTTTAAGGTTCAGTCGAACAAAAGCAGATTTACAGCGACGCCGTGCAAACAGCCGCACAATGGCAACATGACCATGACAGGTACCGCACCGCAGATTAATAAAAAAATACCGAGACGGTGGGTTGTTATTTCGCAGTGACGCACCGTTTCGCAGTTCAGGCTGTTCCCGTCACACGCCAAACTGGCTCCGTGCAAAGTTCCGGTCGTCCGATCGATGCTTTATGGCATCACTCGTACCCCGCCTTCAGGATGCTGTTTTGAAACAATCCGAAGTGTTACCAGCCAGTATAGCGATCCGACGCGGTGGCCGCTCCAAGACAAGCGAGACCAAGCGCAGCTGATTTAAGTAAATCAAGCTTGAATCCAGCAGCGAGATTTATGGCCGGTTAGGCCCCAGTAAAGCAACTTTAACTACAGCTGAAATCCTTGTGTGTGTGTATATATATATACATGACCAACATTAAATTTCAGCAAAGAACTAACGCTACCCCCTTTCTCAATACCTTGCACCTATGCAGCTTTAAGTAAAGTGACATTACGCAAGAAAATCAGTTTCGGTTTGCGCCCAGCCCAATTCCCTATACATCGTCAGCTTTTGATATTTGCGACTCGCCGTAACAATGGACCTGCTCGAGAGCTACAAAGCATTGTTCGATGACGAAATTACACAAAGCATGAAATGTTTGGGATGAGCGATAGCGTCGGTGGGTGAAAAGCATTCTTTGCGAGATCGTATGACCAAGCCAACGCACGTCGCTAACTGGGCGCGTCCATTGAATGAACCGTCAGGTCTCGGAGACTTTCAATACAAGCGATTGTGACATTCGCGCCAATCATGACGCGCTCCGTCAACTACACGATGAATCACCTACGTATCAACTCTAGTTACTTAATCACAAAACACGAACTAATTGAAAGGTGGATAGACGTAATTACAGAGCAGGAGATTTCGTGCGTGGCGACTACGTGTATTTCGATGATGACGTAAGGCACGACGAAGCTTCCTTCGAGCATATCGTAGGTTTCTGAAAAAGTCTCAACGTTCTTCAGAAGGACAATCTTAATCAGTTCCATTTCGCTGATGCGTGTGAAAGACCGCGCGAGACGGCAACGTCCGCTACGCTTGGACGCACAACGCCAGGTTTCTATCTAAACACGGCACGAAATTACCAATCACAGCAACAAGCGCACACCGTGGTTCTCTATTGTGTGTTTTACATTCCAGCTTTTGAATAAAAACATGCGAGGGCCACTTGCCAAAACTCAGCGATGGACTGCAATGCCCGCCCACACAGCGCAAGCTAAAAAGGAAGCTTTGAAGCACTGCAAGATATTGATTTTAATGCTCTTTCGTTGATTAACAGTCGCGACAATCAAGAACACAGGCCGGTTGATCACCATTATCACGCTTGAACGAAAGCTTAATGGCAAAGCAGAATTGATAACATGCACGATAAAAGAAAAATCAAAACAATCACCGGCCGATTCCGAAGAGCTTGACACATCAGTTTCTGATCAAAACTTTTTTCATACAGTGACGTTGCAAGCGTCCGTCTCGCATTCATACCACAAGGACGAACTAATTGTGAGTTGCAGGCGCTTGCACAGGGCGAGCTCAATTTAAGTACAAAAGAAAACAGTAAGTCGCCCGACATAACTGCTGAGAAACTAACGGAACAGCCGACACGCTCGCTGAGCATCCAGTTTATGAGCAAGTCCAGCTCGAGCTTTCCTTTGAAAAGCTAGCGCATATTTGAACGGACGCCAAGCAGATTTAGTGCTTCCGCACCATATCATCAAGACCATGCCGGTCACTCGCAATTTCATTATGAGATATCAAAGAACAAAACAATACTATTGATCAACAGCAGCACACCTAAACAGTTCATTTTACCTACAGACGCTAGATCATCTCCAAACGTAGCATCGCGCGGTTAACTTAACGAAGTCCCAGCGTCAAACTTGATTGCGGCTTTAACGAATTACGTTTTGGCCATGATCGGAATGGCGCGCAGACCAAGCAACCAACACCGCTATGATAAAATGTACGCATGCATGGAAAGGAAATACAAAGGCGTCGGTGAAACAAGCACAAGGAAACGAGCGCTGTCAGTAGTGCAAGCAAGCGTGGCCTGAAGCACATCTCATTACAGGATCAGCAATGTGGAAGTGCTTCATATTGTGGAGGTATAGCCACGAGCGTCAATTGTCAAGCAACGCCAGACATGAAAGATTTCCTCAGTCCTTGGTCACGTTAGTGACGCTACATATCACGAATGAACTGAGAGAGAATGCCATAACCACTGGTACCGTCCGAAACATTTCAACAGTGCAAAATAATTCACGATTGGTTGTAAACCCCACTTGCGCCTCTGTGGCACCGTTACAGTGCAAGTCGCTAAGAAGCTCCCCCCTGGCTGAATTTTTACAAACTTCCACAATGCTGCTTTGCAAATTGCTCGCGAACTCAAGATACAATGTTAAGATGTTAATAGTAACAAAAATCAGTCAAGTTTGTTTTCTGCTGCGCAATGTCTCTACACACTGTTGCACAATAACCAGTGTGTGAACGTTTTGAGTCCTTTGATTCGACGGTGGAGTCGATGCTGGAACAGCACGAGAGATAAAAACGCGATCCCACAACTTCACGCGCGACGGAAAAGCTTCGTAAAAAATGTCTTCTCATCAAATCATCATCGATGGATCTTGCTGTTGATATCAACAGTGTTAGTGCCGACATGTATTGAAAATTATGGGAAAAACAAATTAAGAGAAAAACGTAAAGGCGACATAACAGCGCAGTTTCTTTTTTACAACGTAAAAATTTCAAATTCCAATGTTACCCGCCTGTGAATGTGGTCAAGTCGTGCACAGGTCAGTAAAAAGCGAGTAGTTGTATCCTTTGACCCGGTTAATTGAACGGCAATTCAGGATGTAATTCAGGTCATTCGTCACTAATAAGCGACGAAACGGTCAAATATATAAGCGTACTCAGCTAATAGCCCTTCGATCCACCAAAAATACCAGGTATGAGAACATCAGAGGTCTTGCTATCATGATGTCAGCATTCTATTTTTCAATCGCTAGACACGCGTCGGAAGAAGCCAGAAGACGAATTGTAAGCATGTGGAGGTGGGTCAATTACGAAACAGCAACATTATGATACTCAGACTAAAAGTATTGCACAGACATCCCAGTTTCAAGATGGTAATAGCCAAATTCCCGGTCGAGATCTGCTTTCAACAAGACAGAAACCAACCAATAAATTCCAGGCAGTTTAATTTCAGCAAAAGCTCATTGAGGTATTGCAGTGCAGTATACCTGCATGATTGCACATGCAATACACGCGTGCGCTTGCACAATTAATTGCGTCACAAATCGTGTTACACGCCCGACATGCTCAGCCCTACAACAACCCATCGACGCTCCTCTTGAAAAAGCGACTTGAAGTGAACATATTTTAGGTAGATGCGAATGCATCGAAGTAAATCGGACCTCAGTAGAGGCTGAGAAGTGCCAGCACGTAACATATTGTTAGTGTTCACGCTTCTGACGTTCAAATCGGTCTTGTGCCCCGCGAAGTCGTAAGACAACTGCGAAACGTGAGGATCCCCAAAACTACAACGACGAAAATCGCGTACATATCCGACCACTTGCGGCGTCGCGCAGTGGCAGCCAAAGAAACGAAAAAGGTGCAGCTGCTGTGGTTGGAGCAAAACCACAACGAATGCGCTTCCACAAGATCAACAGGACAAATCTTAAAACACCTTTCCAGTTGATCTGTTGCCCACGCACGAACGTTAGTGGACTGAAGGTCCCGGACTGTCAAGCATGACGTCCTTCACTTCTGCATCTTCAGGTCTGACATAAAACAACATAAAGTAAGATGAGGAACAGCAAAAATAGGGCGGCAACGCATGACATTTCACATATGGAACTGTGGTGAAGCTGAAAATCGGAAAAGGTCAACTCGGCATTAAATTAGGCGACTCAAGAGAAGAACCCAAGCGTAAGGTTAATTACAGTAGTCATGCAGCGCTAACGATGATTGCACAAGATACCGAGCTCGGTTGGGACAATCGGCTGTGGTTCAGGTAGTTTTACGATGGCAAAAACCAAAGAAGGTTTATCGTGCAGGATCGGAACAAGGACGGCACCGTGGAAAAGCGCAGCTGAAAAGCGTCACTTACTTTTTTGGTTCTGGTGATTTTCCCGAATCTGTAAAATAACATACAACACACGTGACATGTGTTATAAAACTCGTGCGAGCAGTGTTGCGAGGCAACTGCGATCCATAAAATATCGTCAGACCGACAACACTCGAGATCAACGTAACGCATAAGCAGAATATTCCATCAAAACAAGAACTGGTGACAAAAGGATTTGGAAATGGCGAGATACAGCGTTCACGATTACAGACATCATCTGGTTAATACTGTCTATCGAAAAGTAAACCTTTACCAGCAAAAAATCAGACACTAAGATCTTACAGAGTATATATTTCGCCTGCTAGGTAGGCATCATCAATTCTTTTCAAATAGAATTGTCTGGTTAATCATTGAAAATAGTCATACCCGGTAGAGCAGCCAGTCAGTTGTTACCGCAAACAGCAGTACAACCTACTTAAGGCCAATAACACAGAGTTTTAAATTCCACAGACAAACAGAGTTGGCTTGGCAGCATCGTTCAGCTGAAGACCACCGGAAAACCATCGTGGTTGTACACAAATCAAAAAAGGAGCATGGAAAGAGACTAAGCCAAACTTTGCTGAATGATGCAGATCGACTGCAATTTGCGCAGCCTTCTGCGTCATCTCCAAACACAGTTTGCGTTTAAAAAATACTAGTTATAAAACAGACCCTGCTATAATTGTACACTTAAAGGCTTTAGGTTTGCTACAAGCTTTCGAGGAATCAGCGGGCTGGGCTCTGCTTTCTTCACTTTGTGATAATTCACACTTGCACAAATCTGTATTTAAGTAACTAGACTCCACAAAGGCAACTGAGTTGAATCCGTCAGCATAATTTATTGAAAAGGAAATCGATTTCACGTAACACTGCGATCCTCAGTTTCGAAATCTTATTCAAATAGAATCCTAAAAAAATTTGATGATGAATTAAACTTAGCCGCCTTAGTGGAGACTAGCTACCTGCTAATTCCATTACGAAGTACCATTTTTGAAGACATGATTTGTGATATTTTTAGCAAGAGGAATGTTCACTTGAAGATGCCATACCACAATTTCTATAGTTGGCGATGACAGCCATGCGGGGTACCCAGCGTGGACATATGTAGTAAGCTGGCGATACATGCTTACATCAAGCACAAAACCACCTCAGTTACCTGACGTTAAACGTTCAGTGGTGGATGAGGATAGAAGAGTATTGCTTTCAAAAGACCGAACGAAACTAATCGACGGTTTCTGGTCGAAATACAACTTCAGCAGCAAAAAGGTTATCGTTCAAATTTCAACGCGTAAAGTCGCAGCCGTGGTTCTCATCAACCATTCAACTCACTGTCGCAGTATCCTTTCCTCCACGTCCACCAGACCAAGATACCGATGAGTAGAACTCCAAAAATTACGCCAAAAACGATTCCTATGATTGCTCCAA
>JGI24159J19872_10004252_pt1 | contig 18199 bp, 15 predicted proteins | sample Ectturendosymbi4_FD_19872 | JGI IMG/M metagenome (IMG submission 19872) | reverse complement strand
GCCCGTAACCTGCTTGGGATACCAGGAGGGGCGAAGAGTTTTCTGAGAGTGGACCAAATTTTTTGAACTGTGTCCAATAGTTCTAAATTTTGTCCAGCACATTTTGCTAGGGGTGCGAAAATTTTTCTAAGGGGCTTTGCCCCCCTAGATTCGGGGCACTGAACTAACGGGAAAGCAACCAGCAGCAAGAGGTCCCTCGACGAGTGCACTCTGCTGATACTAGGTTGCACTGTCATTGTATGGGGCAGAGGCATAACGAGGGGTGCATAATTCTCCGGGCGCCGAATTATTGCGAGAGACGCTGAAAAGTCCTACAATGTCACAAGTACTTTCTTCAAAACAGTAAATTTGCTTCCGAAAGAGGTCAAGTTCGACCATGGTGGCGCCAAACTTGCTTTTTGCTCCGGGCGCCATCTAACCTCGTTACGCCCCTGATATACGGATAAGTGAATTACAGGGTGACACAAAAAAAACGGCCATCACCAAAACTTGAATAACTTTTCAAATAATTAATCAAATCTTTTTATTTTTCAGATTTACCAAGTAGAATTAATGTTCTAAGAGTCTACCAAATTTGACCTTCGAGATGCCATGGACTGCTGGGCAAAATATATTTATAGTTGAGGCATATTTTCTGTGCCAGGGGCTGTCCCAGGCTTTCTTGACAATGTCTGGTTTTCGGACGAGGCACATTTTCTGTGGTCAGGTCACGTGAACTCTAAGAACAACATCTTCTGGGGTAGCACTGTCTGCAAAGGCCATTACACTCTGTGAAGTGTACTGCCTGGGTTACCATCTCCAAACAAGGCATCATTGGACCATTCTGGTTCGAGGACGACAACGAGCGGTCTGTGACAATCAACACCGAGCGATATGTCCAGGTGCTTGGCAAGTTCTTGACAGCACTTGGTCGACGTAATGGGGTCGTCAGGGTCCTCCAGTGGTTGCAGCAGGATGGTGCCACCCCCCACTCCTCAAATGAATCATTGGCATGGCTACAGCAGCGTTTCTCTAACCGACTGATCAGCCGCAGGTGTGATCCGCATTCACAGGACTTGAACCCCCCAGATTTTTATATGTGGGGATAGCTTAAGGAAAGGGTGTTTGGCAACAACCTCCAGACTATCCCTGACCTGAAGGCAGCAACAAGAGCGATCCCAAGGCGCCATCTCCACGCCGGCACAAGACGTTGGTCAGAAAACACGTCTTAATTAATTCCATTCTGGTCAACAACACCCAACATCATTACAGAAATTTTAATAGGTCCCCAAAAATGTTGATTGGCTCCTGCAGACCGTAACGTTGACCCCGGCCTAAAATGAAAACTCCGGCACTCCTGCTCCGTGATCACCTCTGGCGCAGACCAGAGCGGTTAACTAACACACACGCACATTCATTTTGCCATATCCAACGATAGCATAACAGACAATCAGAATAAAAAATTAAACCTAAACGCGCTTCTGGAGAAGCACGGTTGTAAAGCGGTTCAATCTCACTTCGTCCTGGTGCTTTGGGTTAGCGCGGCACAGCACTTGCGGAGTTCTCATACAATTTGAAACGCCCTTCAATCGTTGGCGTGTTGAGGCAACAGACGAGTCTCGCTGTAGGTACTCCCCCAAAAATAAGCTCGATAGATACTGACTGCCAACAAATCTCCAGGCTGCGCGCAAGCAAAATGACCACTTTCAACATGGTGTTCAAGTTGGTAAAGAAAAAAAAAACGGTTATAAAGGTGCGGCGGTCCTAAATGTTTGAATCCGCTGCGTTGACTTCCTGGTGTTTGGAAAAAATTATCTTAACCCAACCTAACACCATTGAATTTGTCTTATTCCAGCTTGTATTCTGTGGTGACCAAACAGAGGTTACACTGAAATTGCCGTAACCTTACGAGCAACTCCGCAAACCTTGTTTCCTACAGTAGTTCCATTTTGATTCATTGACCGCACGGCACTCTTCCCAACGTTTAAACCCAGTCGTAGTTGGCTCAATGCAGGTTAACGCGTAACGCGCAGTCATATTTTCCAGTGAAGAATGATTTTATGCAAAAAAATCAGGTACGAGGTGGATAAAAGCACGGTTGCTTTGGCAACCAGTCAATGTCTCGGGCCGGCACGATGAAAACAAGTCTCGAATCGCGCGAAACGAAGAACAATAAAAAAGTATAACACTTGCCGTCAGCGAGAAAGGTCGGTGCGCGCACGAAGCTGACGTTTTGCAAGAACGAAGTTCCCGCTCATGCACGCGGCAAGCACATGATTTGTGTGTGACACAGTACCAAGTGGCGCAACAGCAATTTTCCAGTGGAGTTCGCGTTCGAATCCGTACTTTTGACGAAGCCGCGAACTATTTCAGTTCGCTTTTCCGAAAGTTGAAAAAAATTTTTTGCGCTGACCTCGCGGTTCACAGATTGCTTTGTGAACTCGACCGGCTACAAACAAGAGTAAACATTAAAGTGTTTTCGCGTCACAAGTTGACCACACTCGTTGTCGAGCTTTTCTTTGGACTTCAGACACTTCATCTTCAACTGCTAAATAGACTTTTGAAGGTGCTTCAAAGAGTAGACTATCAAAACCGTAAGAACGTCTTTGTCAGCTTAGCTTTGGTCCTAGGCAAGCAGCAATCAAAGCGGTAACGAAAACTGAATGTGCTGCCAGCTATGTCCAACCTAATGCCTTACCGAGCCTAAAATTATGTCACTATTTTAACCAGGGCTACACTTTGAATGACTTACTTTGATCTTAGAAAACTAGATTTAGTTTGAGCCAATGTATAGATTATCAAAATAAGGACAGGTTGTCAATATGTAGGAAACTTTTACTACAACACAAAAACCTAAACCGGGCCGCGGGTCGGACATAGCTGAGACTTTCAAGACCAGATTTACTCGTAGCTGGCGTCAAAACGAAGTCGTGCGCTTGATGGAGAAGTTTTTAACAGAAAAAGCAGAACCCTCTCAACGGCGGCAAGAAGCTGAAGCGAGACAAACAAACGGACACACGACCATAAAAAATAAAAACGCAGTTAAAACGCAATGGTGGAAAGACAAAAAGAAAAAAACGGATAAGAAAGGCGAGAAGCACCAATGCCTTCCCTGCACACTGACGAAGGTAGAAAATAAAAGCAAATTTTTTCAATCGTTGCCATCCTGCTTGCGCTTTCTGGAATGCAGCGAGTGGTCGTCGTCGTCGTCGTACATCGGTTGTTGCTGTATCAGGGCGTGGAACTTGCCCACGAGGTCGACGCTGTTGTCGTTGACGAGGCCGTGCAAGTTCACGTCCATGTCCGCGTCGCCGATCAGTGACGTCGACGACGAGCTGTACGCCTCGCAGCTGCGCAGAGCCATGCGCAGTCGCTTGCAAGGGGAGGTGACACTGTCTTGCGAGTCCCTTTTGAGAAAAACAGAAACGTGCAATTTTGTGCACCCGCGCCGAAGCTGACAACGCTCACCGGGAAGGCTCGCCGCCACCTCAGGGGTCGGCTGTTTTAACACCGCAAATCAATACAGTCAAGTTCGTGAAGTTTTCTGTGTCTGTTTCTGCCATTAGCCAGGCGCGTGTTTTTCGTCTGAACGGTGTTGAAAAAGAGTTTTAGCTCTAAAAATGCAGTCGCGGAACAGACGCTGGCGGTGGAGTGAAATTTCACTGTGACATAATGCATGAGTTTGCAAATTCATTAAGAAGTGATTTTAACTTATATCGAATGCCTCTCTCAAGTTGACAGGCTGGAGTTCGATTCCTGGCAGGGTCGCAACGACGAATACTTGAAACCGTGTTTCAAGGGATTTCCTGTGTCACAGGCGACGTCATATAATCACTGAGACATACACAGAAACCCCGCAAACACAAAGCACGTACAAGACCACTCCTATATAACACCAAGGTGAATAGACAATAAGGGAAAGCTTGTAGCGCGGAAAAGCCAGTGCCAGATTTCACTGCGAAAGCAGCATCAACGCACAGTAAGCGGAGATGGACGCTCGCAATCCACTCGGTGCACCCAAACAGGGATAGCGAACCGAGCAAGACGAAACTGTCTTTCCTAACTTTTTTTATCGGTGTGAGGCACTGGTTGCAAATGAGAAGCCGCAAAGCACCGTACCTACAATCTTGGAGTAATTTTTATTGAAAGTCTTGATATGCACCAATACTACTTTCAGAGCTTGCATTGCGCTTTTCACACCAGCATAAATAGGGGTGTCAGGCAAGCTTTTCCTTTTTTCCTAATTTATCAAGTATTTTTTCTGAAAAACCAGGCCTATTTGCACGCTTCTCCAATCCAGAGGGCACGCAGACAAAGTCCAACAATATTCGGTTTAACTTTTTATCTACCTGAAGGGAGAAAAAGTGGCACTTACCTGCACACTGCAAGCTCAACAACAGCAAACAGAGCTTTGACCGCCTTCAGCAGACAGCAACACATTGCAACCGAGGCAAACAGACCCACAAATTCACTTACTCATTGTCGCTAAAGACTCGCTGCGGTGTGTTCAGGGTGGCGAAGGTCTTTGGCGAGTCAGGGAAGGCCAGGTAATTGTTCATCCATGGATTGCCGGACGAAGACTGCCTGGACTTGAGTGGGCTCGAGTTTGTGTCGGGAGTGTGAAGGAGCCAGGGAGGAGGCTGCAGCTCCTGTCCAGACGGAATAAGTAAACGTCAGAACCGGTATCGCCGAAAAAATTGCAGCGAGGTTGACTTGCGAGTGAAGTTTCCAGAAACAAGGCGATATAAGGAGCATGCGAGATTGTTCGATCAGCGAAAACGACCGACATGCAAACGCATTCACCTTGAACAAAAAGCCTTGCCAAAATGTCATAAATAGATTCGTTCAAAAAACGAGCGCTGACAAATTGCGTACTGGCAGTGCAAGATATGCGACAGACGCGAGTGATCTGTGTTCGTTCATGCGAAGGAGCTAGTCAAGTAACAAATGACTTGTCAAGCCTGCACCTGAGGCTAAATCGCAGCATAGCCTGCATCACTCGTTTATGAGTCCGGTGATGGTATGGGATGTCTTGACTCTACTCAAAAATCTTGAGAATTTTAGTGGGGGTCATGCTGTCTTCGCTTGCATCAAACATGCGCTCTGTTTGGGAGTAAGGCTGGGCGGGCGTGCCAGTTTACAAATAGTTCCATTTGGGTTCGATATCGATGCAATTTTGCTGAAAGTGCCCAGCAACCTGCTGGCGCCGCTCAAATATTGAAATCATTCGGTCTTGATCTGTGGACAGCCATAAACAGTTTCATAAAATATTTTTGCGGCAAAACACAAGAGGTATGTCAAGTTTAGCGATAATTGTTTGCTGTAGCAGAACCATAATTTGCATTGAAAGAGATTGGCAGGTTTTTACTTGCACAGGGCTTTAAGCCTTCAGTTGTCCTGGGCTCCAATTTCCGATATAGAGTTGTTTCATTTTTGAAAAAAAACACTTTGTGAAAGCAGATCGAGTCCGAGTACTTGAGAATCGTCGCGCATCGAGGGAACACAAAAATGGATTTGCACTGGTGTTTGCTTTTAGTGGTTTTCAGTCTTTAATTAATTGCAAATTGTTTTTCACGGCTTTCGTTTCGTCAAGGTGCATCAAAATAGCACGAGAAAAAGAAATGACACAACCCAGGTGCAAGCCAACGTGTGCAAAAAAGCCTAACAGTATCGACTGTACTTGATCATCTCGAATATAATCAACACGACCATCAACTAACGTCAACATATTCGAAGAGCTATTTGCAATCTGAATGGATTGACATTGAAACAGACTAAAAACGGACAACATGCCCTCTCTTAAAAAGCCTATTAAGCTAAGTAGCAAAAAGGTTCTTCCGTTTTTTGAAAAATAATCTTTTACAAATTCAAATTTCTCCTAACAAACAGTTATCAGATTGAAAGGTTTTGCAGAAGACTGCCAATGCTTAGCGATTTTCTTCAGCTGCTGCTAGACAGATCTCGTTTGGGCCTGAAATAGATCATAGCGATTGTCTGCGAAACTCTCTATCGTTGGATTGCGAATTGTTTTGCCAAGACGTTCGTCATAATTAAACAAAAAACGCCATTATCGTCAAATCACAACCGAAAATCGATGCTGAACAGCGGCCAGTTCAAGGCATACGGTGAACGACTAAAAGCGGCTTCACACCAAATCTGGTTACGGCAGTCTTCACACATGCTCCGTTGTCGGTATCCGGTTGAATTTTCTAGGGTTCGAACGGCTTACTTAAAAAGGGTTTAAAGAAGCCGGATTGCCCTGTCGTCGCTGATGGTGTTCCTGCTGCATGTGTGAAGACTGCCGTCGGCCATCAGCCGGTTCGTAAGACGTAACCGGATTCTGTGTGAAACCACCCAAGGATACGAGGGACCCTGGGTTACTTTAAGTTGGCCACCCGTTGCCCCTGCTTGCAGATTTTTCATGGAAAGTGAGAGCAAATCCATTTTTTTCATGGAGAGAGCAGTGTCTTGCGAGTGTCTGGGAGATAACGTTAGGGTTTTTCGGTCTCCCAACTGCATCCTTGGGAATGCTTTCAAGTATTTACAGGCAGCGTTTGTTTTATATTGTTTCGCACCCGGGTGGTGCGCAGTAAACAATACAACCCACCCATACAGTAAAATAACACAAACGGCAGTAGAAAGGCTGGAGTTGCAAGACACCAACTATAATGTAGTAGTGACTTAACAGCACATATTTAATGACTTAACAGCACATATATTATTGACTAAATAAAACAGATTAGAATGCAACATACCTTTTCAAGACTGCCGCCACTGATGAAGGCAGGGCTTGATCTTTCTGTTTTTGGGACACCATCTAACGATTCCAAGATCGTTTCCACAATGGGAGTGGCCGGTCCTACGTTCATAACGTGATACTCCTCTGCGCTATTGTCTGGTGAAACAGGCTGAGAATTCGTCATGCTCTCAACGTCGACAACCCGGTATTCTTCCGCATCGGAAATTGTCGGAACGACTTGGGTGTTTTGCGTCGGCAGCATGTCCACGACACGGTACTCTTCCGCAGTGTCGGCAGCTGATGAGGCTTGAAAGTCTTTTCGCGCTCGACTGTCCTCGCAGTCGCTTCCTTTGGCGACGCGGCGAGGGCTGCTGCATGCGGCGGCTTCAGGCAAAGCAGCGTGTTCCGTGTCAAACGCAACAAACCCAGGCTGGGGCGTCGTGGGAGGCACGATGTCGGATTGCTTCGCAGCCATTTCGAGAAAATTCATCTCGCCGGTCGCTTCGCGCACCTCCCCGGGCTGCTGAATCTTCATGCCCAAGGGCCGGCCGATTATATCGCTCGACGAATCCGTCGACGACGAGTCGGGGGACAGCTGTCCGACGTTCGACGCGATTTCACCCACAGACTGCGCCCCGTCTCGGGACTTGGCGCCGGGGGGGGCGGCTGCGCTGAGAAAGGCGTCGCCGCTTGATGAGGTAGGTTCGCGACCGGGTTCGCGTCTGTTCGAGCCGGGCACAATGTCGACCCTGTTGTGGCCTGGAATGAAATTGACCCGGTTGGGCCCAGGAACGACCGACAACGTTCGCATCTTCCGCACCACCCCGTCGTTAGGCATTATGTCGCGCTGGACAACGTACTTGCGGTTGAGCGGCCCGAACAAGACCCTCCGGCGATTGACCGCCTCCATCTGTCGCCGAAAATGCGCGTCGCCACCACGCTCTTGTACTTTCTGTCGAATTTCTTCGGGGTTTGGAGACGTGACCGACATGTCCAGGACAGAATCTGTTTGTTCAGCATTAAAAAAAATGAAGGAGACAGTGACGAACGACAATATTGGAAAAGCACGAGTTTTCGTGAACAAAACAGACCCATCGTCAGGGGGGCTATTGGTGGGCTCAGCCACCCAAACAAAGCTCCAAGCCCCCCCCAAATGAAATATGAAACAGTATAAATCAGTGGAGTTTTATCATTCCAGAATGCCAAGCCCGCTGTTGAATACTTTCTTGCGACGGTTCTGGAACGAAGTACGTGTTAACAGCGAGTAAACACTGAATGCGGCATCGTCACGCGGAATAGTTGCGACAGGGGTTTCTGGTGTCATGGCGCAGCAGCAGCGAGCCAACAAAACCGAAAAGTTAAACGTTGATTTGAACTCTGCGGATGTTCGTTTTCGCTCCTGACGGATTTCACTGTTTTATGCTTCGCGATGGTCATGACAAGATCGATAGGAAAGTTATTTGCAGCAACCACTGCCCACGTGACGGAATGCGCTTTTTCGTTGAAATTAAAATTTAACAAAATATTCAGTCCACTCTTGGACGTGAAAACTCCACCGTTCAGTTTTACTTTAATGCATTAACCGCGTGCAAAGAAAAATCGACTTGGAAGCGACGAAAAAGATTAGAGGTTTCCAAATTATGAAACATTTTTCGAAAGATAAACATTGCCAACCTCTGAAGCGACGTGTCCACAAAAAATTTTGAAACAGCTTCAGTGAAAAAGCGGATCAACTCTTTTTGTTATTTACTGTTATTTGAGTAATCTTAGCGATCCGAGGCACATAAGGGACCTCTGCAATATCAAAATTTCGCACAAAAATGCCTTTGCACGTTGCAAACCACAAACACGCTGCTTACCGATGTAACAACCGAGATACATCGCTTTGGACATGTGTAAGAACAAACCAGCGTGAAACCGGTAGAAACAAAACGAGTTTTTTTCCGAAAAAATCAACTGACTTTTTCTCAGTCTCATGCAAAATTTCGATATTCGTATAAAATTTTTTGCCTACAGATCAGTTCATAACAACTGGGTAATTTCAACACCCTGTATTAGATCGAGGTATCGTTAGCTGGTTTGCCACTGCACTGGCCAAAGAAAGATCAATATTTTTCCAGAACACATAACCCCAAACTCTGTTGCATCATTTTATTCTCGCGGTTTCCACAACCAGGTTGCCAAATATATTTTCTTCGGCACTTTTGAAACGAATATGCTGTGCCGAAGCGGAGGCGATTTTCTTTTTACATACGTTGGCAAACTACGTTTTCGTTAATGTTTTTTGTGGTCAGCAATTCCAACATCGCAAAATAGCTATTTGTTCCATAATCTGGGCTACATCTTTGGCAGAGATTCCTTTGCTTTTAAACTACATTTTTGTTGCAAACACTGTTTCCATAGCTGAATGACCCACTTGAAAACTGTGCCGTAACCCAATGACGAGGAAAGCTTGCCCTATACAGGGTTGGGGAACCTGTGACACGCGGGCCAAATGCGGCCGGCATTAGAATTTTAATTACCCAAGTTAGAACCCAAGATAGCGTCAAAACGAAACTCCATGATAAGCAGATGCTTAAACAGTAAGTCAATAGGTCAGTAGGAGTTAAGTCTCTCCGGTCCGCCAGCAATATTCAACAATTCATGCGGCCTGTGTTGGTAAATAGGTTCCCCACCCCTGCCCTTGGCAAACCTGCCTAAAACACTTACTGCTCAAAGTGGCAAACGTCAGGTCATTTACATTATACACATGATCTGACTGAGATTTAAACAAGGATCGGTTGTTCACAAAGCAGCGGGTTTACCAAAGAAAAAATAACGGAGTTTTGGCACCTTATTAACATTTCTGCCTTCAAAATAATGTCTACTTCTGGACAAAGAAAATATAAAATGCATAGAAACGTTTCGATAAGACGTGGTTTGCTGATTGTTGTAATAGTAAAAAATGCAATACCTTCGATTTACAGAAATCAACACTTTTCCTATAAACTAAAGGAACAACATAGGTCAACGAATGCTGAAGGATAAACATACAGCATTTCCACATGAACTTCTCACGAACTTCTAATGTATAAACACAAGGTATTCTAGAAGTTTTTCAACGCTTTCAATTTGCAATTTGAATAGCCTGCATTCACTTAAAACATCCCCAAAGTGCAAACAGCGTGTAAACGGACTGTGTACCATCATCGTTGTTTCCTTTGCTTCAGTTCATTTCTTTTTTGCTCCATATGAACATAGCAAACGGGAATGCAAGCTTTCACTTGTGCGCTACTACAATTTGGTATATGACAACACTTCTCACGTGTTTAACTACTGTAGCATCAAGCAATCAACCCTTACGCAGTGTTTTTCTTTTCCGGGAAGCCGGGATGCTCGGCACAGCGAAACCATCTTCGGTGCTGTTTATCTGCAAGGCCATCCGGCTGACACCGCGACTGTGTTGCCTTTTCGTCGACGATTTGGGCGTGGTTGACACTGGGCTGCCGGACGACGCAACCTTTTAATAGCGACAATACGTCGGGTGAGTTTGTTGCTTTGAGTGCCCTGGTTGCAATTAGCTATCACTGCTACCTATTTCGTGCTGTTGAAAGTACACAACTACATTTAGCCTTGTTGATCTGACAAGAAACACGGATGAAGTTAAGCTTGAAAGTGGCCTGCTTATAAACAGCTGCACTGATACTATAGTTTCGTGCTATACTTGATCACGGCCAACGCTGATCTTTGTGTTTATTATTGAAACCATTTTGAACACTCACAACGTTCAGCGTCAAGGTATAAAACTTTCAAGCTTGACTTCAATAGCATTTCTTGTCAGGCTTAATGTAGTCCAGGAGTGAGCATGGCGATTGATTTCGACGACCTGCGTTAAGGGAGTTCACAGTCGCTCAGAAAAATGGTACTTCTACAGAACTTGCGAGGACTGATCGGAAATTCTGCATTTTTCTATGAAATCATTAGGTCAACAGCCTAGTGCATTGGTTCCCAGCCACGGTCCGAGAAATCATTCCAGGGCATTCCAGAAGCGTCCGTGTTAATGACAAGAAATTGATCTATAGTATTTATTACTCTCCTGCTGTTTTTTTTTTTTTATTTCTATTTGCAAATGGATTATAGACAAAAACCCGAGGTTCGTCAAACCTACGTGTCGCGATGTTAAATATTGCCAATACACTAACTGCAATTTATTCTTATTTTCGAGCTTATAGTACTTTTTGCTCGAATGAACCGGATATTGGCATTGTTTTTTTGTAACGGGATAATAACTTTTCTGGAAAATTTTATGATAGTCTGAGGCTCTGAGCGTAGTATAATACGAGTGTTTTGGTGAATCGATCGTAAAGGAGGTCATTACAAATTTTTTTACGGGTGCATGCGCAGAGAAGGTTGGGAAGCCAGGCCTGCGCTAAACTTTCATAAGCACTCTTCCAGGTACAAGAAAACTACTACTCCGATAACGCGTATTACTGGCGCGAAAAGGGCTGTTTTCTTTCAAAATGTCCTGGTTTCCACGTAGGAGTTGCAGTAAAAGAAGACGATCACTGAAAAACGAACAGCACATCACCTTGTCTTCCATAACGCATTGCACTCCAACGTGGCTCGTTTTTTTCGACGATGCAACGATTTTGCCGGCGGCTTTCCTGGAGTTGTCAGACGAAACGTCCCCGTCCCGTAACTTAGTTTTCAGCAGCGTTGCCGCCTGAACGAGAGCAGCCAGGCCGGACGAGAGCCGCCCGTCAGGTTCGCCGCCTTCTCTTCCCGCCGCTGCGTTTCTTTCGGACGATTTTTCAATCCATTCGTAGCAAAGTCTGAAGTGGCTGGGCTTGCCCAGCATTAAGTATATCTGCGCCAACGTGATACCGGCAGCGGTTTTGCTGCTCCACGAGCGACAGAACGAGCTGGCGTCGCATCCATCCTCACCACGCGGTTCCAGAGGGTCAGGCACTGCCGTTTTGTTTTCTTTACTTGGGGCCGAGCTCTTTTCTACTGAAGGAGTAGTGGGAGTTGCCGGTTCTAAGGGAGGGTTGATTAAAGACAGCGTCGTACCCCCACCTTCCTGTGACCTGCTGCCAAACAGAGACGGCGATCCAGTAACAATACGAGGGGGAGTGGTTTGACAGCTGGCGGTCGTGGCCACGTCGGAGACCCCCTCGTGGGCTGTGCTGCAGTGGAAAACGGGGGTAACGTCTTGGTCGTTTCGAGCGCCGAGAGCGGAGGTCGTCTTGGCCTCAGGGGCCGGTTTCATCACAATGGCGCCGGACGCTGAATTAGGCTCAGGAAAAATGTCCGGCGGTGACGTAACAGAATCGGCGCTCGCGCACGAGTCTGTGGAATCGACGGCGGCGCAACTGTCGCCGCCGTCGGGACTTCCGGCGCCGATCTCAGCTTCCAGCTGCACAGCGTCCGTCACCCGGGAAACCTGGGCTAAAGTGGTGACTGGCAGGGAAGATAGGAGTTCGTCGATCGAAGGTAACGTGACGACTTGTTCGCTTTCGCCGCGTGGTCGGATTGCGCTGCACGTCATGTTGCCAGGTTGGAAGTCGTCCGTGTCGGCCTCGAGCGCGTCGGTGCGGGGGATTATGACGTCACAAACGACGTTCTCTCTCGAGTGTTGATTGCTTTTATCGGCGACGCCGTTGTCTTCGGCGTCCGAAAGGCGCTCGGCGGTCGCGCATTCGTCCTCCTCCGAGCTGAGGCACGTGTCGGTCGCCGGGGGGGGATTTTTTCCTTCCGATTCGAGCGACGGCTGCTGCTTTGCTGCTTTCTTCTTCGCTTTTACCGGTCGGCGGGGCTTGCACATCGAATAGGAGACAATGCAGTGCGTTTTCGTGTTGACAACCTGAGATCGAAACAAAAAAACGCTGAAATGATCGCTGTTCTCTGCGAATATTTTTTTATTCGCTTAGATCGCAATTTGTTTTAAGCACACCTGAAGACCATAGCACACCTGAAGATCCATAGCACACCTGAAGACCCATAGCACACCTGAAGACCCATAGCACACCGGAAGACACATAACCAAGATGTGGCGCTCAGATCGATAACAAGCGGGAAGACAGATTAGTTTTTTTCCGACAGTTCACACGCATCCTGGACCTGAGCAAACACTATATTTCAGGGAGACGCATCTGCCAAAACGTATATTTTCATGGTGAGAATGAAAAAGCACTCCAATCGCTTAAAATTGTGAACACATTAAAGAAACAGTTAGTGAAAATATTTAAAGCTAGGATATAAAAGTTCAATCTTCAACAAACACTTTATAAACTGATTCATGTTTGTTTTTAGACATAAGGTATTTTTCATTAGCGATCATTGCATGTCTGGGTTTATTTTTCGGTCATAGATAAATTTTTTTTGAAATGACCAAAAAAAATTAAGTCAATTCGGTCATAACGTCCGAAAAAGCAGCCTAGTGAATACTGTTACCCCGGGTATTACGGGACAAACGACCGAAACGTCTCAGCGAAAAAAGCAATTGCATATAGCATTATAAGCTTGGAATTTTTTGGGCATCAGCGGACAGGCTGCAACCCAATTTCTTTACTTTGCCAACACTTAAGTTAGGACTACAGCTGTCGCTGAAACGAACCTTGCTATCCACGTTATAAAAAAGGAATGAGAAAAATGGGCAGACTTTTGTCTGGCAACTGTTTTGTTTCACCTTATTTAAAATCCCCGGTGTTTTGCAACTTCACCACCTGCGCAAGCTAAATGTCTTGGATACCAGACCGGTGATAAACGAAATTTCTGACTTGTTAAATCACTGACTTAACGCCATCTCCGCATCCGCAGAGTGATATTCCAGGTCAGGCATTTCGCTGAGATATCAAATAAGCTGAGAACTGATCATAGCTCTTTGTTGAGTCTTTTCACAGGGTAGACCAGGTCAAAGGTTGAGAAAAAGAAAAATAACTGACGTATAAGACTAATTGAAACCTCCAGGTTTGGCTGTCGAGCCTACCAGGATCAGCTTGTCACGCACTGCTGACTTAACTTTGCGATGATTCTGGCTGCACATATCCACATTTCAGCAGCAAGAAACCACAAGGGTGACGCAGCTGCACCTGATCGCAAAGTGTTTCGCCAGGAATCGATTTCGCGTCAGTGACGCATTCGTCAGTCCAGCAAATTGCGAGCAAAAGCTTACAGGTGAAACGAAAAAGACTAACTCCAAATATTTTTCAGTGGTTAGTTATTCCCGAACTGTTGCTTATTGTGGACTATCTGACATCTTTTGTTTTCGCAACAGACATGAAAAAATTAATCACCCAATGTTTATTCCTTTTCTCCGAGAAGCGAAATAACTGACATGCAACAACAGGTCAAAAATTTCGCTCGACACCGGCAGCAGCCCAGCAGAGCGATCAGGTGAGTTTAATCAAGCTACCACAGAAATATCATACAGTACTAGTCTGTTTGTCATCGCGAAGCAGTATTATTTTGACGAACTTGACTTTCCCTCTGGGAAAATGTGAATGCAATTGAGCTGCATCGGATTTGTCACAAAGCTCCCAACGCTATTCAACTGCGATCGATCGCCGAGTACGGTTTCAAAACAATGCGGTTCCACAGCTCAGACGTTCGGTCTTTACATTATCAGAAATACTCCCTGTGTGTCGAAGGGCAAAATTTGAGCGTTGCACTTGGATACGAAAACGTCACTAAAACATCAGTAAGCTGAGCAACAAATTAATAAGCACACATCGCACACAGACACATGCACACATCGCGCTGTGTCAGAAGATTGAAAGGTTATTTGCTGTGGAACACAACTAGAATACAACTGCCATTTAAACTGCACTAACGGGTGAAGGGGAGTAGCTAACATTTACCAAACATTTTGGCCCGGGAAAAGCTCAAAGATGAAGTTCGGCGGCCAGGGTTAACAAAGACACGGCACCGTCGCGGTTGGTCGTGTCAGGTCAAGCCTGTTGAGTGGCTACAGCGTAAACTGCGTTGTCGGCTTTGGTGCAGCAACAGCTTGCAGCGCAAGTTAAAGAAAGGCTTTCTTCCACCCCACTTTTTCTAAAATCCTGTTTCAGAAAGCCAACAATCAAAACTTCATGTTTCTGTAATACGATTTGCGCATCAAATAGTATCACGTTTTGCACGGCGGCGCGGACTGTTATGACGCATGACATCTCTCTTTCTACGAACCATTTGTGTGACTCCTGCGCGTTGCTATGGTGCAGTGACATGCTATTGGGATGAATGACTGGTGAGGCACAGGTATCTTTTATGTTAAAAGCACATATTAACCCGACGCTGTTTTTTATTCGGTCATAAGCCAAAACGTTTTTGAAATGACCGAACAAAAAGTCATTACGGTCAGAATGTCTGAAGTTATAGGCTAATCAACACTGTTCTGGCGAGTTTAAATACAACTGTGAGACAAATGACCGAAATGTTTCAGCGACCAATTTCTTATGACCAAAATGTCTCAGCGAAAAAAAAAACCAGACCCGACGCGAGTAACAACAGTCAGCTCGTTGTTTGCTCATCCATTGCAGTCTGCCCTTATCTCACACGCATAGCATTCCCTTCACAGTCATTCAGTGAAAAAGAACGTTTGTTTTGCACCACGCTGGTGGCCTTGAAATAACGTTACAATTTACCAACTGCAATTGTCGCAGTGACATTGACTCAATATGTCAAGAACAGAAACAACCATAGGTGTTCATATCACACATCCGTACCCGGGAGTGCCTTATTACTTTGGACAGGTAATTGCTATTCCTGGAAATACTTAACACAGTTATTTGAGTCGCTCACTAATAGAACGATGCTGCGATCGATTACCATTTGCGTGAAATAATTTGCGTAGATTGAGTGCAAGTAGCCGCAGTTTAAGATTTGCTGAAACATTGGGTGTTAGTACATGCTTTAAAATCAAACCGTAGGGCAGTATTCAAGTCAGGCTTAATTGTGGGTGATAATGGTATTTTCCAGAAGCCGACTTGAGATTTGAACTAAAGCACGAATTTGAGCTTGACTTTTAAAACCCGTTTCAATTCTAACTCAATTCACAACAGCAGGCCTACTCCAAAATGATATTTTACGGTGTTCCTGACTTGAGGTTAAGAAAACATCAAGTCAAGCATGTGCTCGAGGCGCGTTCTGCAATACAGCCCATACACTTTCTACCAATCAAACCCAAAATCATCTTGCATTGCAAATCCAGACCAACTCCACACGCAACGTCACCTCAGTGAGAATTTTCGAACTCTTGTAGTATAGAGCCAGTACATGCAGAAAAAATCACCATCTACCAATGAGGTACAAAGTGACTGATAACAGAAAAAATATTGCCCAAACAGGTACGGCACCACGTCTATTTCATTCACTATTTTTAACTTTCCGCTGTCTAGAATAAAACTTCATACAAAAATGTAATCTCTGCAAGTAAGACTCACTACCAGTGTAATAAAATGTCATATTATGGTGCTTTCTAAAGCATTCGAGTCTACAATTTAAGTACGCTGCCTCAGCAGTACAAAAAGACATGTTCCAAGTGATACACGTTAGACAAGAAGCTACGTTCATTCGCAATAACCGCGAGAAATTGAGTTGCGACAGAGAAATACGTGCAGCGCCGAAAGTCAATGCAGTTCGACGCAGTAAGTAAAAATGTTAATTCGACCGACGGCGAATCAAAGCCACTGCGGCGGCCGCCACATTCAAGACCGCAACCACCGAGGCTCTGGAGGTTTGTTCTAGCGTAAGCACAAGCTTTACCTGGTGAATCACGAAGTTGGCTTTCACCGTGCACTCGGGCGGTACGTGGATTTCCAAGTCGTCACCCACTTCATTCTGGCGTGGGGGGGCGTGAGCGATAGGAGGTAGTTTGGAGGGGCGACCCAGTTTGGCCACCTCGAACATTTTGTCACTTAGCTTCTGCCATTTCTTCATGAGGTAGTTTATCATACTCGACAGCTGGCACTCGAGGGGAATGCTGAATCTAAGCAAGACAGTCGAAAACGCACAAAACCAGTTACTTCGGTTCGGTATGAGCTAGTTTTTTAGTCTGTTGATTTTTTACTAGTTTTGGTCCGGGGAAATTCGCCTGTTTCGTGCATAGGTCTACAAAAATTGTATTTATCGAGCAACTGGAAGAACAGGGTTTGCGAAATACATAAAAATTGAGGAACAAAGAAACAAATACACCACTTACAAAAATTTCAAGGCACATATCAACATGTTTTGCAGCCAGCCTAAACGTACTCCTTGCAAACGCTGGAAAAAAAGGTACTGCCGAAAAGCAGCGGTAAAAGCCATAACTACTTTGTGCACCATTAGCCATTAACGCGCAAACAAACAAGTTTTTCGGACGCAAGCTGCACGAAACGGCAACAAAAAACAATGTTTCGACGGGTAACAAAGCGAAAGCAAGACTGACCTTAGCCGCGGATTGTGGGCCATGGAATGCACTCTGTTCCACGCGTGCATCGACAATGGATGCAAGTCTACGTTGACACGCAACGGCAATTTAGTCCTGCGACATTCAAGCAACCCCGATTTCTTGGCGAGGTCTGCGCAGAAAGGCTGAATAAGTCACTCGGTTACGATGTCGCTCAACCACTTCAGCAGAACTATGTGAAATGCAACACAGCGACATGCTGTTGGATTTGAATTGAGAAATACTTGTGAAGAATCAGAACGAACTCGAGTACCTTCTTTATAAAGGATCCGTTTCAGCGCTTTGCATGCAGGTGTTTTTATTCTGTACGTTTTTCCTTTTACGCGGATACTTGTGGATCCGGTTTGAATCAACTCCGCCAGCTTTGTCACATCCTTTTTTTTCAAAATGTCTGTAAAACATCAAGCAAGTCTTGCAAATATAGCTGCGGAGCAGACTTAGTGAGACAAAAAATTACTGTGATTCTAAAAGATTCTAGGTCCCGTTTTTGAATAAGAGCGAAAAATAAACTCCGTAAATATAAATAGCGTCAGATTCTTTGCTGTGAAATAGCGTCAGATTCTTTGCTGTGAAAAGATTCCTTTCGATAGATGATGACTGCAAATAAAATTCAAAGATAATCTATTTGAATTAGGTTGCATGACCGAAGATGAGCAGTGTTAGGTGAAATCGATTTCCTATTAAAAATTGCTGATTGATTCAAACCAGGGGTGCAAAAATGCGGTCGCGCACTCGGGACCAAACACGTGGAGTGCTCGAACCGGATTTGCAGCGATGTAGCAGTGCCTATAGTTTATAATATTATGTGCAATATTGTTCTTAGCAAACTACAATTAAATAAAGTGGACGTTTTCTTTCCTAACTTGTCTACATTTTACACTTTATATTAAAGCTCGAACGGCGCGCAGCCCTCCGACTACATCAAGCAGTGCGTAATATGAAGACCGCGGTACAACCGTGCCGATAAACTGCTTTATGACGTAACATTCGCTCGCAGATTTTTACGCGGAGATGAGCGTCTGCGAAAAAATGAGGGTACGTGCTGTTGCAACCTCTCC
>JGI24159J19872_10004250_pt1 | contig 18202 bp, 8 predicted proteins | sample Ectturendosymbi4_FD_19872 | JGI IMG/M metagenome (IMG submission 19872) | reverse complement strand
ATAGTCTAATTTGCAATTGACACATGTACCACATGCTTAAATTCAAAACTAATGCGTTCTGCAGACATGAATATTTTGTCTGAGCATTCCATTAGCCAATTTTTTCTTCCACTTCAAGAAGCTGCATTTTGTATGCTATCTGTTTTTGCGCACTTTAATTGTTTTTGCCATTTTTCACAATTGTAGCAAAGCTTTGTACGTATTTTAGAATTTCGCCATCGCTTATTTCGCACTGTATTGCACTTGCCATCGTAAATATACGCCATATCGAATAAAATGTATTCTGTACTGTACAATGCAACCGCGTTGCTTTAAAAAGGCTTGCAGACGAGAAAGCTGCTCATTATCGTCTCGGGTTACAGAATGAAACGAAAACAGCAGCGACTTTCAATGAATTACAAGCTTCAACTTCCGCAATTGTTTTGGTAACTGCAGCTGTGGCGTACAGCGGTTGTGAAAACGTCAGCATTAAATCTATAGGGTTGGAAAACTCTCTGTAGCTTCCTACCAAAAACAGTATCTGCTTTTGCAAAATATTTGTTGCATACATTGTGCCGTCAATCACGTTTAACTCCCTATGGCGCGGTTACGATAGATGGAAATAATCCCGGAAACATACAGAATGCTCTATTCATGCAATGCAAAGAAGTTCATTTTTGGTTTTGTTGACGATTAACTACATATCCATAACAGGCAACATAGCAACCTTACTTACTGACACATGTCGTTGCAACCGCTTCGAATTTGAGATTACTCACAGAAAGGAAAACACAAACTTTTGGCAGGAAATATTCCGATATTTACTCCATGATGCTGCAAAACAGCATTTAACCATTGTGTTATAGGAGTTGTTCAGACTGACAAATTATTTTAACCGTTTACCTCGAGGGTATTGACGAAGAGAACAATTTCAAATTCTGCGTTTTGTTTCGAATCTTTGCTATTTCCTCTCCTTTACACGATTATTCAAAGTGACTTCAGTAACATGCACAGACGAATAACACAAATGGAAGCACGTGTGGATCATAAAGTTTTCAAAACCAACATTCCAAACGCAAGCCACAGATGAGTTCTTTCAATCAATCGCACCCAGTGCATTCATCAATGCAGAAAACTTTCTGTATAATGCAAAAGGCTCACTTTGCGCTGGTATGTTTGAGAAACAAAAATTAGTTGGTTTGTTTAATCATTCCAAATTGCCAAAGACGGCAGAGCCGAAATTACCACTGACTTATCTGTACAATAGCAGCAGTCTGCGATAAAACCAAAGGACACAAGAAAAAAACATAAACAAATAAAACATCGACAACACGAATGTGGAAAACGCAACTGACATGCGAAACAACGACCGACAATAACGTGCGCACGCGCGAGAAATGATAAGGCACTACCCGGGGTGTAGTGGGGTGGGAACGCGTGCGAACGGCGTTCCCACACCTTTTTGCACTAGTTACCCAGTGACGCACGCAGAAAATTGTCATGGGGAGGAGGTTCATTCAGGAGCATATGGTGGTCATTTGTCTTTGGTGTGAGCTGTTTGTGACGTCACAATTTGACGTCATATTCATGTTTCCCAATCAATGTTCTGGTGAAGTTTGTTGACACAATCTGCATATTATTCTACACGCACTCTCCTTATCCTATGTATCGTTGCACTCATAGACGGCGGAACCGGGGGGCCGCATGGGCCTAGGCCCCTCCACTTTTATTTCTGTGGGGGCATGACCCGCCCACTTTTAAATTTCGAATTTTGCCTAAATAAGTTTAAGTAACACAGTTAGTATTGGGTCCACTTGAGTCCATTGTAAATGTAAATCGTTTAACGAAAAAGATGTTGCAGAAAATTGGTCTGTTTGTCAATATTATTTGATATATATTATATAATTTGGCAATGCATGTGAAAGGATTTCGTCATTGTTTGGCAGAATACACCGTGCACAGTCTGTCACCCTGCTATGGCTTGCTTACCGCATTGATGGTGTTGAGCAGTGTTGCCAGATGCTGTAATGCAACACATTTTTTAATGGTGTTCGGAGGATTTTTTCCAGGGGAGGTACGAGTTGGGGGCCAAAGTGATGAAATTTGGTTTTTACCACTCGGAACTATGAAAACAACCTTTTTGCTGAAATTTTCAAATTTCTGCCACCCCTTCCGACACCCATGCTTGTGTGGAGGAAAATGTTCGTGCCACACCATTATAAAATTGGAGTAGGCCTAATTTCAACCGTTTCAACACCATTGTAAATAGTGAACTTTTGCTGAATCTTATACGCAAATGAAATATTTGACATATCGATTTAAATTGTGTTTTTGTTTTTGCACTGGCAACACTATACAGCTGTATTTATTTCTACATTGGCAACACAACTGGCATCCTTACACAAAACTTTCTAGTTGCTACATATGCTTCGTCTTGTCTTTGCATTCCGGTATCTAATGCATTTGTAGAATGGGTATTCAGTGATGTTACCTGTGTGTTTAAGATGTTGGATTGAATGTGTTTAAGACAGGTATCAATGCTGTGCAATTTTTGCCTAGTTTTAAGCTGTTCTTGGTGTTTTTAACAGTCCAGTGGCGACTCCAGCACACGGGCTCCTCCGGCTTAACCCGAGTCTTTGATTACAATTTATATCGGAGAACGCGAGCTTACTTGCTTTGTAGCCTATAGTTGTGCCACAACCCACGGCACTAAGTTTTTAACTTCGGCTCTTTCCTCTGATCCTTGTCACTGTTAATACATTTTCGTTCCATGTCTGGCCTTTCGCGTTCATGTTGCAGGTGACCTAAATAAAACAATATCGTAGCAAGCGTTCGCTCGCGCTTTACTCGGTCTCAGGTGCGCAACCAGCTCTTCATTCCCGGGGGGAGCAATTTTCATGAAATTTCATTCAAGACGTCATCGTGCTTATTCAACCGTGGTACAAATTTTTCGCAAACGGTCACAGACAAACTTCTTTTCGCAACATTTCCGAAAATGGGAAGTTTTCAGTTTTAATCAAGATGCAGACCAAACGATCAGGACAGAGAAAAAATTAGTAGCCTAATACAAACACTTGGTTCGGTACTCAGCTAGTGCAGTCATGGCTTTAGTGTGGCAGATGAATAGGCTACTAGCAATCCTGCCTAACTTTTCTTCTTGTTTTAGCAAATTCGTTCTAGCTCTATTCTTCTGGTCTAGCATGTGTTGGAATTTCTATCACAAATTAAGATCCCAAACTTGAGGGATAGCCTACGTCAAGGGTGAGGGGATCTTTGAATCCTAACATTTCGGGCAAAACGGATCAAGTGTGTTTGGGGCAAAACGGCTTTTTCTGGCATCAACACGAATTGCGTGAAAGTTTTAAAAAGCAGGTTTAAGGCCAGTGGTGTACAAGGCGGGGTTGCATGTGGTGCAAGCGCACCCTAAAACTTTTAAATTGGTGAAAAGCCGGGAAAAATCCCTTAAAATCTGGGCAAAATGTGTGAAAACCTTGGCAAAATCGCTTTATGTGCTTTGATTTTACAAAAGTGGCGCCTGAAATCAAAGTACAGACGTTTCTTTTGTTTTTGGAGGTCATGTTTTTTAGTATTTTTTCGGGCAAGTTAAAGGGAAATTTGGGCACGTTTGGGGAAAATTAGGACAAAAATGGTGCTTGAAGTGCTTTGATTTGAAAAATTGCCCCCAAAATGAAATGAATTGCAGCCGTTATTTTTGTTTTTTTGAGGTCATTTTCTTTGGAGTTTTTTTCGGGTACGTTTGGGGAAATTTGGGAAAAATCCTTCGCATCCCCAAAATTTTGTTTGCTCGTACACCTATGTTTAAGGCTATGGGCTTTCAGGGCTTGCACTGATTGCAAAAGGTAGGGTCTAGTAAAGCGCCATTTACAGCCAAATTGATGTAGGTAGGTGCGTTCAACAGGTGACTAGCACTCATATGACACTTTACCGAACCCTTTTTCCCAAGCCGTGGTACTGGTACCAACACAAGAAGACAATAAAACCTAAAACAGTCCACACGCTAAATTAGGTAAAAACTATCAGGTTTCGAACCGAAAATGCAACTATACAGTTTTTTTTAAAGAAATGTACTACGTTAATAATGGTGATCTGTTTTGCCCCTCACAAAAACAATCAAAAGGTTGTAGAAGAACAAGCGGTTTGTCGTGGCCACAAACGTTTTAATAAAACCAACATGTGAAGATTTCTCTCATCAATTTGAAAGTTTCAGCAGTTTGCACGGTTTAACAGTAATGTCATAAAGTTTCGTGACGTCAGACTGAGGCCTGTTTCAGAAAAAGGTGGTATACGAACAAAAGGATAAAAAATGCCTTAGAAATGCCAACATTTAAAACTATCTCCCAAGTTTTGGCAATTCCAGCATACAGTATTATGAAATTTTCGACCAGATGGCCTCTCTCAAGATAAATCTTGTAAGGAGAAAATTAACCAGTAGGACAAGGAAAAATTCAAATAAGACTTTTCTTTATAAGTGATTACATTAGAACACAAAATGTCATCTTCATTCTTTGAAAGTCTCTGCAATTGTCAAAATGGTTGTGGAATGTGTTGAAATTTACGGGGGGCATCTGCCCCAAATGTCCCCTGCCTTGGTTGCACGCCTGTTCGGTCTCATCCATTAGAGCCCGAGCTACCCTATTCAATTAAGTACTTTTCAAAACATAATTCATATCGGACTGAATGCTTTTTGAAGCAGTAGATTTGTATAGAACAGGATTGGTCAAACTGCGGCTCGCGAGCCGCATGCAGCTCTTCGAAGCTTTGTATGCAGCACTTTGAGATTTCCGCAGAAATATACATTTGTTTTGCATTTTTTATTTCTATTGCAAAGTGTAGAAATATTGTAAAATGGTGCTGTGGTACCCAGGACCGGCGCTAGGTGGTTGGGGCTCCCAAAATACAACACTTTATATTTAAAACATAGTATTTATGACTTTATATAAACAAAAACATCGATTTATTTTAACAAATGCTTATAAAAGAATTTTCTACAGTATCAACACAACCTAGAAAGCAGACAGACAAGCATTTGCTATGTTTCAAGTTAGGAAAATGACTTTTTCCAAGTTTGCAGAAATGCAAATGTTATTGTCAACTCTGTCATATCTAACGTTTTAGAAATTTCACTTTCAATAGATATCATTGCCAGATTTGTTAGTTTTTCATCAGACATAGTTGATCTGTGAAATGTTTTGATTAGCCTCAACTTGCTGAAGCTCGGTTCAGCAGTCTTGCGTACAGCAGTGATCGGCAGATTTTCGTTAGAATGGCCCCGAGCGCCCTTACCATGGGCCAGAGGCGTAAAGACGGGGGGCAAGGAGGCACAATTCCCGGACGAAGAATCACTGCGGGGTTCGCGAAATGACTGCGGAAGACGAAAAAAGTCCCAACAATGTCACAAGTACTTTCTTAAATGCAATAGCCTACATTGGTTCCGAAAGACCTTAGGTTCGGACATAGGGGCACCAAACTACTGTAGCTTCTTGTCCCGGGGCAGAGATTTTTCCAAGGGGGCAACGTCGACATTTTGCTTATACTTTTGCAATTCAAACTGACGTTCACAAAGCGCTTTGCCCTGTGTACACAAAAATATTTTCCTCCATTTTACGGCAATAGTCACAAAAAATGCACTTTGTAGGCAGCAATAGCCAGGTATATTGCAATAAGTTACAAAATAGACTATATCCAAATCTTTCAAGCAGGGTATTTCTTTACAAAGAAGCAAATTGCCATGGACTTTAACAAAACAACAATTATGTCTTTATTTTACCTATCAAGACTTGCCAACATCAATTGGAAACAAGAGCTGCAAACGTCTAAGATCTCGTCCAAAGCACTCAAACACCCTTTCAATAAAACTTTGCTTGTCTTTACTGACTTTTTCACGGTGATAACGGTCATCCACATAAACCGGATAACCGTTCAGTTTCACACTAACAATGGATTTTTCAAACTTATCATGCTTCTTTTTACACAGTAGGCTGTGTAAGTACGTGGCTATCCGCTATCAGAACTCACTGTCTCCATGCATTACTTGCGTTCATCATTACTTGCGTTTGCGTTCAACACTCGCATGCCGCAAAATGCCTACTACCGTAACTTGAAGTGAACACGTGAAGATTCGTTGCCATGTTGTTGTTACGAAATAAAGTCCAACAGTAAAACAATCTGCACGCAAGTTTCGCAACTTGCCCCTGCAGTGCAGACCAGCGTTGGCACTGCTGCTATTTTTTCACCAGATCTGTTTTTTTTCTGTATTATCTGGGGTTCTGGGGTTTTTATTGAAAATCTTTTTTTTTACTCTGGTCACATTTTGGAAATGTATGTTGTATTGCTGTATTTTTCATTCAAGAATACAGTAATTTCACACTCACAGGCATAATATGCGCAGAGTCATCAGTAGCCAACACAGATGATGAGTGGTAGGGCTAGGCGTAACCAAATTGTTTGAAATATAATGGTTTACAGATTAAGCACTAATTAGGCATAGGTCAGCAATCTAATCTATCGCTGATATGTCAAGGGCTGCTTGTGCATGATTTTGGAATGCTTTTTGTTTTTGCTTTTGAAGATGCTGTGGTTGAGAATCTCTTCACTGTTTTATGGGCGCATTGATCGTGATATGAATGTAAAATTTTGATTTGTAGTCAAATATTGCAGTGAATGTAGTGGTTAGGGTGAAAAGAAAAAGCTGTAGGACCTTGAATGTATCATGTACCCAAAAACACAAAAATCAATCTCGGCAAAAACACAATAAAAAAATACATGATAAAAAACAGAGAAGAAAAAACACACAAAGTAATCGTGGGAACAAAAACAAAACAAACGAGTGAAATTTTAGTACAGATAGAAAAAAAAACAAAAAAAAAACACAACAACCATCAACATAACACAGATGAAGGTAGGCAAGAAATGGGTGACGACATCAACATAGCACAGATGATGGTGGGCAAGCAATGGGTGAAGAATTGAGGCGTGTACAGATGAGCAGGTGAGGCAAGCATACAGGTGAAGGAAGCAAGCAGCAAAAATGGTTATGAGGCAGAGAGCAAGGGATTTTGATACAACATTCCATTACAAAAGCAGGTAGCACGGGCAGAAAACAATGTTCATACATACAAATCGTGAAGAAATGTAAATTTACCCACAGACCATATTGGGGTGGGTTGCATGGATGAGCTGTTCCCAACCAGATGGATGATGTCACCATGAAGTTGAAGAGTAAGGGGTATCAACAGGTTGCAGTATTATTAGCAGTACACATGACTTATTCCAATAAGTGTTAGGTACATGAAAAACAAAATACGTTTAGTAAGTTGGAGAAGTATTTAGTTCTAAGATATAGTTTCACAAAAAGTCACAACTTATCTATGTGTACTAGCTACTTATTTGACAAATGTAACGGGTGTCATGTCATTGACACCGTCGTTCAGCTGTATATGACTGTGGGCCTGGGAATTAGGCTGAAGTCAACGTCCGTGAGGTCTTGGAGGTGGACATCACTTTGTTTGCCTCGAAATCCTCGTATTGCAGCAAGGGTGCTCCTCAAAAGGGCAAATCTGAGCTTTGTCCTTGTGTATGTTATGACAAATGCATGTGGCTCTCTGCGTTTTTCAGCAATTTTTTCTGCCATGTTGACTCTGTAGCATTCTGGTGCCATCCCTCCAGTTGTTGTGAAAACAAGGGAATTGAATGAAGACTTCTCTATGTCAATCACTCTTTGGTTGTACTTATCCTTCTTCTCTTTTTCATGTTGTTGGTAGACCTCTGCCAGGGACTTCCCAGAATAAGACTGTGAGGTAGGATGTGTGATCCTTATGTCAAAGAACGTTTTCTCACAGCTATTCCACAGTCCTCTCGCAGAGATATCCAACCTTGCATTGTCAGCAGTGTTGACTTTTTTTCGTAGTGATTTTCGTTGATTGGTAGAAGTGTGGGTTCGGTCTGAACATTTCTACAGACCTCTCATTATTTGTGCCTGAGAGTCTCTCACTGAGTTGTGCCTCATTGAAGTGCAACCACTTAATTTGCATATGAGGCTGTGATTCACAGAATTTGTCTCTCCACAAGCACAGCGGGTGGATATGCCTTTCACCTTCCATCCATATCTCATGCAGACGGCATCGGTGAATTCTTGTTTGTTTAGTACATATCCAATCGCTTTGATTGGCAAGGTTGACAGCCAAGAAGATGCCCCTTTTTCCATTGCCCCTTTTATTCGTTGTTGTGACTCAGGGGTCATTCCTGCCAAAAGTTCATCTCGGATGTTTTTGCATTTTTCATTTTTCTCTTGTCGTATTCTGTATTTCGTGTGTCTGGTAAACTGCTGGTCTGAGGGGTTGTAGTCAAGATCGCGCTGCTGAGTGTAGATTCTGGCTGTTAGTTTATTAGTGATCTGAGTGGAGTGTTCGTATTCTGTCTTGGTGGTTTCCCGAGGATCTGTCAGACCTAGCCCACCATGCCTGAGAGGAAGAGCTAGCATTTGTCTTTCGGCATCATTAACTTCTCGTCCTACAAGAGCGGGAATCAATTGATCTCTGGTGGCGTTTTCAAGTGGTTCAAAGAATTCACTCGCATCAGGCACTGTTCTTTGGAAATGGGTCCATCTGGAGGATATGCCTTTCGTGAACGCTGAGTACGCTGCTTGAGGGTCATCTTGTGCGTACTTTGAAAGTGATTGAAGGTCTTTTACCCAACCCTGAACCTTGTTTTAAATGTATTGTTCCCTGAATGATTCTGTCCCAATTACAGATCCAAGGAGACGTTCACCTTGGCCTGTGATTTTGATTCGACCATTCTTGAAGATTTTTTGTGCAGATTGCATTAAACTACTGTCTTTTATTAGAAGGATTGTCTCTGCAGGTTTAGGGCAGTACCCAAAGTCTGGTCCATTGGCCTGTAGGCATTCCCACCATTTTTTCACACCTGCCAGTGATGCGACTGCAGAGCTATCATCTGCGTACCATACCTGCTTCACTTCATCATTTGCAGTTCCACTGCTCAATGCTTGTATCAATGGCCGTGTGGATAGGGCATACATTGCCACAGCTGCATTGTTCCCTTGCGTCACACCCTCCTGTGACAGTATGTGGTTCCCATTTTCCAGATAGAGCATGGCGGGTGTGTTGTGGCTGTTGTGTAGGTATGCGTACATTGGGGGACACAGTCTTTTGATGTTTTCTAGACTGACTTTTCTGTTGAGTTTGTTGAAGGCATTGTCTGCGTCTACTAGCAGCAGGCATTCACTGTTGTCCTCTTCGAAACTTTTCCTTATAGCATGTATTGCTGCTTCTATGCCTGATTCCAGTCCCGCGCATGTCAGCAGTGTTCCCACTGCATGGATGATGCCTTCCTTCAGCAGTCCTGTGATTGTTTTGCCAATGATTCGTCGTAAGCATTCACCAACACCTACTGACCTAATGCCGTTGTCTTTTTTCTTTAGTGGAACAAGTCTGCATGCGAGTAGGGTTGATATATAATCATGTGGAATTGTGTCCGTTGCGAGACGCCTGGCCAGGGTGGCAATTTCATCAGCCAACATTTTTGAATGGGTGCCATATGATTTCGAACAAATAATTTCTCTCCAGGTATCCATGTCAATCTGTGTTGGTCCTCCAGACCCCGATGAGTTTTTAGTATTGGATGCAATTTCATCTTGAGTTATGTTTTCAAAAATGACCCTCTCTGTTTTGGTTTCAGGCCTGTCAATAATGGCAGATTGTTTTAGTTCCGCCGCTTTTGGGTGCTTTTCTTTGAACTTCTTTTTGATGTCTGTAGTGATGTCATGTTTTCCATCAATGTCACTACCATGACAACAAATCTAAGGGCCTTTTTCACCTGTCCTTGTAACATTAGTCTACAGAAATCTTTCTGGTCTGATTGTTTTTGGTTTTGACTGATATTTCGAGTCTTTTTTGAATGGCTTCACACTCTGAGATCAGTTCTTCCAGGTTTCCGTGTTTCCACCATTCCATTCTTTTGTTCAGGTATTTGACGTGTTCTCTGTTTTTTGATTTGAGTGATGGCTTCCGGAGTAGTAGTGGCAGAAATACTTGAAGCATGTGGATTGCAACTGGCTCCCATCTTTTACTACTGTTAAAGAGTCTTATAAGACGAGTCACTTCTGCAATCAGTGTTTTTCCAACTTTTCCTCTTGGGATTTGCATATAATTTTTGTCCATTTTACAATTTTTTGATATGCTGAATCAAGACCTTTTTCTGATTTTCTTTAAGTCTTTCATCTTGCCCCATGTGATACACTTTTCACTTTGGGTGATTTCCTTATTTTGGTCCTTGCAGCTATCGCAAAACCATTGCAATGCGTTATGTCTGTCATAGTCTTCACAAAATATCTGATATTGTTCACTTCGACATTCCAACACATATGCAGTGATACCATTTTGTGCACTCTCCATCACACTGCAGGGCCTGTTCCTTGTCGAAGACAATTTCCTGACACACTCCACATTTATTCATCCTGGATGCCTCAGCGGCTCCAGCGGCCTTTCAGACAAGTAGCTTCAGATCTTCTACATTATAATAAGCCTACAATACCTCTGAAACTTATTCAAATAGAATCTATCATGTACTGTTCATGTTTCACTTTGTGCATTTAAGTGAAAGCAAAAGAAAACATCAAACGTTTTTTCAAAAAAGATCTATCAAGCTTTTTCATTTTTTCTTCATACATTTGATTTGCTGCTAGCCTACTTGTAAATTGTGATTGTCAGTATGTTTAAAAATGGACTTGAACTTGTTAAAAATATGATGAAAATAATGCATATTACCTTAAATTTTATGTGCAAGTACCGGTAGCGTGCTTTTCAAATTTGGTTTTGACATTTTTTAAACATTTTATATGTCTGGGTTTTTTTATTATTTCCTGGGTTTTTTTCAAGGTAAATTTTGGGGTTTTCTTCATAACAGAGTGGCAACACTGATGCAGACAGGCAAAGCTGCGGACATGAGTGAACTGCGAATTCATTACTGCACAACACCAGGACAGTGCATTTGGTTCTTGCGCACTGTGGGCATCATACCGGCAAATAAAATGCCAATGCAAGAATCAAATCAATTTAATCGTACTTAAGCTCCTTACTTCAGGTTTGCTAGAAAATTTTGGTTCTTAGTCCCAATTTCCAAAAAGGGGGACGAATACCGTTTTGATCCCCTTGTGGACGCCCTTGCCCTTTCAATCTTAATTGAAATCCCCATCCCCTGCTTTTTGAATGCCCAATTCCAACCTTATGTTGTATTCAGTTATCGGTAACATAGCAGTGCTATATTATTGTAATAAACCCTATAATCACATCAGTGTCTTGTTAACGTCAAACAATGAATGTTCTATAAAGTTATTACAGCAGCCTTTGTTTGATCCCACGCAACCGGCGCAGCAAAGAAGGCCTACAACAAGTGTTGCGCGACCCAATAAAAAGTGCTGAACGGCCCACAATTGTGCCGAGGCCCACCACTGGGCACAGTATTATTCGCTAAACAACTGGATTTCTCTTTGTTGTAATGTTTCGAGTTTTCATTGGACAACTCTGATGCAAGCAGCCCCGTCGCCACGGGTGGTTGGGGGCTTAGCCCCCCAGAAAATCTCCAAGCCCCCCCAAATTGAAACACAAAACACTATAAATCAGTTGAGTTTTTGTCAACTTTTGGAATGTCAAGCTCCCCCGTACAAACGCAAAGCCCCCCTGTTGAAAACTTTCTGGCGACGGTTCTGGATGCAAGATACACTATTGGATATTACAGGCGCGGGCTACGAATACGATTTTGTATGATTGCACACCGGCTATTCAATTCTTGTACAGTGAAAGGATACAACACAGGTCTACTACAATGGTGTGACTGACGTGGAAACAAGGGTGCGAACCTCCCGCTGACAAGCTAAATGCATAAACTGAGCCCCATTTTGCTTATATTTCGGTATTCAGTACTCTTTTGGTTTTCAGTAAGTTGTTGTTTTTGCGTTTTTTGGAAATTTTTGGACTGTTTTTTCAGGTGATTTCGGGTTTAGTATATATAGAAATCCACATCCGGATTCACTTTCATTTCTAAAGTTTTTTCTGAATGTTGGCGAGGGGCCCCCTACGGTGGCCAGTGGGCCTCTTTCAGCTACGTTTCCCACCCTGGCTGAAACTTCTAGCTACGCAACTGGTCTAAAACTTATTTTCTTGAATATTTTTTTACTAGGGCATACTAAAATTGCTTACGATCAACGTGGATTCAGTAAACGTTACCTGCACAACAGCCACCTTACCAAAGCAAATGCTAACAACAACGCTATTCACAATGCATATCGCAATGGTTGGCTTTAGGAAGTTGTGGGTCGTGTGAAGATCAATTTCTTTGACGTATTAGATAAATATGAACATTGAAAGGGGAAATGTGTAAAATCAGTTCTTGGTGAGTTTAGTTCTGGTGTCTCTATATGCCGTAACAACGGTACTCGGTCAAATCTGGAAGCCCCCTTTTTGCCCGAGGCCTCCCCGGCCGGCGGGAGCGGGAGGCCCTTCCTCCGGCTCTGGTGGTAGCTAGCGTGCCGTACAATATTGCTTTTGCAAGTCGTTGCAAAAAGGATTATGTCACAGAAATGTAGATTGCAAATAAATTCGTGTTTTTAGATTTTTATGTTGCGGTTCTTTGTAACTTGGGTTTTACGATATGCGACTCATATACAGAGTATAGCTTTGGCCACACCTGGTATAGAACATTGGATTTGAGTCCAATCCAGTGGACAGTTCCCATTTCGAGAATAACTTCAAACGAACGATAAATTGTCCAGCAAACTCGGGCTAATATGAATGAGCGTAGCAAGCACACGACTTACTGGCGTTATCTTAACTCTGTGATGTACGTCACTCAACAATGGAGAAGTTATCATGAAAACCTCTCATTTATAGTTACGTAACTAACGTCACAGAGCAACAATATTGCCAGCAAAAATGAAAGCAAATCGAAATTTCTGTGACGCAAGCATCGAACGGCTTTGTTAAGTCAGAATAAATCGTATGCTGAGCCCGAGTCACGCTGTTGACCTGGAGTCACCCCTGTAATAGCATTTTGAGTTTCAGGTGGTTCACCGATACGTTTTCATAGTGGTGTAATTTTGTCTAATATAGTACAATTTAGACCTTCATATGGTGTATAGGTAATGACGTCGAATTTCAATGATTGTGACGTCACAGTTGCCAATTCAGACCACAAAAAATTTTCTATAGCTTTTTGGCGTGCACTTGTGCCCCCCCCCCACTTTATAAAAAGTTCCGCCACCCATGGTTGCACTGAATATAAATTATTTGCGCTCCAAGTTGGATGTCGGAGGAAAATACACTCAACGCTATGACACAGCAGTTCATAACTGCAAAAATATCAGGCTGCGTGTTAAAACAGGGGAGTCAAACACATTCATCAGTACGTCAGGGCAATTTACAACCGAAACATCAGGCTGCGCTAATGTCTCGTCGAATACGAGTAGTCGCGTACAGAAGGTGTGCGGAAGGATTGGCTGGCGCACACCACGGTTTGCAAGATCGAATCTTGCTAAACTACACGAGAAATGAGAATGCGCATAAAGTGCGCAAGAAAACTTTCATTTTTTGGTATGCATAGAAGTCCAGCAAACTTTTAGTTTTCCTTTTTCCCTGCTGAAACATTGTCAAAAGCCTAAATGCTTCTATGTTAACAACTGTTTCTGATCTCGTGCAACAGTTCTATGCTTATATCATGCTACAGAAATTGGTAATGTAGCCAATGTGGTTGGCGCATGCACTGATCAGCCATAGAAAACAAAATAAAGACAATTGTTTAGGATCAAGTCAACAATCGCGGAACACAATCTTAAACACGCGTAGTGGAGGAAACGTCTGCAAAAAGTGGTGAGATGGTTCCTGGATGCAGACGATAACCCAGATTCCAGTGGCGATTTCAAGGGGGGGCTGGGTGGGACATGACTCCCCCAGAATTTGGGGCCCCTGTTTGGTCCCCCCAGTTTTTTTCTTAACTTCCAGTTTAAGTTCGTTATGTGACATATACAGTAGATAAATTTCGGCCAGCAATATTTTAAAGATTAATTTAGAAACCCTCTAACCTGCATTCAACATTTCATTTCCCAAATGCATGATACGTCGAAGCAGTCCCGTCGCCACGGATGGTTTTGGTGGGCTAATCACCCCCAAACAAAGCTCCAAGGCCCCTCAAATCAAAATATGAGACACTATTAATTAGTGGAATGTTTGTCAAATATGAATGTCAAGCCCCCCCCCGCACACACGTAAATCCCCCTATTGACGACTTTCTGGCGACGGTTCTGGGTCTAAGCTGTGTAACATGATGTGCGACCCCAGAGATTGGCACAGGCATACTTTAGATCTAGCAACTTTTCGGTATTTTAGTGGGTCCTTTGCTAGACCTGGGATCGTGTTCACAGGATTCTAAGCCTGCTGGACAACCCCATTCTTACTCGCTCTAGTTTATCTCCTACCATGTTTGTGAGTCTGAATAAACACTATTTCAGTTTGTTTTACATTCATTTTTATTGTAACATAATTCATCACAAGTTAGAGACAAAAGGTACTCACCAATTCACTTCAGTCCATGATCAGTTCACACTTCTCGACATAACACTAGCTTTCATAATAAATTAATCGGCTTTTGTAGGTTTTATCAGCGCTCGATTATACTGACTATTTTTCACCACTCAATTCAATCTTCGTTTATGTACGTGAAAGCGAAGTACTACTTCAATCAAATAGTAAAATTACATTAGTCGCTTGTTGAAATAAACAAAAGGTTTCCCATCGAAAATATCCAAATAAATACACATTTTTATGAACATGCTATCACCGACACTGTCTTCACTGTTCAAGGTGCAACCTTCTCGACTCACTGACAACGATTCTCTCTGAGAAACAAGGAACGTTCGTTCGTGCGGAAGTTTGTCATTAATCAAATTTTGGTGCAATTGCGTGTACTCGCAGTAAAATCTCAGTCGAAGAGGAAATGATTCGAAGAGGAATCAAAGAATGGTTGGGAAGGTCACTGCCAAGTTGGGCTTAACCCAGGTGGCGCACAAAGAGATGTGTCGCGGCGTACCGAGCAGGATACGGGTAAATACATAAGTATTTACGCGTGTTGAGAAGTGAATGGGGGCACAGCCAAGTGTGGTTTAACCACGGCGAAGGAAGTAACTTCCGCGGCATCCCGAGCTGGAAGCGGAAAGATGCAAAGCATCTAACGACGAAGAAATAACCAACTGACTGAGATTGGAGTTCAGCAACCAATTACCAAAGGAATTTAGACGTAATTCATACAATCAAGTACGAGCATGTACGTTTCTTGCTAGTCAGCGAGTAACATGAACAAATCCTTGTTCATTTGGGTCTGTAACTGTCACCTGACAGCCGACAAAGTGAAGTCTGAGTCTTTGGTCCATATTCAGCGACTTTTATAGCTAAATTGTGTTTTTCCTTGAATGCTCTTTCTGAGCTCTTGTCGACACCCTTTGCTTCAGGTGTCTGATTGGTCCTTTCTTGTTAGTTTCTTTTGTGATTGGTCCTTTTCTTGGCTTCTGGAACTTTCTTGAGGTTGTTTGCATCTGCCTCTTGCTCTACTGAGCTTCAGTTCGTGTTCCGTTGGGCACTTCCTGTCACATGTGCTTCTGGTGACATGCACTTCCTAGTCGTGATTGTCCATTATGTCATGATTACGTGCTTTTTGTTGATACTTCCCTGTAATTTCATTAGAGTGACTTGAGGTGATTGTCCTTTGATAACAGTCATGTGCTTTCTGTTGTCATGGCAACTGGTCGATAATCCATTTCGATTGGTTGCGGCTTTTCTTCGTTGCAATTGTTCTATCTCTTTTCTTGGTTTTAATTGATTTTTGTCACAACGCTGATTTTATGTACAAGAGCTTCTGTTGAGGCAAAACTTGCCTGCAACAGCTGTGTTGTTGTTTTTGACGGCCGGGTGACTAAAAGTTGTTTATGAAGACATAAATCAGTGGTTGCTCGGATCCTGCGTGAAATGTGAAAGCTTCTGGAGAAATTACTCCTCTGAAAAGAAGAGCAGAGTTACGATAAATGCAAACAATCAGATGAAGCGTGGGCAGGCCCGTAGCTACGCGGCAGCATTCGAGGCAATGCCCGCCACAATTTTTTTCTGCCCTCCCCAATTTTGTGCTCAGAAAATATTGTTTTTTGAAAACATGCAATAACAACAGAGTTCTTGTCCCTTAAATGTGTATTTTTCATTCTCACGCCACAAAAACATGGCTACGGGCTTGGTGGGAACCAGATAGCTAAACGATGTTGAACGGTTGACATCCAAAATATACTCAACATGTCGCTGTGAGGAAACCGGTAATATTGCGCCAAGGGATATGGTCTAGCAACAGGAGTATAGAATTCCATGACACAATGAAGAAAAGAACGTGAGAAATGATGGTGAACCGGGTGTGGATTGCTATACTAAAACCCTAAATCACAGGAATATACTCCGAAAAACGCAAGAAAACAACCTACTGAAAACCAAAGAATAGCCTACTATAGGCCTAACCGAAATGCAGTAGAATTCGCCTATAACGGCTTTGCCTGTAACGTCAGTTCATCTATAACGACCCTTTTTCTCCGTTCTCTCGAAGTGACGTTATAGGGCAATTCTACTGTGTAAGCCAAGTGGTGGCCGATTTTTCGTTTAACTTCCAGGGGGACGAATCGCTCGTCTGACCACCGTCAGTTACATCACTGAGTATAAATCAAAACCAGCCAGAAATATTCATCTATCTAAAATGAAAGGTACAATCTCTCTCATAAAAAAGAAGTCCAACTTCACTGCTGAAATGTTTGGTGGGCAATCTCACAAAAACTAGACCGGCGCAAGCTATTCGTCTGGTACTGCCATGGTCGAACCTGTTTTCTGAGTCAGCAATACGTTTCAGTTTTGAGAAATGTGCTCATACAACTGCTGTTAGAAATTGAAAAGCCCAAAATAACTGCTCTTTGCTGTAGCCTACACCACCAATTCACCGTCCATATAATGTTATCAAGACAAAATGAATTCCAATTGACCGGAATATAATGTTTCCGGAATACAATGTTTCCCAAGACAAAATGAAACAATCACGAAACTATCTACGATGGCGCTACAGGCATAAAAGAAACTTTCTAGGATAGCTCTATACAGGGGCGCAACCAGCTCTTCATTTCGGGGTGGGCAATTTTCATGAAATTTGTTTGGATGACTTCATCGTGCTTACTCAACCGTGGTACAACTTTTTCTCGAACGGTCACATATAATAATGATGTGCATTTGCCCGCAGACACGAAGTCCATAGCACAAACACACACATTCTGCAGAACGCTGGTTAATAAAAACAGAAAAAACAGAACGTTTTACAACAGCATTGGAGGCTGAATCACCGGAGTCAAGCGAAATTTCTGACTTCGCGCCACATGCACATGCGCAGAGCAACATTCTACATATCGAATATGCTGAGAAAACTGATGGTTAGGGCTTAGGATTTCGTATTTAGGTAAGCGTGTGGGGTCAGGGTTTATGTTACAGTAAGAAAAAGAAATAATTGAAGTCTAAGATTAAGTTCAATATTTTTCACTGGTTTTACTTATTCCCTACTGTAGCATGTTGTGGGTATCTGACATCTAACCAAAAAGTTTTAATTTACACAACACACATCAAAAAAGTAATCGCCAAACTTTATTCCTTTACTCTGAGATGCAAAATAACTGACAAAAAATAATAGATCAGAAATTTCGCAGACGTCAGAAATTTTGCTTGACACAGAGCTACAGAAACTTTCAACAGAATGTTTCGTAACGGCGTTGGTGGCCGAGCCTCAGGTTTACAGACGCATTCTTAACACTATTTGTTCACTTGGTACAACACTACTGCAGAGTGGGACGCTAGTTCCCAAACTGGTCAAACCCAGGTAAAGTGAGAATGCACTGTGACACGCACACCCTCAAATTAACAAACATTGCAATGTCCGAGCACTCAGTCACAAAGTAAAATGCGGTTGCAGTGTTCAAAGGATATGGAAGAATATAAACAATCTGACTGCATCAACGCAGGCAACCATTACGTCATTAGACCTTCTGCATCTTTCGAGAAACAAGTGCATATTTTTTCTTAATACAGCCTCAAATGTAGGGATGTTATATTGAACCTGATGAGTCATGACT
>JGI24159J19872_10004248_pt1 | contig 18204 bp, 8 predicted proteins | sample Ectturendosymbi4_FD_19872 | JGI IMG/M metagenome (IMG submission 19872) | reverse complement strand
ACTGGCATAAGCGAATGCGACTTCACCATCCAGGAACGACTCATTGACATCCAAATCGACGATGAAGCCCGTGTTATATTTCATGCACACGCATGGGCGTTGAAACTTTTTTCCAGGGGGGGAGCCACTAGTGGATTTTTCAAAAAGTTTTTCTAGGGGTTGTCAAAAGTGGTGAAGATTTGTTTTTCCATGCGTAACAAAGAAAACAACCTTTTTTGCTGACATTTTAAAAATCAAGGGGGGCCTTGGTCACCCTTCCCCTCCCTCGACCATGTGCGCACGGATGATCAGATTTTTCGATCAAGTGCAGTGAGTGTTTTCCAGAACTTTGGGGAAAGTCGAGCTATTGCCATTGGCGTTACCCACGATGTGTGTCCCTGAGCAAGGTTTCAAGCAAGTATTGCGCATGCGTGATAAATACTGCGCATGCGTGATAAATACTGCGCATGCGTGATAAATACTGCAATCGTCTTGACATGAGCAAGATCGGGGAAACGCTGTGCGACTTAAATTGACCAAATTGCAATCTGTCTTGAAAACGTTTACAGACAAACACCGTAGCAAGCTTCACATTAGTTGGAACCAGCTGTTTTTACGAAAAAATAATAATGTTTTTTTACAAATGCAGTTGCATTCGTTTTGGTTTGTGCTGGCGAGATTGCCCGTTTAATTTACATTAGCACTGAAATTATTTTCAAAACAAAAGAATGTTTTCAGACAAAGCAAAAATTAGAGACAGGGGTGATTTTCAAGCAAAGTTCCTGTGAGGCGGCGATTGTCCTAAAAAGGTTGAAGACTACTGGTGTAAACTTTACTATTTCTTATTAAGACCAGTTTTTTTGATTTTGCTTACTGATTTCACTTTAAATTATAACCGAGTTTGAATTTTGAGTTAACGCTAAATTTTTCCAGACTTATTCCTATGCACATTACGGCCTGTTGAAGCCACGTGATTGCCCAAGACAAGGACGTCGTAATACGCGAGAGTGGTGTTGGTAACCCCAGTGTTGAGTATAGTCGTTCAGCGATCGGCGTTTAGCAGCTTTGTCGATCTGGTGGAGAAGTTCCGATTTTGGCTTTTTATTCTCAGCAACAGTACGAGGTTTTTCTAACATTGTTTTATTGACAACTTTCGCATAGGACTGAAGATGTGTTTAACACGACACTAGTTTTCTTGTGAAAATAAATTGCGACTGATTCGCTTGATGTGTGGTCACTTCCGTGGTCTCACTGTTTTGCTATTCACCATGATGTCGCACAATTCCGAAAAAAGCATTCGCGATATAAGGCTATTTTGCTGTCCACTGTGCTTTCACAGCAGTGTTGTGAAGTATGCTTCACCTCTCTTACAGCAGTGAATCTGCGAATGTGACTTGACTTCCAAATGTTACTGAAATCGCTCCCCCACTAAATTTACTGGCTGGATTCACCCCTGCGAACTGCAGTGTCAAAGCAAACTGTCTATCAAAAGGAATCCTTTCACAGTTAAGAATCAGACACTAAGATCTTACAGAGTATATATTTCTCGTCTACTACGAAGGCATCATCAGCTCTTACTCATCAAGTAGAAACTGTCAGAGCAAATGCTTATTGTTTAAGCTTGATGTAGCATTCTTAGGTCGTGTTGTTTTTATAAGCTCATAGCCAGTTGGTATTTAGTTACAAGCGGATCTAAAGAATGGGACAAAAGGCTATTTCTGCAGAAAAACGAGCTCAAATAAACCCTTTAAACTTTAAAGGGTACAGTCGTCAGTGCAGTCACTACAGTACAGTCATCAAGTGTCTTGACCAATGGTTATATTGAGATTAATGGAATCTCGTTGGAAGACCCTGGCGCTGTCAACAGGTTCCGGAGCCGGAGTCGGAGTCGTGAGGAGTCGGAGGTTTTTGGGTGGTGTCGGATTCCTAACAACGCTGGGAGTCGGAGTCGGATTTTTTTGTCCGACTTCGACTCCGGATGTCCAATTGGATCATTTTTTACATCCCACTCCAAATTAAGAACTCCTGTTGAAATGGTACAATTTCTTTTGAAACTTTTGTTGAAACAGAGATTTCTTGCTGTGCACCACGATTTCCATTGATTTTAACAGCCAAGTTTCATTTTAATGTTAAGGAGTCGAAGTCGGAAATTTTGGAAAGTCGGAGTCGGGAGTCGGATTCGGAACTTTTGGAAACTCGGATATTTTACCTCCGACTCCGCAACCCTGGTTGTCAACACGAAATCTGATTAGGTGAATAAAACTCAATTTCATGAATAATGAAGACACAAAATTTTGACCAATATTTATCGAACTGATCATATACAGGCAATTGACTTTATGTGTACCACAGTTTACTGGAGGCCCCCTTTGATCTTGATCTTGAGGCCCTAGGCTTAAGCCTACATAGCCTATTGGTAAACCCGGCCCTGGGTGGCTCCATTGAAATTTGAGTACGTTTGGAAATGTCTGCTGAACTATAAGGGCTTTATTCAAATTTGGATAAAATTAGTGTCCTTTGGGTAAATTTTAACAACCTTAATCAAATCTGAGCAAACTAGAACAACTATCAAATTTGGGTGAAATTAGAAATTTTTCCATAAACTGGAAAAGTTTGGGTAAATTTCAGCACACTAAATCAACTTTGAGCAAATGGCAATAGCTCCATTCAAATTTAGGCAAAGTGGAACAACTTCATTGAATTTTGTGTAACTTCAAACAGCTTCATTCAATATGGGTAATATACAAGCATTTTATTGAAATTTCGACACAAATTGAAACAATTTGGCAAAATTCTAACAGGGTCAATCAAATTTTGGTAATTGAAACAGTTTCATTCGATTTTGGGCTCAATTGCAACCATCTGTTTAAATTAGAAGAGATCCATTCAGATTTCCATATATTATAAATCTTTGGAAAATTCCAACAGCCCAAATCAAACTTGCACTAATTGAAACAACCTCTTTCAAATTGGGCAGAGTTAGAAATGTTTAAAAAATAGGAAAATGCAGTGGTAACCCACCATTCCAATTGCTCCTAATTTTTGTAAATAACAATATTTTGATGCTGTAAAGCAGGCCTGCACAACTCAGAATGGTGTAAGGGCCAAATTATCAACAAAAATTTGGCGCGGGCCGCAAAAGTCTATTTCATTTTCATGTGGAGATTTTGTTGTGGTATGAAAAAATTCCTGGAACGGCAATTACTTATTCGAGGTTGAGGTTTTGCAACATTTTTTACAATTGTGAAAGCTCTCGTGGACCGCAAGATGCGACCCGTGGGCCGTATGTTGTGCAGGCCTGCTGTAAAGTAGCATGCAGGCACCTTGGTTTGTTTACAATGATACGTAGGTTTTAATTTTTAACAATAAGGTATGCCTTTTATACGTTATTTGGGAAAAACAAGGCCAAATTTTGGCAAAATGTTTGGCATCCCCAAAAATATGCGCTCTAGTACACCTATGGATATTGTCCCACCAAACTGAAGAGCGAAGAAGCTCCCTTTGTAACGTTGGGATGAACATTTTACGTTACGCACGAGAGACGTCTCCATTTGCAGTAGCATGCTGCATTATCCGAAACGGAAAAGTCGGTCATGCGTACGACACTTCGCTGTTTTTCGGATTAAGGAGGTTCATAGCGCTTTGTTGCAGTATGTATTAGTAAAAGACGCGTTCATCCCCGACACCGGCACCCACCCCGTCGGAGTGATCCTCCCAAGAATAGCTTGGGCCCGGCTAAACCGCCTCCGCACTGGTGTCGAACGTTTCCGCTCCTGCTTGTGCAAATGGCGTATGGCCTCCTCTACGGTCTGTGAGTAGTGGCGTAATTGACGGGGGGCAGGGGGGCGAGTTGATCCCCCTGACAAACTAAATGTAAAAACTGCCCCCTCTTTAGCTGACATTTTGATATTAGGATTCGTTTGGTTTTCTGTAGGTTGTTGTTTTTTTGTGTTTTTCGAGGTGTTTTCGTTTTTTTTTTAGCTAGTATTACATCCACGACATCCGGATTCAGCATCATTTATTTTTTCTGAGTGTTGGTTAGTGGTCTCGTACGGTGGCCAGTAGGATCCTTTCAGTTAAGTTTCTCCCCCCTGGCTCAAATCTTTAGTTACGCCACTGCCTGTGAGTGTGGCGCAGAAGAACAAACCATCAACCATGCTGTCCTCCAATGTCCAATCCATCGACCTCCTCACGGACTGCAGGGCCTGAAGGTTCTGGACGATGAGACAATCGAATGGCTGCTCAACACCTGCCCCGAGATCTAGTGCGGTCTAGCAGTGGCTATGAAGAACTGGCTCAAAAGATGAAGAAGAAGTAAAAGAAGCATTAACTTCTTTGAAACTGTAACGTGAAATTCTGATGTTGAAGAAAGCAACAATCTGAAGTTAACGAGACTAACCCCAGTGGAAACACTGCTGACAAGTCTTGGGAGCAACGCTGTCTAGGCCATTGAGCAACGTGTCCCGTCCAGGCCCGGCTCTACCGCCAGCCTGTCCTGCGGGAATCCCCGATTCCTGCAAACTGATCTCGACCCAGTGTCAAGCGAAATTTCTGACCTGTTATTGTTTGTCTGTTACTTTTCTTCTCAGAATGAAGAAATAAATTTTGGCAATTACTTTTTTGATGTGTGTTGTGTAAATCAAAACTTTTAGGTTAGATGTCAGGTACCCACAAAAAGTTATAGTACGGGAATAACTTTAACCACTGAAAATTTTTGGACTTAGTCTTTGACCTCAATTATTTTTCTTTTTCTAACCCTATCCTAAACCCTACCCGACACACTTACCTAAACACGAATCCCTTAGCGTTAGTCATCAGTGTTCTCAGCATATTTGATATGTAGAATATTACTCTGTGCATGCGTACATGGCGTGAAGTCACAAATTTCGCAAGTCAGAAATTTCGCTTGACACTGGTACCCCACGAAATACCCAACACCCATTACTTCTGGTTGGGACCCTTCCGCCAAACCCGGCTGCAAATAAAATGATACACAAACCCTCGCACGGTGTCATGCTCACCATGAACGGGGTGGGAGTTATCTGAAACAGAGCCGACAATATGCCGAAATAAACAACTACAGTTCTCGTGGGTGGCGTATTAAAACATAAAACATTAAAAGCACGACCAGATCGCAGTCCGACAGAGACGGCCAGTTAAGTAATGCCTCTGCCGGACGCAGATCTGGTGGCAATGACCGCCTCCCAGCTCTTGAGCAGCAGCGGTGGCTATGGCCGAGGGGGCACAGTTCCCTCAACGTGTGGCGAGCCAACCCAGTGAGCCAGACGACGCGGACGAACCGCAAACAGCAGTTCAACCGCGTCTACTCGGCAGAGCCCTTGAAAAAAGGCACCGCACGAGCCTGGCATGCCACCGCGACCAACGGTAGGTCGGTTTCTCTTCCGTCGACAGCGTAGATCACCCGGGAACACCTCGGCTTGAACTCGAATGGACGTGACTCCCAGGCAAGACGACGATGGAGTTGCGTTGGCCGCCTGGGATTACCTCCGCCCTGGCTTTGAGACAGGTGGGGTTCCCAGGCGAAGGTATTGTTGACAGCTTTCATCGACGAGAGAAGAGACCAGATGTTGCAGATACACGTTGGCGATCGTGGTGGTCTGCCACAACAAGGTTTCGCCTTGTCACCGCAGAACCACGCTGGATCTTAGCTCTAAAGAGCCGACGCTTTAAGTCCCACGTGCGCCACTTTTTTTGCAAAGCTTTGCAACGCTATAACTCCCTCTGGCCGATTGAGCTGGAGAGCTGTCCAAGCCCTCTACGGATTCAGCAAGTTTTCTAGTTGAGATTGAAAAAAATATTTTTCGTTCAGGGTTTGGGATTTTCCGGGGGTAAAGTCACAATGGGAGATGTTTTCGCGTTTTCGCGTTTTTGTCCAACTTTACCTGGCTCGAGCGCCAACCCAATGAGCCATTTTTTTGGCTCAGAATTGTTTGGAAAATAGGATGTGATCCGCGTCTTTAGAGCCCTTGATTGACCTGCTCTCATTTCTGGAGCCAAAATTATGGCTCCAAAACACAGTTTCAAAACTTTTCACAGAAGGTAACATTAGCCATTTCTGGCCAAATTTTGGCCAGACATAACTCGGCAGCAGGGTGAGCTAGAGAGCTGTTCAAACCCTCTAGAGACTCGTGAAGTCTTGTAGTTTAGAATAAAAAAATAATTTTTGGGTTTGGGGTTTTGGATCCATGGGGTCATGAGTGGGGTATGTTTGCGGTTATTTTATTGACGTCATCGGCCGATCCAAAGAGCCGATATTGTGGCTCAAAATTTTACTGGATTCAACGTAGGCTATGGTATGAGTCTTTAGATCCCTTGATTGACTTTCGAGCATTTCTGGCTCCAAGGTTATGTCAAAAATTTCCAAACATTTTAGGAATTTGCTGAGAAATTTGCGGGGTTTTCCTAATTAATTTGCGTTTTCTGACCATATTTATGGAACCAAGAACGCTAGAAAGTCGATCAATGGCTCTAACGACTCGTATTACAGCCTAGAATCCAAAACAACTTTGACCCACGAAATCAACTCAATTGGTCGGATCCCAGGGGATGATGACATCATCCAAATGTAAACAAATATGCATAAACATTCTCTCATTATGTAAACATCAACAAAAAAACGGCATCCCAAGCTTAAATTTCATTTTTCAGTCTAAGCTACAAGACTTCACGAGTCTTTAAAGGGCTTGAACAGCTCTCTAGCTCATGCTGCTGGCGAGTTATGGCCATATATATTATGAGTGTAATTTATCGAGGGTTAGCGTTTGTGGGGGTAGAAATGTTTACCTTTTTTGGGGGGGCCATAATTTTGGCTCCAGGTATGCTAGAAAGCCAACCAATGACACCAAAGATTTGGATGATAGTCTAATTTCCAAAACAACCTTGAGCCAAAAAAGTGGTTCATTAGATTGGCGCCCAGGGTCGGGTAAAATTGGCCAAAAAACGCAAAACACCCCCACTTGTGACGTCACCCCCATAGAACCCAAAACAAAAAAAATTGTTTTTCAACCTCAACCAGAAGACTTTCTGAATCCGTAGAGGTTTTGAACAGCTCTCTAGCTCAATCGGCTGGCGTGTTATAGCGAAGCAAAGCTTTGCAAAAAAAAGTGGCGTAAGCTGGACTTTAAGGGCATGGCAATACTTCTGTGAAATTAAGTCTCCTGCTTTGAAAATGTGCAGATAACCTATTATGAAAATTATCGGAACATACCTGGCTGTGGCTGCGCCAACAAAGCGCATCTCTTGTGACCGTTGGACATTTTCCTTGTGGTGTAGTCGTGCAGCAATTAAGGCTGAAGTGTTTCGCGAACGTACAGTTGCAATGCATCGTCAGGAACCTGAGAAAGTTTAGCAAAATATTGACGCAACCTGGAAAATTTTCGGACGCCCTTGAGCATGATTGCTAATGTGCACGCTAGAGTCCTGCGCCGGGCGGGTTAAACCTCGCGGGTTGCGGGTACCCGCACTGCTTTGCGTGCGGGTGCGGGTTGAACTTGCTGCTGGTGCGAGGCGGGCGCGGGTTGAGAAATTCTTTGTGCGGGCACTGAGTCTTGAGCCAAAGCACGTGAACTTAATCAGCTCAAAAATCGCAAAACACGTGCATGTACTGAAGTTGTTTGCCAGCATTGCGCTTAGGCAGTAGGCCGGCAGCAATGATTACGATGTAACAACCGCTTTGTTGCAAAACATTAGCTCAGGTTCTTGCCATGTGGTGGGCACAGGGTTGCCAGGTTGGCCCTTGTGGGGCCAAATTTCATAAACTTGGTCCCAAATAACACTTGCTGGTCCCAAAGTTTTCCTTTGGCCCTTTGGTTCTTTTTTGGCCCTTTTCCAGGATAGGCTAGCCCCTTGCAAGAATTAGATCTAACCACCCTGGTCCTGTCTGAGAGACCATATTTTTTCACTTTTTTGACTAATTCATTGCAGATTTTCACCAAATTCGTATATTTTAAAGGTTTTGATTACAAAATTTTGTTAGAATTTTTAGAATTTCTGAGTTATGTGAAAGTAAGTTCATCAGAATACCTGTTACTTGCTGCAGTTGTAGAGGTAGCAGTGAGAGCTGTTACGTTACCTAACTTACTGTTTTTCAGGTGGTGCAAGTGTTTGTTGGTTTTGTTCAGATTGTTGTTGCATTAGCGCTTATCGAAGGATGGTAAATTCATATCAGTTTCTCATGGAAATTAAGTTGTTCTCTTACGATCTTTCATCACCTACTTATTTTGCTGTTGTGCTACAATTGTGATTGATGAACATTGCCATTTAATAAGTTGTTAAGTATGGGTTCAGAAGACTTCGCAACTGCTGAGAAATTTGGAAAAAATGGTTGGCCCTTTTTTGGCCCCTTGTCGTAGAATTTGGCTCTTTTTTGACTCTTTCTGGTCTAGATATGCCCCCTTGGCAAAAAGTAGATCTGGCAACCCCGGGTGGGCAAGTGACCATTTTCCAATACTACCGTTGTACTTGGGGGTCAGGAATAATTCAGTCTAGCAGCCCTTCTAAATGATAAGACAACGCTTAACGCACAGCTAGTCACAACTGGTTCTGTCGACTACGAAAGATCAGATCCATGGAAACGTTTTGGCTTGGTTGCCAATGAAAATAATGTCCGGCTTGACTTTTCTGCTTGTTAGACTTGTCTTCAGGCGTTAGGAGTAGGGCAATTTTTTGCAACTTTTTTTACAGCTTCCAACAGCTTCTGAAATACGCAGAATATATGTAGTACGATGCTTTAATCTGGTTGCAGGAATTTGATATCGCAACCTTGTCCTTTTTTACGTGCAACTTTTTACTGCAACTTTTATCAAGTAGGCCAATTGCACAAAATGTAAAAGTGTTATTTAAAAAACATGCTTAAGAACTATTTCAGTATAATTATATTCTCTTTGATAAACGATTTGAACGGAATAGTGACCTCAAAACAATTGTAGAAATGAACCAGTCAAACAAACATCGGTCCCGAACTGTAGGCCAAATTGTTAAATTGCCACGCAACTTCATACAGTTTGGAGAGAAGTTTGAGCATGTTGCGCAAACTGTTGGCAAATGATCGCCTTTTCTCGCCAGATAATATTTGGAAATATTTAATATTATATGTAAATAAATCGCTTGCGTAAATCACTGTCTTTTAAAATGCTCGTGCAAAAATGCAACTTTTTACTGCAACTTTTATTAAAAATAAATGCATATTTCTCACGATTTTACTGCAACAGCAACTTGCCCTAGTAATAAGTTTTTAGTAGTTTTTGGACAGTTGCGGGTTTGAGATCGAAAAAGTGCGGACTGGACGGGTGTAGGTTAGAAAAGTACTAGTGTGGGGCGGGGCCGGGCAAGATTTCTCACACTCATGCGGGTGCAGGGCGGGTTTAGATTTTGCGGGTGCGGGGCGGGAGCGGACAAAAAATTTCAATCCGCGCAGGACTCTAGTACACGCATTAGACAGCTATTGCGAGCAGCTTGGTTACGTGCCAGCTGTCACCATGCTGCTCTGGATATGACGCATCCATATTTTGTTAGCTTGTGGAATGTTATGGACTGCTGCTGATTCTGTAAAACCTTTGTGATTACATCAAAGTAGAGATGAATACCAATCTCTAAACACTGAGGTCTTGACTAAGTTGCATATGCGATTTTTTTGTACAAATTATTTGTTGATAACAAAGTATAGCATGAAACACTGCTTCATTTTAAACAAACGCATGAAGCAGAGGTTCTCAGTTCGTTTCACAGCCAGAAATCTCCACGCAACATAAACATTTTCGCACCTTTATAGCAGCAAAAGATGTGATGTGGTGTGATTTCCGTGCAGATTTAATAGCACTGCTGCTTAACCTTTTGCTGAGACAAAACACACGATACTTGCGCCAACACTAAACCCCACAATTCTCACTTAAAATAGAGCGGATAATGCAAAAGTCGTTATGAACCAGCAGAGGCGTTTGCAACCGCGGCAGTCTTGTCTCGTAACCTCAGTAAGTTCAAGCATCTTTTACTGATAGGGGCGTAACGAGGTTAGATGGCGCTCGGGGCAAGAAGCAAGTTTGGTGCCCCCATATTCGAACCTGAGGCCTTGCGGAAGGAAATTCACTGTATTGAAAAAGGTACTAGTGAAATTGTTGGGACTCTTCGGCGCCACTAGCAGACATTTGGCGCACCCAGCAGTGATTCGGCGCCCCCATAATGATCCAGCACCCGGGGAATTGTGCCCCTTTGCCCCCCGTAGTTATGCCCCTGCTTATTGAGAAGCGTTGGCATGGAGGACTTGGTGAAGTATCCGCGCAAAACGTTTTACTTAACCCAATTCAAACTTTGGGCAAAATTTCCAGCGCCTATACAAACAAGCACTGAATGAATATTTCAAACAAAGATTAAATGGCTATTTTTACCAGAATCTGTGCGGGACTTGTCCAGGGCTGCGGAGCCGGAACCGGAGCCCGGAGCCCAGGAGCCGGCCATTTGCGGTGGAGCCGGAGCTGCTTTCAAAATTTAGCTGGAACCGGAGCTGTTTTGAAAATTTAGTTGGAGCCGGAGCCAGAGCTGGTGGTTAATTTAGCAGCTCCGGCTCCGGACCTTTTCTGCGCACTGACAGTTGCCATGGTTCGCTCATGCTGTGCGACTATTTAATTTGATNGAAATAGGTCGAGGCTGAATCCGAGGGTCNGTNCTACCAGGGAGTAAGGTCACAATGCGTTTTTATTTCAGGTTGGGACGTGTTCTAGTCGCATCAGACTGTGGGATTGCTGCCGAGTCTGGTGTGGACAAGTCAGTCAACACCAGCGCAGCCCATGTTTGCGCCTTTTGCGAGAACAAGTCATTGTGCAAAAACGCAGTGTGACGCTTGGGCACTTTTTTGTGGCACAAACAGTCACAATCAGTATTGCGACTACTGNGGATTCTTCACTAGATCTGGAGTTTTCCTGTTTCATCTGGGGTTCTTGGGTTTTTATTGAAAATCCGGGGTTTGTTTGGCNCTGGTCAAATTTTAGAAATGCATATTGTGTTACTGCATTTTCCATTCAAGAATACATTAGTTTCATAGGAGAGTCAGTACAGCTGAGTAGGGCTAGGCTTAACCAAATCGTTTAAAATCTAATGTTTTACAGAAGCACTGACTAGGCATAGGTCAGCACTCCAATCTATCGCTGATATGTCAAGGGCGGCTTATTTGTTTGTTTTTGAAGATGCTGTGGTTGATGGTCTGTTCATTGTTTTACAGGCGCGTTGGCATAGGTATGAATGTAAAATTTTGAATGTTAAATTAGTAGTCAAATATTGCAATGGTTAGGGTAAATAAACTGTAAGACCTTGAATGTATCATCTACATGTTTCAATTCATGCATTTAACTCAGTGGTCTTCAACCTTTTTTGTTCAATCGCCCCCTACAGGAACTTTGCTTAGGAATCGCTCTCCCCACCTATGATTTCAGTGTTGGCTAAGATATTATTTTAATTTGAAAACATTTCAATGCTAATGAAATAAAAGAGCAATCTACTTGACACAAATAAACGAACAAACAAAGCGAATGCAATTGCATTTGTAGAAAAAATTTTGTTCATTTCCAAAACAGTTTGTTCCAACTACTACGAACCTTGCCTTTGGCTTTTTATTTAAGTTTTTTAAGGCAGGCAAGTTGCAAGTTTATCAGCTTTAGTGGTATATGGCGTTTCCACCGGTCTTGTTGATGCCAAAACGTTAGTGATATTTATTACACGTGTGCTCTGTGCACAGAGACGTAACGAGGTTAGATGGCGCCCGGGGCAAGAAGCAAGTTTGACGCCCCCAAGTTCGAACCTAAGGTCTTTCGGAAGAAAATGTGCTGTATTGAAGAAAGTGCTTGTGACATTGTTGGGATTTTTCGGCGCCCCGGCAGTGATTTGGCGCCCCATAGTGATTCGGCGGCCGGGAAATTGTATTCCCCCTCGTTACGCCCCTGACTGTGCAGTACTTGGTTGAAACCTTGCTCAGCAACTTACGTCGTGGGTAACACCAGTAGTAATAAAGCAAACTTCCTAAAAACGCATACTGCTCTTGATGCAAATCTGACTATCTGCGTTAATAAAATATGGCACAGGCTTGACCATCACTTTGGAAGTCGATGAAAAGCCCTGGATGTGGAATTGCACTCGCTTATGTCAGTTTTAGGCAAAAACGCACTTCACCCAGTCACTTTTTACGCAATCCAACTTTCGGCAGTATCTTCACGACAGAAAGACTTCTTAGCATGCCTCAAATTACAGGTGGCGAAAAATATTTTTTGAAATTCTTAGTGTAGCCAACATGTGGGTGGTTGGACTTACTTGCTAGTCTAAGTTATCCCTTCCCTAGTCTGCTGTACTGGTATACTCTGTCATTAGTCAGGATGAACACAAAGCAGCTATATCCGTAATCACAGTAAAACACTCAAACTGACTAAAAAACATGATAAGCACGTTTTACAACTTACGAATAACCTTAATAAATTTTGCTAGCCATTAACTACTACGTAAATCCTGTCGCAATAGTCATTGTACCCGTATTCTTTCAATAGATGACACATGGTTCCACCGTTTTACTAAAGTTGCGATTACGAACCAAAGTTCATAAAACACATGATAACGGACTATGACGTGTTTTGCCTACGAAACAATGTTTTGGCAATGCTCTACCGAAGACTATATGAAGTCCTGTTTCAAGGCAGTTTTGCTAATAATAACACATAAAATTGGAATGATTTGTGGCAATTCCCAGCGAAAAATATCTAGGCTGAAGTTAATTACAAGTTTTGATTAATTTGCTTAATCGCAGCGTAAGTCGATGTGATGACTCTGTGGTAGCAATGTTATGTTTGTTGGACCATTTTTAGTATCTTTAAAGAAACTGACATTTGTCCTCTTTAAGACACTGAGTGCGACCGATTAGGTATTCTTCGATAGCTAATATCAGTATTGGTCGCTTTCGAGCAATAAAAACATAATAACGCACTAATGCATACCACTGCATACAAGAAAAGTCCAAAAATCCGCGCGTGTTGATTTGCCTAAAAACTTGCAAATGTCATAGCTTGATGTCCATTATGTGACGTTGCTCATGCAATGACTGGTCAACAAACTACAGTACTTATTGCAACAGTTTCCCCACTGCTTTATCTTGTTTTGAAAATTAGGCTTAACAAATTCGAACCTGAAAACCTGAAAATTCGTCAGAAAAGCCGCGCTTGGCTCACAACCAGTAACACCGTCCGTGGCCTTGGGTACTTAGTGCAGTCAAGCGTTACACAGGACAATATTAGATTGATTGTTACATCACTAGTCCTATATCTCGTGATTTATCATTTTTGTGACGAACTATGGAGTCGATGTACATCAACTATTGGGTTCTAAAGTGGCAAATATAATTTTTATTTTTGGAATCAATTCCGAATTTTAGTATATTCTAACCTGCAGAAATCGCCCTCCAAATCTGGTAAATGACAAAATCGCCCCCACAACGCATAAAATTGCCCCCTGGGGGACGATTTCGCCCACGCTGAATACCACTGATTTAAGTGAAGGTAAAAGAAAAACATCAAACGTATCTTGAAAAAGATCTAACTGACTTTTTATGTTACTGCATGCACTTGATTTGCTGTTAGCCTACTTGTAAATTGTCAGTATGTTCAAAACAGCCTTGAACGTAATGCATAATACTTTAATGTTGTATGTGCAAGTGCCGGTAGGGCACATTTCAAGTTTTATTTTGACTTTTTTTTAACATTTTGTATGTCCGGGTTTTTTTTAATCATTTTCTGGGTTTTTTTTAAGGTAAATTCTGGTGTTTCCTTCATAACAGAGTGGCAACATTGGTTACAGTCGGCGAGCAGAAGATCAGCCCGAAGTCAGATTTTTTAAAAAGAATTTTTGCTGCCTCCGACTACTCAAGACCAAACTCCTTCCGACTTCGACTATGTAGGCCTGGTAGTGGTAACAGTGTTTAAGATTAGTTCAAAATATATTGGAATAACACGCTCACTTGCTACAAGAAGGACACTAGGAATACCGAAATTGCTGAAGTGTATTAACAAAGCACAGCCGGAACCGGAGCCATGTTATAAAAAAACACAGCTCCGGAGCCGGAGCCATGCTTACGAAAACAGAGAGGTCCGGAGCCCTGCAACTTCATTTTTACAATAGCTCCGCAGCCCTGGACTTGTCTGCGAGAAGCTGAATAACAACACTCGTTTCATGGAAGAAAACTATCAAAAGTTTCATGGAAGAAAACTATCATGGAAGAAAACTATCAAAAACTATCAAAAGTTCCATGGTCGCTACCTGCGAGTTTGGCATGAAGACGTCGTTTTGAACCCGGTTGGCAATACAAGGAAAATCTACGACTTCTTAAACATAAAACATGAACACTCACATGGAAGAGTGGTCGCAGGAAGCCACTTCTTCACTAATCAACGGTTACTTGTTAAAGAAAAGTCCATTATCAACGAAAAGAAATTTCAATGAGGTGGCAATGGTTTGGAGAAAAAGTCGAAGTTACAATGACAATCCTGAAGTGCAGAAAACTTGCAAACATACTTTGAACGTTTTAGATTACAAACTGGTCGATAATGAGCAGCAGCTTATTGATACCAAGAAAATCTCAACTTTTCAAAGGCCTTTACCGACTTGAAATAAGCTGTTTGTCCTCAATTCCTGTTTATGTTGCTGTCAAACAGAAGGCTTGATTTTGCCTAGAAAATCAAACTGGTTGTTGAATGAAACAATAGAATTTTAAGGCATAAAATAAACAAAATTCATTTTACCGGCTTATTTAACGCTTTGTTTACAGAGTACATATTTGTTTTTAAGGTTTGCTCTGACATATTAGCAGCTGAATGAGACACAACTGAAAACATATGAGGAACTTTTATCGAATGAAATCGCATTGCACGTGAGTAGTTTGCTCATTCCCAACAGCATTGGTGGACTTAAGGTTGGGGTCCGAGGCAAGGCTGAAAAAGAGGCACCTGATGACGTCATAATGTTCACCCAACGATGATAAGACGTTTTGATCAAGCCTAGGAAGGGGACACAGGCCATGGTTTTATGCAGTTCTCTATGCCGCATTAGGGATTATGGTTGGTTATGGTTAGGGGATGGGGTAGAGCTAGTTTTAGTGTTGAAGTTTCGCATAGTGGTTAGGTTTACTTAGTTTTCNCGGAAAATTTGGCAGGAAATCTTTAACGAGCTCTGTCTAGTCTTTGTAAAATCTGACCAGNTTTCNTTGACTAAAAAATACAATATTAGACTGCAATTTCCAATAGGCTTAATCAGAAANGAAAACTGAATTTGATACAGCTTTAATACAGTACAAAACAGGGCTATGTCTGAACACAACAACACACTTGGGATTTTATATGCAGTACATATACTCTTAAAGCAGGGAGCCCTTTTGTCACAGTCGTCCACCTATATTATGAGAAGCTTCATTCTGTGACTGTGAAAATAAATTATCATTTGGTGTAAATTTTTGCTCTTATTGATAGGGTCTTTTCGGAACTTTTTGGAACAAATTTTAACCCACAGTCTTTTGAAAGGTATTGAAGTTGGTTTGAAGCTTTTCCTTGTTTACACATAAGAGATACTAGGTGGCCTGTGAAAGCAGAGTACCTACACATTACAGTTGCTTTTGAGCACCAGTAAACTAAGGTACTTACACATTACAGTTGCTGTTGGGGGCCTCTTTGAAAGCAAAGTAGGCTACTTATAAGCTACATTACGTTTGCTATTAGGCGCCTTTGAGGGCAAGGTATTTATACATTGGAGTTGCTATTGGGGCCCCTTTGAATGCGTAGTACACAGTACAGTTGCCGTTGTAGGCCCTTTTGAAAGCAGAGTACCTGCACATTACATTGCAGTTGTTATTGGGGGCTGTTTGGAAAGCAGAGTACCTGCACACTGCAATTGCTGTTGCGGCCCCCTTTGAAAGCAGAGTAGCCAACTTACACAACACAGTTGCTATTGGGGACCTCTTTGAAGGCAGAGTACATAACTATGATGTGCATTTGAAACTATTATCTGAGCTGAAAATGTTTTGAACACAAAATAAGTTCCGCTTTCTCAATGGGAGTCAATTTTATCTGGACCTTTAGATTGTGTATGTTCATTATTGTGCACTGCAGCCAATGGAATTCCCTATGATCGTTTCTTTAACTTTGAACGCCGTTCCACTCTTGGTTCTTGTGTTCCTATCTGGTTACGAAGCCCAAGTAACGTGAACAAATAGAATATGCGTTTTTGGGCTCTGGCTCATACTCGAGAGCATCACTATCGCCCACTTAGTGTGGAAAAAAGTGACTGTTTGGTGCGCGTTTGGTCGTAATGGAATTGTCGGGCCATATTGGTTCGAGGGAACTGATGGACGTCTGGTAACTGAGAACGCAAAGCGATATATTGAACTAATAGGAAAGTTCATCCGCCACTGAGGCGGAAGCAAGGCGTGGACATGAATAAACTGTAATTTATCATAAGAAAGGAGCAACACCGCATTGCTCTAATGCTTCACTCGAATACTTCCACCATTATTTTCCTGGAGGCAGGCTTATTTCTCGTATGGGCCACTTTTGGCTGCACATTTCCCAAACCTATCCCCTTTGGATTATCTTCTGTGGGTAAACCTAAAAGGCAGAATCCATGCTAACAATCCCCAAACTATTGATGCACTCACAAATAACATTTGAATGTAGATTAGGAGAAATCCCCATGAGATGTTACACAGGATCATTCAAAATTCAAGGTGCGAGTATCCGCAGTGACTTAGGGCCAAGGGGCTTGGGAGCACATTATAAACTATAGAGCTGTGTTCGCAAAATGGTGGCGTATGAGGAAAAACCTACACCACACAAAACGTACATATTTGTAAGACAGACTTAAAATTCTACTTCATCAAATATAGATGCATCTTCGTGAACCGCCCTGTGTATTTGTATGAAAACAAAGTGCCTAAAACAGCGGTGTAATAATTTTATTTTTTACGACCGCAATTCACGTTGTTTTCTGCAAGTTCAAACATGCTTACAGGACATAGCGGAACAAATTTTAATGTTAAAATATTGCTCTTACTTTTCTGGCCACAGCTGTGTGCATTTAAAATCGGTTAGTAGTAATGACGTCACACCTCATGCACACAATAATGGTCATACATATAAGTTTGTGTCGTTTGTACTTTTGTTTACAGTAGGCTAATTGAATTCTAACTTTTGTGTTGATCAAAGTAATCAAAAGTGGGCAGGATGTTCTCAAACTATTAGGTGCCAAGTTTTTTATTTTTGCAAGTAGGAATGTTATACTGTATGTAAAAGTGATCAATGTGTGATATTTAATGCAATTATATTTTTGTACCGGTAATCCCACTGGAAAACAACAATTACCCATGAAAAAATAGAGGTTTACGTTCTTCTTCATCGTGTGGCTAATGACTTGTGTACGTCCAGGAGCAATGAATTTACCATATGAAATAAAATCTTTGAAGAATACAGTGCACACAGCTCGTCCTGTACCATTTCGAATATTCGCAGAGGTCGGAAATTTAGTTTGANACCGGCCGTNTCAAATCTCTTACGGCAAGCGCCTTTATTCTGTTGATATGGCCTTGCCAACCTAAGTAACGGATCCGAACGTGGGAAAGATAGAAAGAACCTGTAAAGCGAAAGTTGAACCGTCGCTGAAGACAACGGTTCATGCACCATATCAGCAGGTTGTAAGCGATTCTCAACAGTTTTTGTGTTTTCCCTGGCAAGCGCTTATTTTGAACTATAGCGTATCTAGTAAAGTACCGCCTTCTTGGCTTTATAAACTTATGTCTTCACGAGTTTACGAAAAATGTGGAGAAACATGTTTTTTTGCCACAATGCTGATGAAAACACATTATTGTAACTTGTATCTCATGAGCGTATTTCTCTGTACTGGCTTGTTGTTAAGGGTCCAGGGGCATGCCCCCGGGAAAAGTTTGCAAAATTACACCAAAAAATACGCAAATTACACCTAAAAATACGCATTTGCACCTAAAAATACGCAAATTACACCTAAAAATACGCATTTGCACCTAAAAATACGCAAATTACACCTAAAAATACGCATACTGTTTATAACTTTTTTAATTTTTAGGGTCTGAGGGGGGCCATGGCCCAGTGCCCCCCCTCCGTACGCTAGTGCATCCAGCGCTGCAGAGCCGGAGCGCCGGACCCAGAGTCCAATTTAAAA
>JGI24159J19872_10004246_pt1 | contig 18205 bp, 13 predicted proteins | sample Ectturendosymbi4_FD_19872 | JGI IMG/M metagenome (IMG submission 19872) | reverse complement strand
GAGGTAGTATATTTATACATGAATTTGCTCACTTCAAGGTTGTATAAATCTTTTAGTTGGAGATTTTTTTGCATTTTATAAATGATAGTAACTTTGTTAGTCAAAAGTTTATCTGTGTTTAAGCATCTCATGGCGCGGTTTAAAGCAACCGATATTGGCTGCAAATGATATGGAGCTGCTTTTCCCCATAGGGTGCTGAAATAGTTACCATGGAAGGTGGATTTCATTATTTTTACTGTATGATGGACACTGTATGAGGGACAATTGTAACATCTGCAATCCGAGTTTCTCACCAGCTTCAACTATGTGTATATTCGTTGGGATACGGGAAAGCTTTTTTCACGCGGTCAGAAATTGTATGCCCTGAAAAATCTGTCATTGGCCCGAGTTCTGACACCGAGTGTGACTAAAATTTTTTTGAAAATACACGTACGTTTCAAAGGATAATTTGCATTATTTTCGAATTCCCTTCTTTTATTCTGCAATTGACTTCACTAGGCCCTCATCCAGGGGAAGCAACCGGGAAATTAACCCCTTGAAATTTTCAAAAACGTTTTCAAAAACACCGAAATGCTTTTAGTTTTAGGTAAAACCAGAAATTGCAATCATTTTTCCACCACCCCCCCGAAAATATCAGCTGGTTGCGGTTTTCGGTGAAAAGCAACCACTCGGAACAGTCGTCTCACATGCTATGTACATCTCTATGCGCTGTTTAAAACATATTCACCTTCGTCAGCACACTCATGTGTTTTTACACCATTTACACGCAAAAAAGTATCAATAGAAATTTAAAAGAAATGTTTTTTTATCTAAAATTCTCTGAAAGATCTTTATTCTATGGAGTGTGTAGAACTCTTTCGTAGTTTCAAAACATATTTCAAATTTATAGCACTTTTGAAACTTCTTGTATTATATTATCCGACAACTGAACAGCGAAATCAACTTAGTCCCAGAAGAAAAGCTACTGACAGTTTCAAACAAAAAAAATGCCAACCCTCGGCCGTGTAGGTCACAAGCTTGTTCGCTTATACTTCTGCACGGTGCACCAACATCAAAAACTATTTGATGAATTGTTTGCTCTGCGCCGTTGGTTTAGCATCTCTTTGCTTTCTCTATAGAACCTTCAACACGGGTTTGTTTGGCATGAGAATAGAGGCGCGTTGGTGATCAAACAAGCTTTACAGGCCACTGCAGAACGATCAGGTCATGTCACTAGTAGAAGATGATGTTGCATTTTCCAACATCAACTTTTTCCAAGGATTAATCTCTCGAAAATGCACAAACAAGCCAAATCTACTTTTTTGTCGCAAAAGATTTTTTCCCTTTGCACCTTGTGTTCCATCGACTTGTATCACCAAAAGCAGCGTTGGTGTCAAAAAATCAAATAACTAGCACGTATTCATTCGAACTAGGGTAGTAAGTTACTCGCACCGTGCTAGGTTTTGGGGTTAACCGCACTTATAAGGCACCAACGTACAAAACATCGGTATGTGCTTATCCAACGCAAATGGAAAAGGAAAAAATGCAACGCAGGGCAGAACAAGATGGCTGTTTCTTTCGCTAATGAATTTGTTGCTGCCGTTTTTTCACTGCAACGGACTGTCTTGTTAGTCTCCCTCTTAGTTAATCACCCTTGCGCGGCACTAAGCACACAGATTGTGAGACTGCAGAAGGGTAGTAAGCAACTATGAAAAGGCGGGCAGCAATTATAGGTTGAACACACCATAAACACTAATAAGACTGAAAAGCAAACACATGGCTATAGAAACTCGAACTTTGGATATACACGCGAACACATGACAGGTTGCTCGAGCCTGCCAGGCCTGAGAACATGAAATCGTTGAGCGGAACTTCTGTACCATCCTGAGCTGGTCCAGAAACTTAGTGAAAAATACGAAAGTTATGCAGACATAAAAGGAGCTCTTGAATGCAAATGAAATGCATTAAAACTTCGCTTTTTGTGCAAAGATTAATTGCTCGCTGGTTTCCAACGTCGGAAATGGTATACAAATCGATACAGAATTGGGACGGAGCACTGAGATTGCTCGTTTTTGTAACAACAAAGAAAGTTATGAATAGTTTAATTTAGATTCTATTCTTCCTATTACCTGTTTTAGTATCACCTTCTGCAAAATTAATGTTGAAATTCAACTTATCTTGGGTCTAATTTGTTGTGGTTTGATCTTACTCCGCAACTATTTCCCTATCAACCGTAATTTTCAAATGCTTTGAATAGGAAGCTGTCCCCAGGCTTATCGTTTGGTACCTCCATACATCCCAGCAGTAACCTTAAGTTTAAATTCATTTCATTGCTGTTTCTTCTCAACTAGAAAGGATACTTTGGCTCTTACCAAGCACTGCGGCCTCAAAATGAGTCCTCTTTTGCCTATCCTGTAACGCCTTCGGTTGTGATCTGCAGCGCTTGAAGTAGCCATAGTTTGACTTCAATTCATTTAAGCCTTCTTCTTATGCATTCATTTGCTCTGTGAGAGTTAACAAACCGAATATACCCTAAAAACGGATTTTTATGATCTTGTTTACTGAACTTTTAGGAGTGTCAAACTTTCGACGGACGTATAAATCCAAGATAGCCTCAAGCAAAAGAAGGAAAAAATGGATACATTTTTGGCCACTTTATTTCCCTGAAGTGCCAAGTGTAGAAAGTTCCTGTTTTCATAATTTTTGTGGTTTAACAAGTTCACCTCAATCCAAACTGTGCCGTTTCAAAAATGACTGATGTAAGTAAATTTTTATGTGCTTTATGAAATTGAAACGTTAATGAACTACTGAAGATTTATAGACAGAGTGCTGGGCCGCAAACCCCAGGTGACCAGTTTTGTTTCATAGATCTTTTCATTTTCCCGACTGGTCGCTTAGCGACGATAATGAGGTCTTTACTTAAAATTTTTATAAAAATATATCCAGTAACGTAATTCTTCACTCATATCTTTATTAGCAGTATGGATTCACAGAGAATTTGTAATATTTCTCAGTCGTAACTAAGTGACTTTCTTTAGGCATTGGTGGGAAATGATTCTTCCTCACTTGAACTGCTCGGGAGCGAATTTGACAAGACTGCGAGTGAAAGGAGTCGTCGAAGACACAAAAAGCATTAGCCTTTCCTACAACAGGATGCTCGAGTTTCACATTGACGACTTGGAGCCCTTTCCAAACTTGGAAAAACTCGAGTTGAAATCCAACCAACTGACCAGAATTGTCGCTTCTTCTTCTTCAAAGAAGCTCAAGATAAACTCTGTGATTTTCGTCTCCATGACGTAAGTAATTCAGAATTTTCAAACATCAAGAAAAATAAACAAATTACGTAGGCAAAATTATTCCAAAAACAGTGGCGGCTCGTTACTGTGATTCGTGGGGGTGCTGCAACTTCTCCCCAAAAAAATTATACAAAGACTAGAAAGCATCAGTTTTTCCACAGCGGCGCGGACTTATGACGTATGACATTGCTCTTCCTACGATAAAATTGCGAGACTTCCGCGTATCTCTATCTTGCATTGACATGATATGGGGTGAATGACTGGTGTGGCACTGGTGTATCTTTAATAAGCACACATTAATCCGAAGCAAGTAACAACATTCAGCTGGTTGTTTGCTGATCCACTCCACTCTGACCTTATGTCTCACACGCTTGCATTCCCTTCGCAGTCAGTCAATGAAAAAGAACGTTTGATTTGCACCACGGTGGTGGTCTTAAAAAATGTCACAGTCCCACTTGCATTGACACAGTCCCAGGTCATTTAGAACAAGCAATTGTTATTCCTGGAAATAATTACACACTTGATGTCACTCATTAATTGAACGATGCTGCGACCGATTACCATTTGCGTGAATTCATTTTCAATGACTAAGTGCAAGCAGACATAGGTAAAGATTTGATGAAACACTGGACGTTACTGCATGCTTTGCAATTAAATGGTAGGACAGTTTTTAATTCAAAATTAATTTTGATGTTAAGGGTATTTTTTAGAAGCTTTCTTGACATTTGGACTCAAGCACGAGTTTGAGCTTGATTTTTAAAACCTGTTTCAATTCTGACGCAATTCAAAACTGTAGGCCTACTCCAAAATGATATTCTACGGGATTCCTAATTTGAGGCTGCGAAAACAACAAGTCAAGCATGTGATCAAGGCGCATTCTGGAATAAAGTCCATGCACTTTCTACCAATCAAACCAAAAATCCAAAATCACCTTGTATTGCAAATCCGAACAACTCCACATGCAATATCACCTCATTGAGAATTTTCAGCCTTTTGTAGTATTAAAGCCAAGTACACACATTAAAAATCACCAGCTACCAATGAAGTATACTAACGGCCTACTGATAACAGAAAAAAAACTTGCGCAAATAGGCACGAGGCTATGTCTATTTCATTCTAATTTTTTCACTTTATTTTTCCGCTGTCTAGTATAAAAATACATACCAAATGTAATCACTACAGGAAAGCCTCATTACCAGCTTAATACAATGTGTCATATCACGGTGTGCTGTGTAAAGCTTCAGAGCCTACAATTCAAGTACGCTGCCTCTCATAGGTGTAGGAATAGGCAATTTTTGGGGGTGCGGAGGATTTTTGCCCAAATTTCCCTAAACTTGCCCGATAAAAACTCCAAAGAAAAAGAACGACTGCGTTTCTTCTCATGTTGGGCACATTTTTAAAAATCAAAGCACACTTTCAAGCACAATTTTTGCAAATTCACCCAAACTGCCCAAATTTCCCTTAACTTGACCCAAAAGCACTAAACAAAAACATGACCTCCAAAAAAAAACGTCTGCACTTTGATTTTGAGTGCCATTTTTGAAAACTGAAAGCACATACAGCGATTTTGCGAACGTTTCCACAAATTTTTCCCAAATTTCCACAGATTTTTCCCGGATTTTAAGTGATTTTACCCGGATTTTCACCAAATCAAAAGTTTTGGGGATGAGGTTGCACCCCCTGCACCCCCGCCTCCTACACCAGTGATGCCCTCACTAGCACTCGGATGAATAAAGTGATTCTGCTGCCTGTCACAAGCCAACGCACTTGCCAGCCCGGCGCTGCGGAAAACACAGTTCCAGCTCGCAGTTCCGGGTCGACTGTGCTTGATTTATAGGGCCACAACCTTTCCAGTACTTTACTATAGCGACACCGGCGCTGCAAACGCTCAGCTCACAGCTCCAGATTTTTGTCATTTGCAGTGCTTCCCGTACAAAACCAAACACCATGTCGTATACTCAGCTTTGTGCAGAAAGGCATGCGAAGAGAGGACACATTGTCAACTTTTCTTGTTAACGCCAATTTAAATATCCAAGTGAAACAAAAAAATGACCTAAAACAAAATTTAAATTGAAAACAGGGAGTGCTGTAATTCCACAGTGCCTACCTACGAGCCGCCACTGTGCAAAACATTCATCTTGCACGCATATTGGTTGGAGGGTAAGAGATTCAGTATGCTCGACAACATTGAGCTTTAATTCTGTACCCTTCCAGCAGGAAAAGTAAGGAAACAGTGAACAGTTCGTTCAACTGCTGTGTTTCAAAACGACGCCGACCTTCCAAACAAATGATCAGCAGGCATGCATCAATGATTTTTAAAAACCTTTTTTTGAAAATTTACACTTAAAAGATTTCGGTTTTGTAGCAAAACTATATTTTCTGAAATCGGTATCATAAATATTGTACGTATCAGAGCGGCTTTAATGCAGACAAAGCAGGACTGATTCATCTAGTTCAAGTTGATACTACGTTTATCGTGTTTTAAAAAATAAGGCATCAGTTGTTTTACATCTGTAAGTCGTTGTTTGCTGATGTGAAAAAATGCGGGTGCTTCTTTTTAGTGCTAAAAGTTTCTTTCTATGCATCTGTCCTGACTTCTTTTTTTACTTCACATCCTTACCTCTTTTAAACCTTATTTTTGTGCCTGATATATGCAATTGCTTGAGACAAACTACTAGTGAACTAGGTTTACCGTGGTGGCCAAAACGACTTTGCAGACATAATCAGCTTGACAGAATCCCAAATGATGCTCTACAAAGTTTTCCAAACCTGAAAATCTTGAGGATGTCCAGCAACAAAATAGATCATGTCTATGGAAACGATTTCCAACACAACCCAAAATTGCAGGTAAAGATTTAAAAGCTATTGACATAGATTTTGTTAATTTGTATGAAATACGTTGAATGGCTTAATTAAATTTTGATAAATGCTATTATGTTTCTTTCATGGTTATTTGAATAAAATATTGATAAAGTCTTTCATTACACCAAGCCTTATTGGCATAGATTTTTCCAAAAGTTTTTATCACAATTAAATAGTTTTCCAGATTTCAGTATTCCTTTCCGATTCGTTGGCAACACGTCCTCAGGTTGCGGGACCGAAAGTGTAACAACTTCATTTTGTAACAAAAAAGGCTTCGAAACCTATTTCAAGGCTTGAAAAATTGTATATAGAAGCAATATTGAGGCATAGGCGTAGCCAGGGGAGGGGACAAAGAAGGGCAAGGCCCCTTCCAAATTTCTAAATATCTTGTCGTTTTGTGCTTCGAGAGGCGGTTTCCCAAACCAAAATACTATTGCTCGCAAAATTTGTGGCCCCCAAAAAAGTTGGGCTGGCTACGGCGTACTGATGTTAAAATGGTTGGTCAACTATATGGTTGGAAATTGAGTAACGGGTGAACGTACTCTGTAGCTTCGCTGCACCAAGATGTATGGATCGAGATGTTTGCTTCGTTGCTATGTTTGCACTGATGCCATAGCGTTGTTCGTGTTTGTTTTAGCATCTTATCAAAAACCCTTTTGACTTTATATTTTCAGTTCCTTTACCTGGGACCGAACCCCATCAAAGCATTTGAAGACGATTGGCTCGAACGTCTCAGCCTACAGGGGCTGAACCTGCGTGGCTGCGGCTTGACGTCACTTCCGCGACAAATGTCCAACAAATCAAGTGCGTTTCCACAAATACCGTAAAACATGACGTGAAAGCGAAATGCATCGAACTTTGCAAGCGCCGATACCGAAAATCATACAATGGATCAATTTTTTTATTATAGCAAATTCACCAATTTTGCAGGTCTTCTTTATTTGGACATGTCCAACAACGCACTATCGAAAATACCGGCTGGAGCATTTGACGGTTACAGCTCAATGTACTGGCTTGAGCTTGCGTCCAATCAGATAAAGACCATCGGCGATGACGCTTTTAAAGGTGAAAACGCACAAGAAACCACATCACGAAAGATCGTGATGCGGTATCCTTAATCAATTTTGCTCAGACTTCGTCAACAGCTTCAGTCAGATTTATTTAAATTTACTGGCAAGCCAACGTCGCCCAGATTGATGTCTTCACCATTGAACTGCAATCACAACGACAAATTGAGCTGATGAAAATTGAGGAAAAGAACAAAGCTAAATTATTGGCTTTTGCTTTCGAATTACATTTTTAAAGTTTGTTCGAAATATCTACGGCAGGGATTTATCCCAACCATTTTTTAACTATGTACCCCTTCAGGATTTCGACAGATGAGCACGCAGACTTCCCCGAAAATTTCTTATGATAAAAGGCTGAGTAAAATAGCAAAAATCCACTGAATTTTTAACAGAACTTGATATTAAAATTCTATTATCGACATTTATTTTATCAAGACTAATCAGATATTAAGCAATAAGCATATAATGATTTTTGAATACAATATTCACTGATATGTGTATAAATATTTGCAAATAAATCATATATAAATACATTTTTCTCTTTTATCCTAAGCAAATGTAATGCTAGAAGTATATGAAGCCCAGATTATTAACTGTTCTACTGTGTGTGTTGCACGCGTGAAATGCAATATCAAAACTTGTTTAGGAAACTGTGTATGTTTTCTTGCTTGCAACCGCTGATTTAGTAGTACCGCTTTGAAATTTGACAAGAACGTTGTACCTCTTCCACGTGTTCTTTTTCCTTTGCTCTTGAGCTTAAAAGCTATCCGTATCTAATTGAAAAAAACCAAAATATCTCCATACCCAGCAGGAGCATCTGGGCAAACTATTTTCAATTGTCTCTCGTGGCTAAGTCAATTCTGGGGGAATTTTTATTTGAGAAAATGTTTCACATGTGAGCAGGTTGTGCCAAACTGAAATACCTGGATTTATCGGACAACAAGCTGACCACTCTAACTAAAGACAATTTTGGCGAAATCAGCAAAGAATCGCTGGAAATAGATTTATACGAGAACCCTCTTCGGTGCGATTGCAGCTCAGCCAGCTTTAAGAGGTGGTATGATGATGTAAGTTTCAGATTTATTGTTGTCTTCATAAAACCTGTTTCATCAGTTTTTCTATAGTGTGCAGGGCAGGTGAAAGTTATATGTAGAAATGCTTGTATAGGCAAATAGGTTATCTGGAAAACATCAGAATATGTAAGTGTTAATTTTTGTGCTGTCAAAGAAATCACTTTTCCCTTTCACATGAGCAGTGGCGTATCTATACAACGTGGCGCCCGTGGCAAAGTTTAAATGTGCGCCCTTTCTTATAATTTAAATGTTAGATATAGGCACAAATTTTACAAAAGATAAACCATAAAGAAAATACATGTTTCAAACCGGAAAATACTTGTGTTTATTTTGCTTTAAACTTTTCAGCAAATAAAATATAAATTATAAGGACCACAGCATACTTTTATTCTCATTCGTTTTTATTATGAAGAGTATAAAAACATTCCAACAATAACGTTATCATAGTTTATAGGTCTACATAGTGTTGCCTGGCAAAATTGTATATCTTACAAAAAAGTGAAACTACATGCAACTGTAAAAGAGAATTTCTTTTAAAATGGGACACATTTAATTTGAATTGCATAAAAAATCCAAGCCGTGTATCGTTTGGATTCGAAAAACACACTTCCATCGAAACATAACTATCTCAAGCCTTGTACGGTTAAATTACCCAAAAGTGCTAATTAAAACAACACACTGCGAGCCTTTATCGAAGCAAAGCCGGTTATGATTTTATCAAAGTAAGCTTTCGCTGTTTCGTCCCTTTCTATTCTCATCAAAGCTAAATCACACAACCTGCCCTGACTTATTGTTAGTCATTGAGGCCTGGAGATACGAAAGGACCAGAATCAGTTTACTGAAAGATCGCTCGCAGCTTGCAATACAAACTGTCACAGGCCCGTAACAAGGGGGCGCAGGGAGGGAGAAGCTCCCCTAGAAAATTTTTCGCCCCCTGGTAAAATGTGTTGGACATATTTTAAAACTATTGGACATAGTTTAAAAAATTGTCCTCCTTTCAGAAAACTCTTCGCCCCTCATGGTGCCACAAGCTGGTTACGGGGCTGTACTGCCATCGTCAGCGTTATTTGCAAAGCAATTCGAAGGATGTCAGGACTTCAGGACACGATCATTTTAAGTTGCATGACTTGAAACTAGCATTTTGCAATCTAGAATCTTCTCATTTAATTGCTTGCCATCTACATCTGAACTGCACACAGCTCCTACATTGTCACACGTAGATTTTAGTTTTTCACAGTCAGGACCTTTCCACAAGGCATTGGCTGCCGCAGCAGTTTAAAAGTAATTTATAAATCTGTAAGATCGCGGCAGCAGTTATTTGCGTAACAGTTAGATTCTCACAGCCATGTACTTAAATTCATCTCAGCCAGATTATGACTAATATCTTCTTGCCTGAAATGCAGCAGTACGGGCTGACTTATCCTTTCTTATAGCGGGACAAGACCCAGTGTTGCCAACCCTTCTTACAACGAATATACCAAATCTAATCCAAAAATATACCAAATTTATATCCGTCACAAAAACTTTCAATTTAATATTATTTTTTCAATTCCTTTTTATTGTTTCACGCAGATGATTAACAGTTGCGTTGTGTTGTGCGATCATCAAGATTCTGCAAGCTCTATTTCTACTTTTTTAACTTAAGCAGTAACAGATTTATTAAGCACTAGAAAATTCATTATTCCAACACAGTGCATTTTCATGTCTTTTATGGTCCAGCACACTATTATGCTCTCTAATAGTTGGCAATTATCTTTTTGCACAGTTATCAGACGGTATACACAAAACCAGCTGAATACTTCTTTGCAAGCCACTCCAGCTCTATCAGGCACTCTTTGCCAAATCTTCTGCCACTCTCGTATGCAGCTTTCTCACATTTGAATACATTTTCGTCTGACTAAAAGCGCATACCTAGAGCTAAGTTCAGTTTTTTCAGAACATCTCAGCTTTCTTCTAATCTCGCTTTCCGCTTACCCAAAGTGCATGCTTACTCCCATGTTAAGCAAAATCACTAAACTTTTTTATATAGCTTCAACACCACTATCGGCTTCTATGTGTTCGTTTTGTGATAGATCAAATAAACTGGTTTAAAATCTCAACTAAACCTTCTGACCAAAATATATCAAATATATATCAAATTTTTCATATATACCAAATCAAAAATTTATATACCAAGCAGTTTGAAAATATACCAAATTTTTCCAATTTGGTATGTATATATACCAGCTGGCAACACTGACAAGAACGAAGTTTAGTAGATACGGTAAGCGAGCATCCTTGTTCTGTCACAATGTCTGACCGTCGTGTTGTGTCACAATACCACAGTTTGTCATAATTTTTGGTGGTGCTGGTGCAACACGGCCGACTTAATGCATTAAGTAAGGTCACTGTGTAGATGTGGCCTATGAATGTATGGGGCGCAAAATATAGGTTCAAGAAACTGTAAGTAAAGGTTTTAATTTTTTTCCAAGCAATTTTGCGCCCCCGTCAAAGTGGCGCCCATGGCACGTGCCATGCCTGCCATACCCTAGATACGCCACTGCACATGAGACTCACCACTTCAAACTTATCATGCTGTTAATCATGACTGCAAATGATTTTGAAAATGCAAAAGCAGCTACAACTGCTGCTTTTGCTCTGCTAATGGTCTCAAAAGTGGAAACTGGGCTGTATTTGCGTCAGTTTATGTCTACTGCATTAAACCTTTCACGGTGAAATTTCTGAAACGTAGTCATGTATTTCATACGAATCAAATGTTCTTCCCGTAGTCCGCGTGCCCAATATCCCTTGCTAAAGTACGTTCGCTTTAATGAGGGAAAACGTTCGCTCGCTTTTTCTGTTGTTCGCCAATTTCCATCGAGGGCGCTGGTAGAGAACCAATAGAATCGGCAACAGGGCGAAAAAATAAGAAAACTACTTTTCAGACAGTCACGCGCAGTTGGACTAAGTTCTGTCTTAATGAGTTATGAAATAATGTTTATGCGGAGATCGTCTCGATGTAAAACTAATATCTTTTCAAATTCCAATGCTCTTACAGCCTTAAACGGAATAAACGATACACATAAATTAAAAACAACTTCCGTCTACATTGGAACAAGGTCTGTTTAAGCTTTCATGTCTCAGGATAGAGAAAATATATATGTTGGCAAGAATGCGACAACCTAAAAACCGAAAGCCATTGTCCAACGTAACTCTCACCGAGCGCAACCAGCACTAAAGTGTGACCAAACTCACTCAGATGTTGTTTCTTCTGTGATGTAGAAGGGCCCTCCAAAGTGTTTGGTTCTTTACCCTAACAACACCATTGACAGCTTTGACTAAGTGCAAAACCTATGTTCTTCTCTCAGTTACATTTAATCATGTTTGTTTGATGTCTTGGAATTCCGTTTCAGATGAAAGAACGCGACATATCGAACGAGATCCGCTACAAATGTGAGCAGCCACAACGAAACCATGGTAAAAAGTCGCATCAGATCACACAGAACGACTACACATGTTTGGATGGAGACAAGCAGTGGACAGGCATGATGAGTTTTCTGAATTCGTTGAATTTATTTTCAGAACTTTTCAACGTTCATGCAAACCCTAAAAGTTAATTTTTTTTAACAAATTCCCATTGCTTAGAATAAGCCATTCTTGTTTATTTTCATATACCGGTATGGAAATTTACAACATACTATTTTTTTTTTCTCAAAAAACATACTCAAAGTAGAGTTTTGGATGTGGTAACCACGGAAGGAAAACATACCAGATCTGTTAGCTTTTGCGAAAATTTACAATGCCCAAAAAAGGCAAATGTTGCTGATAAAACGAAGAGTTCTAAACCTTGATGTTAGAGTTGCTGGAGCAACATTTTTCCCTGTGGACAAAATCCGAAACCGTTCGTTTCGGTCCTAAGTGATGCTAAGATTGTCAATTATAGTGGTTCCTGCAGAGAAATCCCTGAAGAAAAGAAAGTTTATTTTTATTATTTTACTCGCTCTGTATCAATGAAATTCCACATGTGGGCTTCTTTACCCAAATTCGCTACCTCTGGTGCGAATTTGCCATCCAGCAACTTGTGAAGTAAAACTCGTTGATCTTTCCCTTGCATCGTTCTACTAGTGCCAGGCAAAGATGCTGGAAAAGCAACAAATGGATTTTCTTATATTTTCGGTAAAGACAGAGCATAGAATATCGAAATTGCTTTACCAACTTGATCAGCATTTGCTCTACCATTTCGCTTTGTGTTAATACTACCTAAAAAACCAGTGATTTCAATGCGTTGAAGGATCAATTGAAAGCAGTTTTAAGCGTAAAACAATGCATTCTTGCAGATATATAAAATCTCATTTCCATTCAAACAAACTCTATGGTTTGAAACTTGCGTCCTGAATAATCAAGAAGGCATAAACAAACGTGCAGATCTACAGTATTTTGTGGTCCTCATACCGAATAAAGAGGGATACCTTGGCAAACAAAGATGTAAGAAAGACCTTTTCAGACAGCTTATAGTCGTTGTTCCAAGAGCTCCCGGAATGCACAGCGGACGCGGAGTTGCAGCTGTTCTAAGCAACTGTAGCTCCATCTGCTGCTCGGGTATGTGGACGGAAACAACTCGGTGTAGTGAATTTGTTGTGCTTTCCATAGCAACCACTAAATGTATATGACTTGCAAGACCTTAGCACACCTTTAAAATGTATTTTTTAATTTTAAGGTTTTGAAACAGACACGAAGTCCATACAGTGAAAATACACACAGACTGCACAACGCAGATTGATAAAAACAGACACAACAGAACGTTTTGTAGCGGCGTTGGAGGTAGAAAAACAACAGGGTCACAGACACTTTCTTAAAACTATTGTTCGCTAACCCGCAACACTTGGTACAACACTACATCCGGAGCAGCACACTGAGTCCAACCCTGGTCATGGCCAGGTAAAATACGGAAGTATTGTGGCATGCACACGCCCTGAAACACTGTAATGTCCGAGCACTCAGTCGCAAAGTAAAATGCAGTTGTAGTATTGAAAGAATATGGACGAATACAAACAATCTGACTGCATCAAAGAGCGCAACCATAGGTTTTTTGACTTTCTGCGTCTTTCAAGAAAGAGGTACACATTTGTTCGCAACAACGTCTCAAAGGTAGGAATGTTGCATTGAACCTGATGACTACTATTCTCCAAGGCAGGTTATATAGAGCTCTGCACCCAGAATTATAGGCCACGCGCAATCTCTGCATGCTTTCTTGAAATCACACCATAATTTTGATGCATACATGGACTTGCAGAAGGAACGAAAAAGCACATTTTTTACTGTGTTTGAACGTCGGGAAAAAGACGCTCGCAGCTTATTTGCTGCACAATATTGATATCGCAGTTGTCTCTGAATGTCTTTATCATCTGAGAGCTGAGTATCTAATACAATCGCCAAATATTTGTAGTGGTTAACAGATTTTACACTTTGTCCACCCACCCAGTGTCAGTAACGGGATGATCGGGCTTTTTGTGCATTTAGTCTTAAACGTCATACATACTGTTTGCTGCAGTTGAAAATAATTTCATGCGATTCTGCATAAGCCTGACACACATCTAGTATACTTTGCAACCCACGTACACTTGGACAAAACGCGCAAATATCATCAGCAAACATCAAGTGTTCAGCAGGACTTCAGCAATATAAAACCCAGTTTTAATGTTGTTTATTTCAATGGATAAATCATATAAATATACAGCAAACAAGTATGGACTCGAACTAACCCCATCATTAATTAACATGAAACGGTTCAGACAAATGCTTGCCCCATTTTATTTGCATGCTTTGTTCCTTGTACCAATGTTTCATTCGCCACACAAAACACATTGGCACATTCGTCTGGAAATAATTTCTCAAATAATTTCATTTGTAATACTCGGTCGAATGCTTTCGAAGCATCTAAAAAAACAGCATGCACTGATGAACCATGGGTTACGAATTTTGAAGCAGTTTGCTTTAACAAAAATGTACATTGCTCATTACCATGTCCACCCTTAAAACCAAATTGATTGTCTGCGGTTCCAAGGAAAGGGAGATGCTGGACACGATGAAGTGTTCCAGTAGTTTTGACACCACTGTTGCAACTGCCACAGGGGTGTAATTTGATGTGTCAGTCATACTCCCATTTTTGTTTTTGCATATGGGAACTATAATTGTGATTAAACATGAACTGGATACAAAAGCATGAACAACGCACACATTAAAAAGTACACTGAGAAAAAAGCAAAGAGGTTCACCTCCATACAGCAAGTGTTCTACAGAAATAAAGTCAGGCCTGGTGCCTTGTTCAAGGGCAGATTTTGAAGAAGTGATGTCAGTGAAACAACGGAACAAATGCCATTTCAGGACCCAGATAGTTCTCCCTACAGTTCATGCTATGTTCCACAAATTCTTAGGACTCGCTGGCAGTCAGCAGAGTGTAATATTCTCTTGAAATTGTCTTTTCTCATTTTAACAATTTTTGAGCCACCATTTATCCCACCCACCAATGTTGATAGCAGTGCCGTAACCAACTTGGGACACCAGAAGGGCGAAGAGTTTTCTGAGAGGGGCCCAAATTTTTTGAACTATGTCCAACACATTTTTCAAGGGGGGCAAAAAATTTTCTAGGGGTTGGCTTCGCCCCCTGCCCCCCTGGTCACGGCCTGGTTGATAGTGATGGAGATATGTTCTTGTTCTTAAACTTCTGCCAAAAATTCTGATTGGTTTTATCAGCTTGCAGTGCAGCTGCTAGGCCATTGGCCTCATGTATTTCAACATCTTTGCGGCATTGCCGCAGTGGATATTTGAAATCCTTTTTGTCTCCATGTTCCTGTATATGCCACCAGTCCTGGGTCTATTGGAGTTTACCCATAGCCAGAAGGCTGCCTTGGCAATTTTGTTGTTTGGATTTGACCACCGAGTTCCAGCCAGGAATGTTAGATTTACCTGCTTTCTTTCTACCTGTTGTTTTAAGCAACCTTTGATTTGCTTTTGTGTCTTGCATGAAACAGGGTGCTTATAGTTATTTATTTGTTGTCCATTTGTGGTAGGTCTTTTGTAGGTAATCACTGCCTTCGGATTTAACTTTCTTTATCTCTCTATTAGAGTTAGCAGGGGAGGGAAGGATGTAGTCCAAACCTGTGGGCAACCCAGGCCCGTATCCAGGTTTTAAGGTTTGGGGGCAAAATACATTTTGGGGAGGAAATGGCTTTGTTTTTATTATATGTTTTAACACAAAATGTTCTGGGCACAACAAAATTTGGGGGGCACAAAATAATTTGAGAGAGCATTGCCCCCGAATGCGCCCCGTGGCAGTGGGCCTGGGGTCACCTTTCATTTCGCATTTTGCGGTGCGTAGCCTTTCCTCCCAATTTAATGCCATTGCGATCGTGTCATTGTCATGTCCAAAGGGAAATTAGAGCGGATCGCTTTTTCTTCAAGTTAGTTTAAGCTTCAGAGGCAAACTTCTTTCCTATGGTTGAGAGGCTTAAATCTTATTGCTCCTCCATATACGATTAACTTGAATGTCGTCTTTGTGTGGTGTGATTTCCCATTAATGAACTGCCTTCCCTCAGCTGTGGGTTTTACGAAGTCTTTAGTGATAAACCGTAAATTGTCTTCAGTAGTTATGCAATAATTAACCTCTAGGAATTCCACTTCTCCGGTTTGTTCGGCTGTGCAAGCTTGACGAAACGTTAGTTCCAAGCCACTGTTGGCAAATGCTGAAGTTAGTGCTTTACGAATGCGGTCATTTATCATTTCTAATGCAGTTATCCAATTTATGTCATCGATAAATCTGCGGGAAATTTCTGCCTCATTACAGTACACCAGCAATCGGCTGTAGGATGTAATGCGCCGCAATATCTGTCACTGAAACAGAGTGAATATCACCGGTTATAATTCCGTCTATGATTCAACGGTGATCAAGGGAGCAGACGTTCTTTTCAGATACTTTCTAATCACAGTTGTTGAAAGACATTGAAAGTGCAGCGTTTTTCCTTCTGACATTATATCAACCAACCGCGCAGAAATCGCGCAGCTTGTACAGTAGTTTGGATGCGCTTTCCTAAATGAGACACATTGTGAGAAGAAATGCTGGCTTTGTTGCCACTATCAGGCCAAACGCGGGAAAAGGCATTCACTCTCGGCAAATGAGTTTTTTGTGGAACAGGCAAAACCACCAACTCAATGAATTTGGTTTCTGTGACCACAGATAGAGCTCCATTCATAGTAGGAAAGGAAAAATGAGTCATTGCTTTGCCGAGAAATGATCCTGAAATGCCAGAATTCTTCTCATTTTCATTGTATTTTTCACCACGACCAACTGTGCAGCAAGCTGAGTGGTGGAGAGCTCAAAGTGACGGTTCATTCCGTAATCAAAACAGTGCATTTTATGACGGCACATCCACTGAATCATTAGACAGTTTTGTTCGTTGGAAGAGTTTCACGGCGAGTACTCTTGACTTCGCAATGCAAGCAGAAGTGGGGTGGTTAAGTCGCGGAAAGGTGCTAGATCGCTTCATGGAATCGCTGCCAGCTGTGCGCATATTTCTGGAAGAAAAGGGTAGACGTGAGTTGCTGGCACACCTGATAGATGACACGTTTGTGTGCAACACAGCTTTTGTCACTGACATAACGCTCCACTTGAATTCAAAGAAAAACAAATGATTCTGCCTACAATGATGAGTGGTGCGGCAGCATTTCAATTAAAAGTGATTCTGTTTACGCAGCAGCGTGAGGTAGGGAACTTCACACACTTTCGACAGCCCCAAGCGTCTCGATCAGATTCTTTTTCATTCACCCCAGGTCCTTACTGCGCCCATCTCTCTGAATGGAAAGAGGTGCTTTTGTCGCGGTTTGCAGACATCGCGTTTTTAGAAACCGCATGCTGGCTTTCACAGAGAATACATTTGTTTGTGACGTTCAAGTTACTTTCGACTGTGTCACCAACATAAAGTTTGAAATCGAAAAAGCTTCGTTTGAGGACCAGCTGATAGACGTGCAGCACAGCAATATTCTCAAGGAAAAGCGCAAAGAGGAGAACATTGGTGCCTTTTGGTTAACGTATATTCCGAAGAAATCGTACGAAGCATTAACTGTCAGAAAATCTTGACCTACATCGGATCTGCATATGTGTGTGAAAGTTTCTTCTCTACGATGGGAGGGAGCAATCAACTCAAAGCAGCGTTTCCGTCTAACTGATCGGCATTTGACGGACGTCCTGAGAGTAGCTACAGCTGAGCAGCAACCAGATTTGAAACTACTTGCAAAAAAAATTTACACTAAGAACTCTCACTAGAAAAAACTTGTTTTATAACTTTTGATCCATGTTCATTTGATTTGTGATTAGGTATTTCATTTAACATTTCAGTGAACATTCTTCATGTTTTGTTTCGCTTTAAGGTCGGTAAGTTTTGATAAAGTAGTCAGTGTGGTGCAAATGCGATTCTTGGGTTTGAAAAATCTAATCACTGCAATATAGCAACTAATAACTGTTACTGAAACTGAGGATGCTTGAAAAGTAAATTGTGTAGCACGACTGCTTATATTAAAAGAGCAGCAGTTTCCAACAGCAAGATAGAAAATTAAATAGTATGAAGCATTCTGCATAGTTTATTACTCTTATTTGATATGTGGTGAAACGAATTCATAGCTCGCCGTCCACGGCATTAGTGTTATAACGTGGCCCGCTTGGCCTTTAAAGTTGAGTACCCCTGCTCCACAGGATTCGGTTCCCAACGTTACGAATGCATTCTTGCTTATGCAGTCTACCAACACTGAGTCAACAGCGTGTTGTTTCAGGCATAAATGGGTCTGTTGCGTGGTTCAGTGATAATTAGGGCAAGTTTTTGTTGCAGTAACAAAGCGAGAAAGTTGCATTTATTTTCAGCGAAAGTTGCATTTATGCGCTGTAAGTTGCATTTATGCG